>Ga0207662_10000475_pt1 | contig 17932 bp, 15 predicted proteins | sample KBSS33LmetaG_FD_184338 | JGI IMG/M metagenome (GOLD analysis project Ga0207662, IMG submission 184338) | Switchgrass rhizosphere microbial communities from Kellogg Biological Station, Michigan, USA - KBS S3-3L metaG (SPAdes) (version 2) | ecosystem: Host-associated > Plants > Roots >... | reverse complement strand
ATTCGTGGTCGGTTACCTCGGCATGCCGCGCCGCTACCACGCGTACCCGCCCGAGTTCCAGGTGCTCAACGTGCTGTCGTCGGCCGGCGCGTCGATCCTCGGCGTCGGCTACCTGATTCCGATGGTCTACCTGATGTGGTCGCTGCGCTACGGGCGGATCGCCGGCTCCAATCCGTGGGGCGCGGTCGGGCTCGAATGGACGACCACCTCGCCGCCGCCGACGGAGAACTTCGCGGCGACGCCGATCGTCACGTGGGACGCGTACGACTACGGTTCACCAGTGGAGGGACGCGTTGCCTGAGATCGCGCACCACCACACCGCGGCGCTCGCACACCATTTCGACAACCTCGACCAGCAGCGTGAGGCCGGAACGCTCGGCATGTGGGTGTTCCTCGTCACTGAGGTCTTGTTCTTCGGCGGCCTCTTCACCGTGTACACGGTTTACCGGGGATGGTATCCGGACGCGTTCGCCGCCGCCAGCCACGAGCTCGATATCGGACTTGGCACCATTGAAACGCTGCCGGAGACGTATCGCGACCGATTCCTCGGCAACGACCTCGCGGGGATCGGTTTCGACACGTGCACCGGCGTGCGGATCGCGACGACCGCCGTGGCAGCGAAGCTCCTCGGCGCCACGCGCGAGGAAATCGTCAACGCGATCTCCAACGCCTGGGTCGACGGCGGGCAGCTCACGATCTTCCGCCAGGGCAACAACACCGGCGCCCACCCGGACCCTCCGACCGCGGGACTCCCGGTACCCGCTGCGCACCACTGCCATCGCTCACGACCTCCGCCTCGACGCCTTGACGGAAATCCGACGTCGGCCCGCGCCGACGCCCGACAGCGGCGAGCGCCATGACGCCGGCGACGGGATCGTCGGCTGGGGGACACCACGTCGAGACGGCGATCCGGCGACAGGCATGGTGGTCGATCTCGCGGTCGCGCCGGACGCGACCTTGACGATCGGTCCCGCGCACATCGCAGCCGCGGAGCTTCCACCCGAAGGGGGGCGACGGACGAGCAACGGGGTCACGATCGAGGCGCTCCCGACGCCCACCCACCGCCTCGAGGTCGAGATCGTCGACGCTGCCACGGGCCGGCCGACGCCGGCACGGGTCCGCTTCCTCGCGCCGGACGGCCGCTACCTCCCGCCACTCGGCCATCGCGACGAGGTGAACCCGTGGCTCAACGAAGACTCCGGGGCGGACGTCGTCCTGGGTGACTCGACGTATGCGTACGTCCCGGGCCGCTTCCCGATCGCGCTACCGACCGGCGCGATCGAGATGGAGGTCGTCCACGGCTTCTCGCACCGGCCCGTGCGCCGCACGATCGAGGTCGATGGTGGCCGTGCGCCGCTGGTCGTCCCGCTCGACGCGGTCGACGCCGACGGTTGGACGGCGGTCGATGGCCACGTCCATTTCATCTCGCCGACGTCGGCGTTGCTCCAGGCTCGGGCCGAGGGTGTCGCGATCGTGAACCTCCTCGCGACCCAGTGGGGTGATCACCACACGAGCCTCAGCGACCTCCCGGCGAAGGTCGTCGCCGACACCGACGGCGAACACCTGGTCGTGATGGGCAGCGAGAACCGCCAGAACATGCTCGGGCACATCGGGCTGCTCGGAGCCTCGGATCCGGTCCTGCCGATGGCGAGCGCCGGTCCGCCTGAGGCACGGATGGGTGATCCGCTCGAATGGCTGATGCGCGACTGGGCCGACGCGTCCCGCGCTCAGGACGGTCTGGCGGTGGCGGTCCATTTCCCGTTGCCGTATGCCGAGATCGCGGCCGACATCGTGTGCGGCCGCATCGATGCCGTCGAGCTCCAGGCCCTGACGCCCGGCGTCGACGGGCCCTCGATCCGCGAGTGGTACCGATTCCTTGCGTGCGGCTACCGTCTGCCGGTCGTCGGTGGCACCGACAAGATGTCGGCCGAGGTCCCGGTCGGCGCGATCCGGACGTACGCGCGGCTCGACTCCGGACAGCCGCTGTCCTTCGCTGGCTTCGCCGAGGCCGTCCGTGCCGGGAGGACGTTCGTGTCGTCCGGCGCGCTCATCGACATCAAGGTCGACGGCCATGGCCAGGGCGATGTCATCGTGATCGGCGCGAACGGCGGCACGGTCGACGTCAGGGTCAAGGCATGGGCAGCGCAGCCCATCATCGATACGATCGAGCTGATCCACGACGGCCGTGTGATCGCCACGGCCGGCGATGGGACCCCGACGGAACGTCTCGATCTCGCCGAGCGCGTCACGGTCACGGGAAGCGGTTGGCTCGCCGCCCGGGCGACGAGCAGCGCCCATATCCACTCTGCCTTCTCGACGAGCATGGGCGCCCACAGCTCGCCGGTCTACCTCGACGTCGCCGGTCGGCGGCCGTTCTCGGAGGAGGACGCCCGGGTGATCGGGACGATCATCGATGGGGCACGCACGTGGGTCGAGACGATCGCGGCCGTCCATTCGCCCGATGAGCGGACGCGCCTCGCCGAATACTTCACGTCGAGCCGCGCGACGCTCGACGAGCTGGGCAACGCCGGCCCCGCGGGCTGACCTAAACGATCGTCCGGACCTTCTCGAACGGTTGGCCGAGCCCCTCCGGGCCGAGCGTCCGGTAGCCGCCGTCGACCAGGAGCTCGGCTCCGGTGATGAACGAGGCCCGGTCCGATAGCAGGAACGCGACCGCCTCGGCGATCTCGCGCGGTTCGGCCATCCGGCCGAGCGGCTGGAACTCGGCGGCGAGCGCATCGGCATGCGCGCGGGTCCCGTACCGACGCTCGATGTTGCGGCTCCACGTCCATCCTGGCGAGACCGCGTTGACCCGGATGCCCTGCTTGGCGAAGTGATTGCCGGCGCTCTTCACGAGCATCAGGAGCCCGGCCTTCGAGACGTTGTAGACGACCCGTAGTGGCTGCGACACGTGGCCGCTGACCGACGCGATATGGACGATGGCCCCTCCGGGCTGCATCGCGGCCGCGGCCTTGGTCGTGAGCACCGCGGCGGAGGCGACATTGACGTCGAGCACGCGCTGCCACATCGCGCGATCGCTGGCCATGCGCTCGTCTTCGAAATTGGCACTGCCGCCGACGACGCCGTCGAGCCGGCCGAAGCCGTCGATCGCGCTCGCGATCAGCCGGTCGAGATCGGCATCGCTCGTGACGTCGGTCTGGACGAACCGCGCGGACGCACCGAGCCGCTCGGCGACGGCTGCGCCGTGCTCCGCGTCGCGGTCCGCCAGGATGACGGAACCGCCACCCTCGATCAGCACGGCGCCGATGGCCTCCCCGATGAACGAGGCCGCTCCGGTGACGATCGTGACGCGGCCGTCGAACTCGCCCACGACGCGCCTAGACGCCGACGCGCTGATGCTGTTTGGCGTCCTCCCAGGCCTCCCGCGCGGCCTTGACCTCTGGGCGGTCGCTGACTTCCGGTATGCCGACCTCCCACCACGCGCCGCCTTCGGTCCAGGTGTACTGGTCGATCGGGACGACGATCACGTAGCTGCGGTCGGCCGCCTTGGCCCGCGCGAAGGCGGCGTCCAGATCGGCTACGGACTCCACCCGCTCGGCGATCGCACCCATCGATTCGGCGTGCTTCACGAAGTCGACCTGGAAGTAGCGCTCGTGGCGAGTGGTCGAGAGAAGGTTGTTGAACTCGGCCCCGCCGGCGTTCACCTGGAGTCGGTTGATGACGGCGTACCCACCGTTGTCGCAGACCATGAAGATGACCTTCTGACCCGTCAGCACGGTCGAGTAGATGTCCGAGTTCATCATCAGATAGGAGCCGTCGCCGACCCAGGCGATGACGTCGCCCGTCGGCCGTGCGAGACGGGCACCCCACGCGCCCGCGATCTCGTAGCCCATCGTCGAATAGCCGTATTCCGAGTCGAACGACCCGACCGACTTCGACCGCCAGCCCATGCTGAGCTCGCCCGGAAGACCACCCGCCGCGGACAGGATGTAGTCCTGCGGTCCGGCGACGGCGTTGATCGCCTGGATCACCTCGGCGTATGCCGGCGGCCCGTCGTGCGTGCGGCCGGACCACGAGTCGAGATACGCGTGCCATTCGGCGATGTGCTCGTCGGCGTTGGCCAGCCACTCCGGCGCGGCGGCGTAGTCGCCGAGCGCGGCATCGACCGCCTCGAGCGTCGCCTTCGCGTCGCCGATGACCGGGAGCGCGCCCTGCTTGTACGCGTCCCACGAGGCGGTGTTGATCCCGATGAAGCGGACATCCGGGTCCTGGAACACCGACCACGATCCGGTGGTGAAGTCCTGAAGGCGCGTGCCCACCGAGATGACGACGTCGGCCTGTTCTGCGACGGCGTTCGCCGCGCGCGACCCGGTGACGCCTATCGGGCCGGCGTAGTTCGGGTGATCGTGGGTCAGTGTCGCCTTGCCGGCCACGGTCTCCACGACCGGGATGCCATGGCGCTCGGCGAACGTGCGAACGGTCTCCGTGGCGTCCGAGTAATGGACGCCGCCACCGGCGATCAGCATCGGCCGCTTCGCCCGCCCGATGAGCTCCGCGGCGCGCTCGACGTCGCGTGGATCCGGCCCAGGTCGGCGGATGTAGTGCTCCCGCGGCTCGAAGAACCGCAGCGGGTAGTCGTAGGCCTCGGCCTGGACGTCCTGGGGGAGGGCGAAGAAGGCCGGGCCGCGCGTCTGTGGGTCGAGCATGGTCGCCAGCGCCTGCGGCAGTGACTTCACGATCTGCGCGGGGTTCGTAATCCGATCCCAGTAACGACTGACCGGCTTGAACGTGTCGGCGACGGTGATCGTCGGATCGCCGAAGTGCTCGACCTGCTGGAGGACCGGGTCGACGATCCGGTGCTGGAACGTGTCGCCCGACAGCAGCAGGACGGGTAGGCGGTTGGCGTGCGCGACGGCGGCGGCCGTGACCATGTTCGTCGAGCCAGGTCCCACCGACGAGGTGGCGATCATGATCCGCCGGCCGCGCATCGCCTTGGCGTAGGCGACGGCGGCGAGCGCCATCGACTGCTCGTTCTGGCCGCGCCACGTCGGCAGCCGGTCCTGGACGGGCTCGAGTGCCTCGGCCAGGGAGGTCACGTTGCCGTGACCGAAGATCCCGAAGACGCCGGCGAAGATCGGGACGTCCTCGCCGTCGATCCGCGTCCGTTGGGCCAGCAGCCAGCGGACGATGGCTTGGGCGGTCGTCAGTCGGATCGTGTCCATGGCGTCAGCCTCGCACGTCGCGCAGGTGGGCGCGCATCCCGTCACGCAGGAACGGCTCCAGCGACGTCGTGAAGTAGCGGGCGCCGCGGTCCAGCCATTCCTTGGTCATGTCGACCGTGCCAGCGTAGATGCCGAGGGTCGTGCCGGATCCGACGACCGCGTCGGCGACGCGATCCATCGCCGCGAGCACATCGGGGTGACGCAGATCGCCCGGATGGCCCAGCGACTGCGACAGGTCCGTCGGGCCGAGGAACAGGACGTCGATGTCGTCGATCGCGAGGTACTCGTCGATGGCGTCGACGGCGTCCTGCGTCTCGATCTGGATCACGACGAGCGTCTCGCGGTTCGCGCGCTGCACGTACTCGCCGATCGGCTCGCGCAGCCCCCACTCGGAGGCGCGGCTGCCGGCCAGCCCACGGATCCCGCGGGGCGTGTACTTGACGGACCGGGCCGCGCGCTCGGCGTCGGCGGCGCTGTTGACCCACGGGACGTGGACACCGTGGGCGCCGGTGTCGAGGAAGCGCAGGATGGTCGGTGCGTCGTTGGTCGTGACCCGGACCATCGGGGTGGTGTCTCGCGGCTCGATGGCGCGGCACAGGTCCTCGACCTCGCGCGGTTGCAGCGACCCGTGTTCCGCATCGAACACCAGGAAGTCCCAACCGAGCATCCCGACGTATTCGATGAGCTGCGGCTCCGCGGTCCGGACGAAGCATCCGAATGCCGCTTCGCCCGCGGCGAGCTTGGCCTTGGTCCGGTTCTCCAGCATGCGTCTCCCTCAGTCGAGCCGGAGGCTCGTGACGTCTTCCCAGCGCTCGGAGGCGAAGGACCGGGCCATCGCCGCCGCGACGGATTGGTTCGCCAGCGCGTCGACGAAGCCCGGCTGATGCTGCCGGCCCGCTTCGACCGAGCGCAGGAACTCGAGCGCTTCGATGAGCTTCATGTCCTCGTAGCCGATCGAATTGCCGCCACCCGGCACGATCGCGCCCTGATTGGGGAAGCTGCCCCCGCCGAGGACCTCGATGAAGCCGTCAGTCGGTTGCTCCTCTGGCAGATACAGCTGGAGCTGGTTAAGGGTCTCGTGATCCCACGACGCCGCGCCCTTCGAGCCGTTGAGCTCGAACGCCATCGAGCTCTGTGGACCGAAGATCGAGCGATCCGCCTCGAGCGTGCCGCGGACCCCGTTCTCGAACTCGACGAGGGCGCCCACGTAGTCCTCGTTCGTGACCGCACCGGTCGGGTCGCCCGGCTTGCCGCGGTCGTAGTGCGTGCCGGTACCGGGCACGGGCAGCGGTCGCTCCTTGACGAACGTCTCCTTGGTCGCGACGACCCGTCGGATCGGTCCGCACATGTACTGGGCCATGTCGATCGCGTGCGACATGATGTCGCTCAGGACGCCGTAGCCCGCCTCATCCTGGATGAAGCGCCAGGACAGCAGGCCCAGCCGGTCGCGCCCGTACATCGAGAAGAACCGGCCCCGGTAGTGGGTCAGCTCGCCGAGCCGGCCGTCGCCGATCAGCTGATGGGTGTACTGCACGAGCGGCGCCCACCGGTAGTTGTAGCCGCAGCCGCTGATGATCCCGGCGTGCCGCCCGGCGCGTTCGATCGCCGCCGTCGCCTCCGGGCTGATGCCGACCGGCTTCTCGCAGAAGATGTGCTTGCCGGCCGCCGCCGCCGCCTCGGCGATCTCCTGGTGGAGGGCGTTCGGCGCGGTGATGTCGACGACATCGACGTCGTCACGGTCGATCAGCTCGTGCCAGTCGAGCGTGCCCCAGCCGAAGCCGAAGTTGTCGCGGGCGAGGTCGAGCCGGGCCGGCACGTTGTCCGCCACCGCGGCGAGCCTGGGCCGGATCCCCGAATCGCCGTAATAGACCGGGATGTCGCGGTACGCGCGTGAGTGCGCCTGACCCATCCACCCGAACCCGATGACACCGACACCGATCTCGGTCACCTGTCGACTCCTGCAGCGGTCGCTCCTGCGACGCGGTCCCATACATCGGGATTGACGAGATGTGCCGGCCGCTCGCCGCGGATCACGGTCATCGCCTGCTCGAAGGCCGCTTCGAGGATGCGCACCTTCCCGTCCGCTGTAGCCGATGCGATGTGCGGCGTCACGACGACATCGTCTCGACCGAGCAGCGGATGGTCGGGCGGCAGCGGCTCGGGCGTCGTGACATCGAGACCGGCACCGACGAGCTGACTGGCATCGAGTGCCGCGAGCAGAGCGTCCTGATCGACGAGGCCGCTACGCGCCGTGTTGACGAAGATCGCCCCTCGCTTCATCGCGGCGAACCGTCCCGCGTCGAACATCCCGCGCGAGGCGTCGGTCAACGGGACGTGGACCGAGACGACATCTGCGTCGTGGAGGAGCCCGTCGAGCGTCGGGACGGACGCGAAGCCCGATGGGATCGCCGTCGGATCGCAGTACGGATCGAATGTCGTGATGCGCATCCCGATCGCCTCGGCCATCGCGCCGACGCGGCGGGCGATGCGCCCGCAGCCGACGAGGCCAAGCACCTTCCCATCGAGCTCGATCCCTTCGTGGCGAGCGTAATAGCCGCCGGACGTCCCGGTCGTCAGCGAGGCCTCAGCGGCCTTCGCCTTCTTGGCCACCATGAGCATCAGGGTGATGGCGTGCTCGGCCGTCGAGATCGTCGGCCCGTCCGGGGTGTTGCAGACGGCGATGCCTCTCGCGGTCGCTGCCCGGATGTCGACCGCGTCGAAGCCGATCCCGGTCCGCGCGATGACTCGCAACGAGGGAGCGCGATCCATGACCGAGCCGTCATAGGGCGCGGCTCCGGCGATGGCTCCGACCGCCGTCTCGATCCCGGCGTAGCGATCCACGTCGGTGCCCGGCCCGAGGACCGAGCACGACGCCTCCACGACCTCGACCAGCTCGGGCAGGACCGGCCGCTCGAACCAGATGGAGGGAAGGGCAGGGGACGTCATCGTCAGCCCGGGCCGCCCGCGAACACGGGGTCCGCGAGCCCGCGAACGTCGAGGTCGATGGCGAAGAGGCCACCCGCCTCGGGATCGTCGGCATCCGCGGCATGTGAGCCGCCCCCACCGATGCTCGTCACGAAGAGGGTCGACAACGTCGGGCCGCCGAACGCGGGCATCGTCGGCTTCAGGGTGGGCACGGCGATCTGCCGGTCGACGACGCCATCCGGCGTGACCCGCAGCACGGCCGAACCGTAGACGCAGGCGATCCAGTACCCGCCCTCAGCGTCGACGCACGCCCCGTCCGGACGACCCGGGAGCGTCGCGAAGTCGAGGAAGACCCGCTCGTTCGAAGCCTCGCCGGTCGCGGCGTCGTAGTCGTACGCCCACACGGTGTCGCGGTGCGTGTCGGCCCAGTACATCGTCCGGCCGTTGGGCGAGAACGCGAGACCGTTCGGGACGCCGATGCCGGTGCGCATCACGCTTGTCGTGCCATCGGGCTGGACCCGGTAGAGCGAGCCGGTCGCCTGGTTGTCGGCAGCCGGGTCGAACATCGTGCCGACCCAGAAGCGTCCCGCCGGGTCCGTCCGACCGTCGTTGAGGCGGTTGCCGCGACCCTCCGCCTCCAGCCGGACCCAATCGGTCCACGTCCCGTCGTCCCAATCGAGGAACCCGAGGCCACCCTCCATCGCGACGAGTAGCCGTCCCGGGGTGGGCGTCAGCGCCATGGAACCCGGCCGCCCGGGGAGCGCGCGGCTCTCATCGACCCCGGTCAGTGGGTCGAAACGGTGGACGGCGCGGCCGTCGATGTCCTCCCAGTACAGCCGCTGCTCGGGGACGCTCCACAGCGGGCACTCGCCGAGGCGGGCACGGGCGGGCAGGATCAATGTCGCGGTCGCGTCGGACGGCGACGAGAGCGTCACCCCCCGGTGGCCACGAGGTCGGCGAGGAAGGCGACGCTGTCGACGGCGTCGGCTTTCGGGCCCTCGCCCTCGGGTGGATCCGACTTGAGCGATACGTCCTGCTCCAGCACGTACCAGCCGCGATAGCCCTGCTCCTCGAGCGTCTGGATGACGCCGGCGATATCGACGCCGCCCTCACCGAGCGGGACGAACAGGCCGTCGAGGACGGCTTCGCGGAACGCGACCTCGCCGCTCCGAACGCGCTCCGCCTTGGCTTCGTCGACGTCCTTGAGGTGCACGTGGAGGACGCGGCCGCCGGCGACCTTGGCGACCTCGACCGGATCCGCTCCACCGAGGTAGGCGTGCCCGGTATCGAGGCAGATCCCGACGTCGGAAGCGTCGAGCAGCCGATCGATGTCGGGACCGGTGGCGATCGCCAGACCCCAGTGCGGATGCAGGGCTGTCTCCAGACCGGCATCGCCGACGATCGTTTCGAGCCGGCGGAGGTTGGCGAGGAACGTCGTCCACTCGTCGTCGGACATATCGACCGGGGTGTCGTAGCCGGGGTTGGCCGACGACGGCCCGAGGACGAGCACCTTCGAGCCGGTCGAAGCCAGCTGTCGGGCGGCGCGGGTCACGTACGCCAGCTGATCGTCGACACGGTCTTCGCGATATAGCAAGGCCGGCACGAAGCCACCCACGATGCTCATGTCGAACCGGTCCAGGAACTCCTTGAGCTCCACGGGATCGGTCGGGAGATAGCCATCGGGCCCGAGCTCGGTCGCGCTCAACCCGCTCTCGACCATCTCGCGCAGGACGCGCTCGCGGTCCATGAGGTAGCCCCACCCGGGCGACCCGTCCACGCCCCATGTGATCGGTGCGCCCGCCACCCGCTCAAGGAGATCACTCACGTGCTGACGACCCTCCTCCCATCCGCGCTCGACGTGTTGACGGTCAGATTATCGTCTTGGTACCGTGCCGTGCAATCGGTTGCACAACGGCACGCGGACGGAGGGAGGCCGGCATGCCCGGACCCGGCGTAGAGCTGATCGGCGAGGAAGAGATCGCCGAGGTCATGCAGGTCCTGAAGGCCCGGGCACTCAGTCGGTACGGGAGCGAAGACGACCCGAACTTCGGTGCCAAGGTCCGCAAGGTCGAACAGGAGATCGCGGCCCTGGCCGGGGTTCGCTACGGACTCGGTCTGCACGGCGGCGGCTCGAGTGGCCTGTTCGTGACACTGCTCGGTATCGGCGTCGGACCGGGCGACGAGGTGATCGTGCCCGGGTTCACGTTCGTCGCCTCGATCTCGGCCATCGTCTACGCTCGCGGCATCCCGGTCCTCGCGGAGGTCGACGACTCCTTCAACCTCGACCCGGCCGACGTCGAGGCGCGGATCACGCCGCGAACCAGGGCGATCCTCGTCGTCCACATGCTCGGCGCGCCCGCACGGCTCGATGAGCTCAAGGACATCGCCGACCGCCACGGCATCGCGCTCATCGAGGATTGCGCGCAGGCCTTCGGCGCGACCTACCAGGGCCAGGGCGTCGGCGGTATCGGTGCGGCCGGTATCTACAGCTTCAACGAGTACAAGACCATCACCTGCGGCGACGGCGGGATGATCGTCACCGACGACGAGGAGCTGTATAAGCGGTTCTTCGCGATCCACGATCAGGGTCATGCCCCGAACCGGCTTGGGTCGAAGTACGCCGAGCGGCCCTTCCTCGGTCTCAACTTCCGGATGACCGAGCTGTCCGGCGCGGTGCTGCTCGCGCAGGTCCGCAAGCTCGACCTGATCCGTGACCACCTCCGGGAGAACAAGGCGATCGTGAAGTCGACGATCGCCGGCCTGCCCGGGCTCGGCTTCCGGACCATCGTCGATCCCGAGGGCGACCTGGCGACGCACCTCGTCGTGACGTTCCCGACCCCGGAGATCGCCAAGGCCGTCGCTGACGAGCTCGGGTCGATCACGCTCGCCGCCTCCGGGTGGCACGTCTACGCCAACATGGAGCACCTCATGGAGATGCGGACGGTCAGCGGCCGGGGCTGCCCGTTCGATTGCGCCTGCTACGGGAGCGAGGGCGTCCATTACGAGCCCGGGATGCTGCCGCAGACGGACGCGCTCCTGGCGCGATCGATGAGCATCGGGATCGGCATCTTCGACACGAATCTCGCGCCGTGGGGTCTGCGCATGCGCGACGACGCCGACGCTGCGCATCGGGTCGCCGAGCGCTTCTGCGAGGTGGCCGGGCGCTACCTCGGGAACTAGGTCGACCCGATGGCCTCGACCGGATCGCTCGGCGTCGGCATCGTCGGCTACGGGCTGGCTGGACGGTTCTTCCACGCCCCGTTCATCGCCGCCGTCGATGGCCTCCACGTCGCGGCCATCGCGACGTCGAGGGCGGACCGGCGGGCAGAGGTGAAGCGTGAGCATCCGGGTGCGACCGTCGTCGAGTCGTTCGACGATCTCCTCGAGCGATCGGACGTCGACATCGTCGTCGTCGCGTCGCCCAACCGGACACATGTTCCGCTTGGTGTCCATGCGCTGAAGTCGGGTCGCCACGTCGTCGTGGACAAGCCGATCGCGACGGACATCGCCGATGCCACCCGCCTCGTCGAGGTCGCCGCGCAGACCGGGAAGGTGCTGTCCGTCTACCACAATCGTCGCTTCGACGGCGATTTCCTGACCGTTCGTTCGCTCGTCGCGGAAGGCACGCTCGGCCCGATCGACAGCATGGAATCGCGGTTCGAGATCGGTGTCCCGCTGGCCGAGGCGTGGCGCGAGGACGCGGACGAGGCCGGTGGCCCGCATCGGGATCTCGGCGCGCATCTCGTCGATCAGGCCCTGCTCTTGTTCGGTGACCCGGTCCGCGTCTTCGCTCAACTCGATCGGCGACGGCCCGGGACCGAGGTCGATGATTCGGCGTTCGTCGCACTCGAGCATCGGGGCGGGGAGCGGTCACGGATCTGGACGTCGCTGATCTCCCCGTGGGGGCGGCCACGTTTCCGGCTCCGAGGATTGCTCGGCGAGTTCGTCAAGGAGGAGCGCGACCCGCAGGAGGCGCGCGCCATGGCCGGCGGCCTGCCGTCGGATCCGGGCTTCGGCGTCGACGAGCCGGAGCAGTGGGGCCGGCTGTATCTCATCGGCGAGGAGCCTCGAACGGTCCCGACCGTCAACGGCGATTACCGACGCTTCTACGAACTGTTCCGCGACGCCGTCCGGACCAGCAGTCCGCCGCCGGTCGACCCTCGAGACGCGATCCGTGGGTTGCGCGTGCTGGAGGCGGCCGAGACGTCATCACGCACGGGCTCGGTCGTCAGCCCCGCGCCGGTCTGAGCGATGAGTGACGGTCGTCTCCGGATCGGTCTCCAGGTGTGGGGTCAGTACGTGACCTGGGACGACCTGATGTCGATCGGTTCCGACATCGACGCGCTCGGCTTCGATGAGCTCTGGAGCAACGATCACTTCCTGCCGCTCGCCGCGGGGACCGATGGCGCTGACGGCGGTCTCGTCGGGCCGGTATTCGAGGGGTGGTCGATCCTGTTCGGCTGGGCTGGTCGCACGCGCCAGGCTCGGATGGGTTGCCTGGTCTCGGGCGCGGGCTATCGGAACCCGGGCCTCCTCGTGAAGATGGCCACCGCCCTCGACCACGCGACGGGGGGCCGCGCCACGCTCGGACTGGGAGGCGGCTGGTTCGGGCCGGAGCACCGGGCGTTCGGTTGGGCGTTCCCGCCTCTCGGGCAACGGATCGACCGGTTCGCGGAGGCGGCGCACATCTGCCGCGGCTTGCTCGATGGCAAGGCCGTCACGTTCGACGGGACGTGGTTCACGACCGAGGGTGCACGGAACGATCCGCCGCCCCTCCAGGCGCGCCTGCCGCTCGTGATCGGTGGCAGTGGGGAGAAGCGGACACTCCGGATCGTGGCGGAGACGGCCGACATCTGGAATGCCGACGCCGATACACCGGAGTCGTTCGCACGCCGGAACGGGATCCTCGACGAGCATTGCCAGGCGGTCGGACGGGACCCCGCGACCATCGAGCGGACCGTCGGGCTGCCGCCGCCACTGATCCGCGGGAGCCGCGATGCGGCCGTGGAGGCGTTGACCGACGTCCTCGAGCGACATGCTGTCGACCGGGCAGCCGCACAGCGTGCTGCCCTTGCTTCACCATTCGCCGACACCGCCGAATCCGTCATCGCGAGGTTGTCCGCCTACCAAGACGCGGGCGCGAGCGCGGTGATGTTCGACTTCCCGCCACCGTACGACCGGCAGACCCTCGACTCGTTGGCGGGCCCGGTCCGGGCGGCCCTCGGGGCGCGCGCCTAGCTCACGTGGCTGCACGCCCGCGCTCGCGTCATGCGGCAGCGCGGGCCAGTCGATCCCGCAAGCGTCGCCAGCGATGGCGCAGATCGGCTTCGAGTGCCGGCTCCGGCATCCCGCGCGCCCGTCGACGGTCGGCGAGATGCAGGCCACGCTCGACGGCGGCCATCGCGCCGGCCGGGTCTCCCGACCGATGCTCGCGCAGCTTCGCGGCCTCGATGGCCGCGACGACCGCGGTCCGTCCAGGGCCACAAGCCAGTGCGTCCCATGCCTCGATCGCCTCGTCGACGCGACCCGACCGCCGCAGCAAGTGAGCGCGATCCACGGCGATGCGTCCTTCGTCCCAAGGCCGGCTGAAGGCCTCGCGGCGGTCCCACCCGGTGGAGACGCGGCGCCGCTCCGGACGGCCACCGAAATCAACGCGGCCGCGCGGCGACCACCACGGCTCCTCGGGGATCGGCCTGGCGGACAGCGGCAGCACCCGTTCCGCTGCGGGGTCCGCGGCGAGCGCGGCGTCGAGACAGTCGATCGCCTCCTCCAGTCGGCGCTCCCGACGGAAGGCGCGGGCGAGACCGGCGAGGTCGCCCCGCGGCGCCGACGAGCGGACTTCTGGATCGCCGAGGTGTTGCTCGACGTGTGCGAGCAAGCGCGCAAGCGAGCGGACGTCCTCGTCGTTGTGGCGGACGACGGCGGCCAGCGGCTGTGCTGGACCACCTCGAAGGAAGCCGAGATAGCGCCCTGGGATCTCCCACCCGTCGACGTCGTCGACCCGCGACACGCCGAGCAGCATCCGCTCGACCGTTCCGAGCCGAGCATCGTCGAGCCGATGGCGGAACAGTCGCCGGACGTGCGGCAGCAGGTCCAGGTGACCGCCGATGGCCGGGGCAGCCCGCCGCATCATCCGGTAGCGGGTGACGAGGAGCGGCCAGTCGAAGCCGCGGCCGTTGTACGTCACGAGCCACGCGTCCGGTGGCAGGTGACGGCCGACCTCGTCAAGCAGGACGCCTTCCTCGCCCTGATCGGGAAGCAGCAACTGGACCTGCCGGTACGACGTGCCGGACCACCACCCGAGCCCGATCAGGAACGCCAGCGTGCCGGCTGCCGTCGCCAGCCCTGTCGTCTCCGTATCGAGGCAGACGAGCGACCGGTCGGGCGGTGGCTGCCCGGGCAACGTCGCGAGGCGCCCGCGGTCGACCGGCAGGTCGATGGCCGGTCGCTCGACCCGTACGTAGACGCCGTCCGCACCGTCGACCATCTCGCCGTCGACCGCGGCGGCCAGACGGCGAGCCAGGTCCCGGCTCGCGCTCGCGCGGTAGGGCAGGGGATCGCCGGCCGCCCCCGGCCCAGGAGTCGCGGCACGGTATCGGGCGAGCCGGCGCGCGAGCCGATCGGAGGACGGGGCGGCGTAGGGGGCGGTCATCCCGCCTTGGCGAGACGCGCGCCTGCGCCGAGCTCAGTGAGCAATCGAAGGGCGAGCCGCTTCGCATCGACGTTCGGCTCGAGTCTCGGACCCGTGCACGCGGGGCACCCGGCGTCGCATGAGCAGGCAGCGATCAGGTCGGCGGCCCCGGCGAGCAGCTCATCGTGGCGCTGCCAGAGCCGCTCGGAAAGTCCGATGCCGCCGGGCACGGATTCGTAGAGGTAGATCGTCGGCTCCTCGGCGTGCGGAGAGCGGACCTGGGTCACGAGGCCGAGGTCGCGTGGGTCGACCATCAGCAGGACCGAGGCGATCGTCTGGATCGCGCGCCCGGCGCCGAGCAGCGCGACATCGAGGTCGTCCCGTCGCCAGTGATCACGGGCGCGGTCGGCGGTGAGCCAATACGCGGTCGTCTGGAGCTCGAGCTCGGGCAGGTCTATCGGCCCCCAGCCGACGTTCTCGTCCGTCATGAACTTGAGCTTCTTGAACAACGTCACGAGGCTCGCGACCATCACCTCGCCGTGCTTACGCGTCCCACCCGTGGATGGCGCCTCGGCGAAGACCTCGAGCGGCTTGAGCGTCACCGCGCGGTTGGCGTACGTGTAATGGTCGACGTCGATCTTGTGGACGTAGGCCTTGCGCTCGTGCCACTCGAGACGGTCCACGTAGTACTGGACCGACTCGTGGATGTAGATCGCTCGCTCGTGGACGAGGACCTGCGCGCTGAACAGGTCGACCTCGCCGAGGACCCGCGGACGATTCGGTGTCGTGTCGATGATCACGACGTTCTCGGGAGCGGCCGTCCGTAGCGAGATCTCCGAGGCAGGGAAGTTCTCGCTCGACCAGTACCAGCGGCCGTCGGCCGCCTGCCGGACGTGGCCTTCCTCAGCGAGGAACGCCAGGAGGTCGTCAGCCGGTGCAGGGCCGAAGGCCTCGCCGGGTTCGAACGGCAGCTCGAAGGTCGCCGCGCGCAGATGGGCGAGGAGCACGTGGAGGTTGTCCGGATCGAGGCGCGCTTCCTCCGGCGCGTTGTCGAGCAGGAACTCGGGGTGGTGGATGACGTACTGGTCGACCGGGGCGCCCGACGCGACGAGGACCGAGACGCTCGTGCCCTGGCGCCGTCCGGCCCGGCCGAACTGCTGCCACGTCGCGGCGACCGAACCCGGATAGCCCGCGAGGATCGACACGTCGAGCCGGCCGATGTCGACTCCGAGCTCGAGTGCGTTCGTCGAGACGACGCCCAGGATCTCGCCATCGCGGAGACCGCGTTCGATCGATCGACGTTCCGTGGGCAGGTAGCCGCCGCGATATCCGCGCACCCGACTGCGTGGGCCGAAGCTCTCACGCAGCGACTCGCGCAGCCCGGTCAGCAGCAGTTCGACCGCGACCCGCGATCGGCCGAAGACGATCGTCTGCCGGCCCGCGCGCAGGAAGGGCATGGCCCACCGTTGCGCGAGCGTCACCGCCGAGCCGCGCGCGCCACTGGCGGGCTCCATCACGGGCGGATCGACCAGGAGGACGTGGCGTTCGCCCGACGGCGCGCCGTTGCGATCCACGAGGCGCGCCGGTCGTCCGGTCAGCATCGCTGCGAGCTCGGCCGGGTTCCCGATCGTCGCTGAGCAGCAGACGATGACCGGCTTGCTGCCGTAGTGCGCGCAGATGCGCATCAGCCGCCGAAGCACGTTGGCCACGTGGCTCCCGAAGACACCGCGATACGTGTGCAGCTCGTCGATGACGATCAGCTGGAGCTGCTCGAACAGCTGGAACCACTTGGTGTGGTGCGGCAGGATCGCCGAGTGCAGCATGTCCGGGTTCGTCACGACGACCTGCCCCGCGGCGCGGACGGTCGAGCGGATCGGCGCGGGCGTGTCGCCGTCGTATGTCGAGGTGATGATCGACAGGTCCGCTGACGCGGCGAGCTCCCCGAACTCGGTCACCTGATCCTGACCGAGCGCCTTGGTCGGGAACAGGAAGAGCGCGCGGGCCGCCGGGTCCTGGGCGATCGCCTGGAGCGTCGGCAAGGAGTAGCAGAGCGTCTTGCCGGACGCCGTCGGGGTGACGACGACCACGTCCTCACCGGCGTGGATCGATTCGATCGCCTCCGCCTGGTGGGTGTAGAGCCGCTCGATACCCCGTTTCGCGAGTCCCGTCACGATCCGCTGATCGAGCCAGGCAGGCATGTCGGCGAAGGACGCTTCGCGCGCGGCGATCACCTCGTGGTGGACGATCCCACGGGTCAGTGACGGCTCCTCCAGCACGCGACCGAGGACCGTCGCAGCGTCGGCGGGGGCGTAGGTTCGCATCGGCGAGCATCTCCGACTCTAGAACACCTGTTCGGAATGAAGGCAGTCTAGACGGAGCGTCAACCGCACGGATGACAGGTTGTCTGTCACGGGAGCGCGGTTGACACTGTAGCTACGCGTAGCTACGCTCCCGCAGATGTCGCGCTCGATCGACCCCGAGCCGCCTGCCCCCGGCCCCGACGAGATCGATCCGGCGGCGGCCGTCTCGAACCGTCCGACCGTCGATCTCGCGACCCTCCCGATCGTCGGTCTCACCAGGCGCCGGATGGCGATGATCGCTGCAGCGATGCTCGCGGCATGGATCGTCATCGCCTTCGCGCGACAGGTCGCCGAGGCATCGGATGCCGCGTCTCGTTCCCAGGACATCGCAAGCGGCAATGCCATGCTCAGCCTCGAGGTCGCCGCGATGGAGCGCGAGCTCGAGTCCATCGGCCGCCAGCGGTTCGTCGAGCAGGAGGCGCGGGCACATGGTGTCGGCGGGGTCGACGAGATCGCGTTCACGCTCGCGCCCGATTCACCGCCACTCGCCGCGGACGCACCCGGGTCGGCCTCGGTGCGACTGGGGGCGGAGGTCGAGGATGTGAGTCCGCTGGAGCGCTGGCTGACCGTGCTGTTCGGACCGTCGGGGTAGGGCGGGGAGTCTCAGCCGGTCGGTCTTTCGGGCGACGGCCCGATCTCTCCGTCATCTGCTCGTGTGGCGAGCCGACGACAAGGATCGAAGAGCTTTCGGCACCGGAACGTGCATTTCGATGCACGGGCGGCGAAGTCGTCTGCACGGCTCGTGCGATCGCGGTGCATATCGATACGCGAACGGGCCCGTCCTGGCGCGAGATGTCCGCGGATGGCTCCTGTGGCGAGCATCTGACGAAAAC
>Ga0207662_10000473_pt1 | contig 17944 bp, 19 predicted proteins | sample KBSS33LmetaG_FD_184338 | JGI IMG/M metagenome (GOLD analysis project Ga0207662, IMG submission 184338) | Switchgrass rhizosphere microbial communities from Kellogg Biological Station, Michigan, USA - KBS S3-3L metaG (SPAdes) (version 2) | ecosystem: Host-associated > Plants > Roots >... | reverse complement strand
GACACTAGCAATCTATGATTCTAGTGCGGTTTTTGGATTTGAAGTTCCTACACAAACGCGCGGCTATAATGATAGGAACTTCAAATCCACCGCACTAGCCGCTCGGCCGCGCCTGCGAATACTGGGCCAGCCCGTCGGAAAGATGAATCCAGGGCAACTTTCTGCTCATGTGCGTGTGATCGCGTGGAGACACCGCCTCGGGGTGATCGAGACTGCACGTCGTGATGTCGATCGCGTCGGAACAGTCGTCGCTTTGAAACGTCAGCTGGGTCCCGCAATGGCCACAGAAGCTGCGGATTGCGTTCACGCTCGACCGAAAGCGCGATGGAGTGCCGGACGCCAATCGAAACTCGGACGGCCTGACGCTGAACCAAGCGACAAACGGCGCCCCAGTCGTGCGCCGACAGATGGAACAGTGGCAATTCGTTTCATCGAACGGAATGCCGGTCACCTCGTAACGGACCCGGCCGCAAAAGCATCCGCCCTGCAACATCTCGGTGTCCTCTCGCCAGGAACGGTGGGTCTGAGCGCCGCAACGGCGGCAACGCTTCGTCACAGCGCGTGGCGCGCGGCTGCATCCAACGCCAGCCCCGCGAACAGAATCAGCCCGGCATCCCGGTTCGACTTGAACACGGCGAGACAAAGCACGGGATCGTGGATGTCGAGCCGTGCGACTTGCCAGGCGAGATGCGCCGCGAACACGCCGAGCCCGAGCGCGAACACGACGCCGCCTCCCGCACTCCATCCCGCGAGTCCGATCAGCACGACGGCGAGCGCGTAGAACAGGCCGAGCATGGATTTGGTACGCTCGCCGAAAAGGAGGGCTGTCGACTTGATGCCGATCAGCGCATCGTCCTCGCGATCCTGATGGGCATAGATCGTGTCATAGCCGATCACCCACGAAATCGCGCCGGCATACAGCAGGAACGCGGGAAGATCGAGACGCCCGAACGTTGCCGGCCATCCCATCAGCGCGCCCCATGAGAAGGCGAGGCCAAGCACGATCTGCGGCCAGTAGGTGATCCGCTTCATGAACGGGTAAGCCGCGACCACAACGAGTGACAGCAAGCCGACATAGATCGTGAAGCGGTTGAACTGCAGCAGGACCGCGAGTCCGATCAGCGCCTGCAGCAGCAGAAAGCCTGCGGCAGCGGCGACCGTCACCTGTCCCGCGGGAATGGGTCGCGAGCGCGTGCGCTCGACCCGGGTATCGAGGTCACGGTCGACGATGTCGTTCCAGGTGCAGCCCGCGCCGCGCATGGCAAAGGCGCCGACGAAGAACAGGATGAGATGCCAGAGATTGACTTGGCTACGGGCATGGATGGCGGCGAGCCCGACCGACCACCAGCATGGCATCAGCAGAAGCCAGGACCCGATCGGGCGGTCGAGACGAGCCAGCCGCAGATAAGGGCGCGTCCACGCGGGGGCGAAGCCGTCGACCCAGTTTCCAGTCGAATCGGCGACGCGACCCGCGCCGCCGGTCATCGCGCCAGCGGACTGCCGGACAGCGTGTCGAAGGTGCCCTGGCCCTTCTTGGTCGAGTTCGTGTCGGGCACCACCGGCGTCGTGCCGAGGGCATCGCTGAGACTCGGACCGCTGGGCCGCGGCCCTTGGGCCGCCACGTCGCAAATCTGCTTGCTCGTCTGCGAGGCCCTGCTGTGTCCCGACCTGACCTGCTGAAGCACTTCAGGGGGGACGCCGCAGGTCGTGCTCTGGTCTTCCAGACCCTTGAGCATCTTGGTTTCAGCCCCAAGGAACACCTTGAACAGCTTGCACAGCTCCTCGGGACTTGCCTTTTTCTGACTAGCCGCCTGCAGGGCCTGGCCGTGTTTTTGGGTCTCGTCCCGCAGCGTTAAGAGCTGCTGGCAGGCGGGCGGCGGCTGTTGCGGCGGCGGCGCGGCTCCGAACTGCCCGCCCGGCCCTCCGCCTGGGGACATCCCAGACCCGGGCATGCCCGGCATGCCTCCAAACTGCGCCGCGGCCGGCCAGACCGGCAAGACGGCGAGCACCAGCACCAACGCAACTGCCCGGCTGAACGTCATGATTTTATTCCCCCGGCATACCCCGACCACCCGATTCGATTTCGGGTCGATCCTGCCGTCCAGATATTAACAGCCCTTTGAATTCGGCGATAACACGGCAGAATGAACGCGCCGGGGTGCCGTTGTGCAGTTCCTGACCCCTAATCCGGGAGGGCGAAACGTCGCGGGGACCGTGAGGGCGCTCCCCCGGCATCAAATCAGGTGAAATGGCGGGTTTACCGGCCATACTCTTTCTGGTTCTTGACCTTCATCGCCGATGATGGCCGCCGGTCCCTCGAACCTTCATGCCCCGTTACGATTTCCGCACGCCTCGTCTCTACCTGGGGGTGCCGCTCCACGACGGGGCGACCATCGCGCTCGACCCCTCGCAGGCAAACTATCTCGGCAACGTACTGCGGCTGAAACCCGGCGATTCGGTGTTGGTTTTCAACGGTCGTGACGGCGAATGGCAGGGAGTGCTCGCGGGTGCGGGAAAACGCCGCCTTGCGCTGACCATCGGTGCCCGCACCCGGCCCCAGGGCGGCGCGCTCGATCTGCACTACTGGTTTGCCCCCCTTAAACACGCCCGCCTCGACTACATGGCACAGAAGGCGGTCGAAATGGGCGCCTCCCGCCTGCAGCCGGTCCTCACGCGGCACGCCCAGGTGGCGCGCGTCAATCTCGAACGCCTCCGGGCGAATGCCATCGAAGCGGCCGAACAGTGCGGTATCCTGACACTGCCGGACATCGGCGAGTCGCGGACGCTGGAGGAGATGCTCCGCGAGCGCGCCGCCACCCGTCTCCTGGTGTTCTGCGACGAGGAGGCCGAGGTGAAGGACCCGGTTGCCGCGCTGGTGGAGGCGCGGCGTGGGACTGAGGGTCAGGCGTTCCCGCTTGCGGTCCTCATCGGCCCGGAAGGGGGCTTTGCCGCGGAGGAGCGCGCCGCGCTGCTCAAATCACCGAACACCGTGCGGCTTGCGCTCGGGCCGCGCATTCTGCGGGCCGATACCGCCGCGGTTGCGGCATTGGCCCTGGTCGGGGCGGTGCTGGGGGATTGGCGGTAACGGCCTCGATCCGGGATGCGCCCAGAGCCGGCGTTAAGCGCTTCCTCGGTTTAACGTCGAATTCGCCCCGCCAGCGTGTTAAACGCCGCCGCCACAAGCCTAATCGACTGCTTGCAACCGCCATGAGCACAGGAATGACCTGGACGAGCGCCGCACCTGACGGGCGCGCCGATGCGCTGATCACGTCGTTCGAACGTGCGGGCTATGTGAGGGTCGCTCCCGCCATCCTGCAGCCGGCGGAGCCGTTCCTGGACCTCTCCGGCGAGGACATTCGCAAGCGGATGTATCTGACCACCGACCCGCAGGGGCGCGAACTGTGCCTCCGCCCGGACCTCACCATTCCGGTCTCGCGCGATTATCTGGCCTCACCTGCCGCGGGCGCGCCGCAGGCGCTCTGCTATCTCGGTCCGGTCTTCCGCCATCGCGCCGAGGGTGCAGCCGAATTCCTGCAGGCCGGCATCGAATCCTTCGGCCGCTCCGACAAGGCGGCGGCAGATGCCGAAATGCTCGCGCTTGGGCTCGAGGCCACGGCGCACTACGGCCTGGGCGCCCCCGACATCCGCATGGGCGACGTCGCGCTGTTTTCGGCCCTGATCGCGGCGCTCGACCTCGCGCCCGCGTGGAAGCGCCGCCTGATCAAGGACTTCAATCACAAGACCTCGCTGGTGCAGGACCTCGATCGGCTTGCCATCAGCGCGTCGCACGCGCGGCCGGAATATCAAGGCGTGCTCGCCGCGCTCGCCGGCTCCGATCCCGATGCAGCCCATGCGCTGGTCACCGATCTGCTCTCGATTGCGGGCATCACCGCGGTGGGCGGACGCTCGGTGGACGAGATCGCCGACCGCTTTCTCGAGCAGTCGGCGCTCGGCGCCCAGACCTCGCTGCCGCGGGAGACTCGCGCCTTGATCGAGAGGTTCCTCGCGATCGGCGGCGACCCCGATGAGGCTGCGGCGGACCTGCGTGCCTTCGCTCGCGAGGCCAACATCGCGCTCGACGCCACTCTCGACCTGTTCGAGAGCCGCACCGGCTTTCTTGCCGCGCGCGGCGTCGACGTCGGCCGCATCCGCTTCTCCACCGCGTTCGGCCGTGGCCTCGACTACTACTCCGGCTTCGTGTTCGAACTCTATGACCCGAGCGCGCAGTCCGCCGGCCAGTTGGTTGCAGGCGGGCGCTATGACGGCCTGCTCACGCGGCTCGGCAGCGCCAGCGCGATCTCCGCGGTCGGTTTCGCGGTTTGGATCGAACGGCTCGCGCAGCGGCGGGGCACGCCATGATCACACCGTTCGTCATCGCGGTGCCGGCCAAGGGCCGGCTGCAGCAAAACGCGGAGGCCTTCTTCGCGCGCACCGGGCTCGAGCTCGTCAAGCCGCGTGGCGTGCGCGACTACCGCGGCGCGATCACCGATCTTCCCGGGGTCGAGGTGGCGTACCTCTCGGCGGCCGAGATCGTCGACCTGCTGGCGCAGGGCGTTGTGCATTTCGGCGTGACCGGCGAGGACCTCGTACGCGAGAAGATCGCCGATGCGGATCAGCATGTCATTCTGATCGACGGGCTTGGCTTCGGCCACGCCAATGTGGTGGTGGCCGTGCCGCAGGCTTGGATCGACGTGCACAGCATGGCCGATCTCGACGACGTTGCGACCGCGTTTCGCCTCAAGCACGAGCGCAAGATGCGCCTTGCCACGAAATACGTGAATCTCACGCGCAATTTCTTTTCTGCCCATGGCATCACCGACTACCGGATCGTGGAAAGCGCTGGTGCGACCGAGGGCGCGCCGGCGGCCGGCACCGCCGAACTCATCGTCGACATCACGACGACGGGCACCACGCTCGCCGCCAATGGGCTGAGGGTGATCGAGGACGGCGTGATCCTGCGCTCGCAGGCCAACCTCGTCGCGGCGCGCGCGGCCAACTGGGGTGCCGAAGAACGGGAAATCGCGCGCATCGTGCTCGACCGCATCGCGTCGCAGACGCGCGCGCGCGCATTTCGCGAAGTGCGCACACGCTTTGCAGGCTGCGACGCAGCGCTGCTGGCAGAAGCGAAGGAGCGTTTCGGTGTCGAGACGCCGTTCGGCGGCCCAACCTCTTCCGGCATGCTTACGCTGCACTGCCCGCCGAAGCACGTCCACGCGCTGGCGACGCGGTTGCGTGAAAAGGGCGCCGAGAATGTCGTGGTCGCGGATCTTGGCTACGTCTTTTCCCGCGCCAATCCGCTCTACGCCAAGCTCGAAGCGGGGCTTGCCTAGCAGGCTTTGCTATTCGGTCTTGATATTGGCGTCCTTGATCACCGGCCACCACTTCTCGATCTCGGCCTTTTGATATGCGGCGAGCGCTTCGGGCGTCAGCCGGTCGCGGGGCGGCATGTCGAGGCCGAGCTCGGCGAAGCGTTGCCGCACGGCGGGCTCGCTCAGGGCCTGTACGGCAGCGGCATTGAGCTTGGCGATGATCTCCTTGGGTGTGCCCTTGGGTGCCCACAGGCCATACCAGACGCTGATGTCGAGCGACGGCAGACCAGCCTCGGCAACGGTCGGAATGTCGGGCGCCGAGGGCAGGCGCGCACTGGCCGTGACGGCATAAGCGCGGATCTTGCCGTCGCGCACGTGCTGCAGCGAATTCGAAGCCTGGTCGACGATAAAATCGATCTGACCGGCCACCAGATCCTGCAGCGCCGGCCCAGTGCCGCGATACGGCACGAACTGGAAACGAGTGCCGGTGACGTTCTGGAAATAGACGCCCGCGACGTGGGTCGCGGAGCCCGCGCCGGCCGTTCCCGCCGAGACTTTGCCTTCGTTTGCTTTGATCCACCCAACGAACTCGTTGAGGTTCTTCGCCGGCACGGCACTCTTGCTGACCACGATCATGGGATTGCTTGGCAGCAGCACGATCGGCTCGAGATCGCGCAACAGGTCGTACGGCAGCGGATAAATCGCGCCATTGACCACATGGGTGCTCCAGTGCCCGATGCTGAGCGTATAGCCGTCCGGCGCCGCCCGCGCGACGCGTCCGACCCCGATCGATCCCGCCGCTCCGGTGACATTCTCCACGATGATGCTCTGACCGAGCGTGGCGCGCATCGGCTCGGACAGGATGCGCGCCACGGTATCGACCGGTCCGCCGGCGGCGAACGGCACGACCATGGTGATGGGACGTGACGGATAGACCTGCGCCGGCGCGGCTGCGATCCCTCCCCACAGGAGGACGCAGCCGCCACGATCCGCAGTAATGTCATGGCTTACCTCGTGTGGTCCGTTGCTTCATTACGGCAGGCACGTTCATTCCGGCTTGATGTTCGCGGCCTTGACGATCGGCCACCATTTCTCGATCTCCGCCTTGTGGTGAGCAGCGAGCGCCTCCGGGGTCTGCTGCGCGGGCGGCGGAAATTCGAGGCCCTGGTCGCCCAGCCGCTTTTGCACAACGGGATCGGCCAGCGCCTCCATGACGGCGGCACTGAGCTTGGCGATGACGGGTTTCGGTGTGCCCTTCGGCGCCCACATTCCGTACCAGGTCGATGTATAGAATCCCGGCAGGCCTGCTTCGTCGACTGTCGGGATATCGGGCGCGGAAGGGAGCCGTGCCTTGGCCGTGACCGCATAGGCTTTGATCGTCCCGGCCCGCACCTGCCCCAGCGAATTGGAGGCCTGGTCGAACATCAGGTCGATCTGCCCCGCGATGAGATCGGTCAGGGCCGGCCCGGTGCCGCGATAAGGCACGAACTGGAAGCGGGTGTCGGTAAGATTCTGAAAATAGACGCCGTTGACGTGCGACCCGCCGCCAGCACCCGAGGTCCCCGCTGACGCCTTGCCCGGATTGGCCTTCAGCCACGCAATCAGCTCCTTGAGATCGTTGGCCGGAAACGTCTTTTTCGTGATGATGAGCAGCGAATTGCTCGGCAGCAGCGCCACCGGTTCGAGATCCTTCAACAGGTCGAACGGCAGCGCAAAGATCGCGCCGTTGACCACATGCGTGCCGACGTGGCCGATGCCCAGCGTGTAGCCATCAGGCGGGGCGCGCACGACGCGGCCGACACCGATCGTACCTGACGCACCGGTCGCGTTCTCGATGATGACGGTCTGGCCGAGCGAGGCACGCATGCGCTCGCCCAGCGCGCGCGCCAGCGCATCCGCCGGCCCGCCGGCGGCGAACGGCACGATTAGCGTGATGGGACGCGAGGGATAGGTTTGCGCGCCGGCACTCGCGATGCCCAGGGCGGCGACAAGCCCGATGATGGCCGGAAACAGTTTTCGCATATCCGCCTCCCGCTTCCTCAGGGATGAAAGCTGCTGCGAAGCTCGTCGCACCCAGCCGCCGCGCCCACGGGGTCGACTTGCCCGCGGCGATTATTCGGCCTTCAGGTTCGATGCTCTGATGATCGGCCACCACTTCTCGGTTTCGGCCTTGTGATGCGCCGCGAGTGCCTCCGGCGTCTGCTGGTCGCGCGGCCACACTTCCTGGCCGATATCGGCAAAGCGCTGCCGTACGGTCGCATCGGCCAAGGCGTTGACAACGGCTGCGTTGAGCTTGGCGACGATGTCCTTCGGCGTCCCCTTCGGAGCCCACAAGCCGTGCCAGTACGAGACGTACAGGGACGGCACGCCCGCCTCGTCGATCGATGGAACATCGGGCAGCGCCGACCATCGGTCCTTGGTCAGGACGGCATAGGACTTGATCGTGCCGTTGCGGACCTGGCCGATGGCGTTGGCGGCCTGATCGAACATGATATCAACCTGGCCGGCGACCAGATCCTGCATCGCCGGCGCGCCGCCGCGATAGGGAACGAAGGCGAAGCGCGTCCCGGTCGCCTGCTGGAAATAGACCGCAGTGACTTGCGCGCCGCCGGCGGCGCCGACCGTGGCTGCGCTCGCTTTGTCCGGATTGGCCTTGAGCCACTCGACCAGTTCCTTGACGTTGTTCGCGGGAAAGTTCTTACGCGCGATGATCAGCTGCGGCGTGATCGCAAGCAGCGCGATCGGCTCGAAATCGTGCAGCACGTCGTACGGCAGCGAATAGGTGACGGCATTGACGACGTGAGTGCTCCACTGACCGATGCCGATGGTATAGCCATCGGGCGCGGCGCGCGCGAGCCGGCCGATGCCGATATTGCCGCCCGCGCCCGCGACGTTCTCGATCACGATCGGCTGGCCGAGCGCGGCGCGAAGCGGCTCGGAGAGGACGCGTGCCAGCGCATCCGAAGGGCCGCCTGCGGGAAACGGCGCGATCATGGTGATGGGGCGAGACGGATAGGGTTGCGCCTCGGCCCCGCCGATGATTGCGACCAGCGCGGCAATGGCGGCCGCCATGATGAGCTTGGTCATGGCTCTCCTTCCCGATATGACGTGGATGGTCCTTGTTACAGCGTCGCGAAATCGATCGGCTGCAACCGATCGAGCGTTCGGCCGACCGGAGGCATCGGATATTTGAGGCCGGTCGCACAGTTGAACAGCAGCGCGCGCTCGTCGCGGCGAATGCGGCCGTCGGCGAGACTTTGCTGGAGCGCAGCGTAAGTCGCCGCGCCCTCAGGACACAGCAGCAGTCCTTCGGCGCGTGCGACCTCGTCGATCGCCGCGGTGATGGCTTCATCCGTCACCGCGATGGCGAACCCGCCGCTCTCACGCACCGCGCGCAGCACCAGAAAATCACCGATCGCCTGCGGCACCCGGATGCCCGCGGCGATGGTCTGCGCGTCCTCCCAGCGCGGCGCGTGCTCCACGCCCGTGTCGTAGGCCCGCACGATGGGAGCGCAGCCCGCAGCCTGCACTGCCACCATGCGGGGGCGTTTCTTGCCGATGAAGCCGATGGCCTCGAGCTCCGCAAACGCCTTCCACATGCCGATGAGCCCGGTACCGCCGCCGGTCGGATAGAGCACGACATCCGGCAGCTCCCAGCCGAGTTGCTCGGCGAGTTCGAGCCCCATGGTCTTCTTGCCCTCGATCCGGTACGGCTCCTTCAAGGTCGAAGTATCGAACCAGCCGACCTTCGCCTGGCCCTGCATGACGATCTTGCCGCAATCATCGATCAAGCCATTCACCCGATAGACGATGGCGCCCTGCAGTGCGATTTCGCGCACATTCACTTCGGGCGTGTCCTGCGGGCAGAACACCGTGGTCTTGATGCCGGCGCGGCTGGCGTAGGCAGCGAGCGCCGCGCCTGCATTGCCGTTGGTCGGCATGGCCATGTGGGTGACGCCGAGCGCCTTGGCCATCGACACCGCCATCGCAAGCCCGCGCGCCTTGAATGAGCCGGTCGGCAACCGGCCTTCGTCCTTCACCAGGATCTCCGCCGCCGTCAGCTTCTTGGCGAGTTTGGGCATTGCCACGATCGGGGTGACTGCCTCGCCAAGGCTGACAATGTTTTCCACCCGCCGCACCGGCAACAGCTCGCGATAGCGCCAGAGATCGTGCGGGCGTTGCGCCAGTGCTTCCCTGCCCAAGGATTTCTTGACCCCGGCAAGATCGTAGCGCACGAGCAACGGCTTGCCGGCACGCGACAGATTGTGCAGCTCATCCGCCGGATAGCGCTCGCCGGTCGCCGAACATTCCAGATGGGTGACGAATGTCGGGCGCTCCGCCGTCAGGTTTTCGTCGTCGCGCTCTTGTTGTTCGACCTTGGCGTTGCGTGTCAGCAAGCGCTTCTCCCCTTCATTCATTAGTTCATTCGACCGAGGGTTCCACCCGGCGTTCGCGGGTCCTGAACACGACGAAGTGCGACAACGAAAAATTGACCACAAAGCTCACGGCGATGGCCAATAATTTCGCCGCCAGCACGGGAAGCCAATACGAGGCCACGACCAGGATCGCCGTATTGGTGATCACGCCGGCGACGCCCGAGGCGACGAACGCGCCGTAAGCGCGCCAGCGCAACTGGCGACCGGATTCGGCCGCGAAGGTGATGAAGGAATTCATCACATAGGAGCCGGAAACAGCAACCAGCCAGGCGAGCACATTGGCCGGAATCAGTGGCAGTTGGAGCAGATTGTAGGCTGCGAGGAAGATCCCCAGGTCGATGAAGGTGTTGACCACGCCGACCAGGGCGAAACTTGCCGCCTTGAGCGTGACCCCGCGCGTCCGCCATGCCTGCACGAGGCGGCGAAAGAGACGATCGAGCAGCGGGGGCAGCCTCATTCCACGCCCCTTAGCACGTCCGCCCGGTTCCGCCGAGCCCGGCCGGCGTCACGGGTGCCGCCGCCGCGCGACAGCCGTCCGCGCCTGCGCTATAACCCCATGCGGCGGAAAACGGCTCGAGAGGCGCGGTCGATGGTACCCGATGCGATGACCCGGACAGGCAGTCCTGGCGTCCCCGCACGATCGCGGGGAATGGCAGATGCCGGCCTTTCCATCGTCGTGCCTTTGTTCAACGAGGCGGCCAATCTCTCCTCCCTGCATGCGCGCCTCGTCGAGGCCGCCGCCGCGCTCAAGGCGACCCGCGGGCTGACCAGCGAGGTCGTCTATGTCGACGACGGCAGCCGCGACGGAACGCTTGCCGTTGCGCGCGAGCTTCCGGCCGACAACCTCGACGTTCAAGTGCTTTCGCTGTCCCGCAATTTCGGCAAGGAGGCGGCGTTGCTCGCCGGCCTCGACCACGCCCGCCTGGGCGCCGTCCTGTTCATGGACGGAGATGGGCAGCATCCGCCGACACTGATCGACAAGCTCGTGGGCTATTGGCTCGACCAAGGCTACGACGTCGTCTACACCGCCAAGGCACATCGCGAAAGCGAGCCGTGGCTGCGCCGGGTTGGGGTCAAGGCGTTCTACAGCCTGATCAATTGGGGCGCGCGGCAAAAAATCCCGGCGGATGCCGGAGATTTTCGATTACTCTCGCCGCGCGCCGCCGCGGCGCTCAGACAGCTTCCGGAGCGCAACCGGTTCTTCAAGGGACTCGCGAGCTGGATCGGATTTCGCCAGATCCGGGTCGACTACGAACCGGCGGAACGCATCCATGGCAGCACCACCTGGAATCTGTATTCGCTGATCGGGCTTTCGATCGAGGGATTGACCTCGTTCTCGGTCGCGCCGCTGCGCGTCGCGAGCCTGCTCGGGCTCCTGCTCGCGGCCGGCGCTTTCATTTTCGGCATGCAGATCCTGATCGAGACTGTCGTCTTCGGCGAGAAGGTGCCGGGCTATCCGTCGGTCGTTGTGGGCTTGATGGTGCTCGGCGGCGTGCAGCTGATCATGATCGGGATCATGGGGGAGTATATCGGCAAGATCCTGTCCGAGCTCAAAGCGCGCCCGGTCTATTTCGTGGCCGAGCACACGTTCAAGACCGCCGAGAGCGCGGGCGCGGGCGATCCGCAGGCGCGGTCGGCGGCGGAGTGAGCTCGGCGCAACGGTTGCGACAAGATTTATCCCCGCTGTCGCATCCATAATCGATTCGGCTAGATATTGTGGCCCCGCACCGCCGCCGCTTGAGCGGCGGCGGATACCAGATTGAGGTGACCGTGCGTGCCGATCGGACGGAGCGACTGGATGTGACCACGGCGGACACAGCCGGGCGCCGTCGCATCTGGCTGTGCGCCGACGATTTCGGCATTTCGAATTCTGTCAACCTTGCCATTCGCGATCTCGTGGTGCGCGGACGCCTGAATGCCACCTCGGTGCTGGTGGTGGCGCCGAGTTTCTCGCGCTCGGAGGCGATGTCGCTCAATACGCTCAATTCCGTTGAGCCGCGGGTGGCGATCGGGTTGCATGTCGGGCTCACTGCGCCGTTTCAACCCCTGAGCAAGAGCTTCAGGCCGGTGAGCGGGGGCGCGTTCCTTCCGCTCGCTGCGACGGCTCGACATGCCGCCATGCGCCGCTTCGACCACGACACGCTGGTGGCTGAGATTACGCTCCAGATGCAGACCTTTCTCAGCACCTTCGGACGCGCGCCGGATTTCGTCGACGGCCACCAGCATGTGCATCTGCTGCCGCAAATCAGCGACGCGTTGCTCACGGTGGTCAAGGAGACGCTGCCGGACGCGTGGGTGCGACAATGCGGCCGCGTGGTCCCGCTCGCGGCACGATTTGCCGACCGCAAGGGGCTGCTCCTCGATATCATGAGCTATCGGTTCCGGCGCCGTGCAGCGGCGCTCGGTCTGCGCACCAACCCGGGCTTCGCCGGCACCTATCAGTTCGACGATGCGGCGAACTTCCCTGCCCTGTTCCCGCGGTTCCTTGATCGTCTGCCCGATGGCAGCGTGGTGATGTGTCACCCCGGCTTCGTCGACGCCGAATTGCAGCGGCTCGACCCGCTCACGACGTTGCGGGAGAAGGAATATGCCTACTTCGCCGGGGATGCCTTCCCGGCGGCGCTCGCAAGCCACGGCGTGGCGTTGGCTGGCACGCCGTCGATGCCGCTATCCAGCTGACGGCGCAAGAGAAAGCGAACCAGATTCTTTTTTATTGGCGCGGGTCATTCCGCTGCCACGGCCATTACCTACATGATTAATCGTCGTCACGGAAGCAAGGAGACGGCCAATGACCCCAGAGGAACGCAATCTCGTCATCGAATTGTTCGACCGCTTGGCCACGCTGGAGGACGCCCAGCGCGATCCGGACGCCGAACGCCTGATCAGGGACGGCCTGCGGCAAGCCCCCAACGCTTCCTATGCGCTGGTGCAGACCGTGCTGGTGCAGGACGAAGCGCTCAAGCGCGCTGACGCCCGAATCCGAGAGCTCGAAGGCGAACCGGCCGCCGACGCGCCGCGTGACAACAGTTTTCTCGGCGGCGTACGCGACAGTCTGTTCGGCCGCCGCGAAGGACGTGGCTCGGTTCCGTCGGTGCCGCGGCCGGAGGACGCGCGCGGCAGCATGTCGCCGGCTTGGCGTACCGGCACGCCGGCAATGGCGCCAGGCGCCGGAGCGGGCATGCCCATGGGCGCGGGCCAGCCAGGCGGACCGATGGCAGGCGGACCGATGGCAGGTGGTGGCGGTTCGTTTCTGGGCACCGCGGCGGCGGCAGCGGCCGGCGTGGTCGGAGGCTCGCTGCTCCTCAACGGTATTCGCTCGATGATGGGCGGCCAGCACGGCGCGCAGGCGGCGTTCGATCCCAACGCGGGCACGACCGGATCATCGCCCTGGGGTGGCAGTGGCAGCAGCAGCGGCGGCGATCTCTCGCGCCAGGCGGGGCTCGACGACATCGGACGCACACCCTCATCAAGTGGCGGCAGCGCCGGCGACCGCGGCTACGGCGCGCTCGACGACAGCACCGGCAAAGATGAGTACGACGATCAGGATACGGACGACCTCGACGACGGCGATGTCGATTCCGATCAGGGCGAGGACGTCTAGGCCAGCAGCGCGCCCCTCCGATCGCTTCCAGCAGCTCTCCTCTGGCGGGCTCTGTCAGGTCAATGCGCCGCTTTGGGCGGACGTATCGCGATGAAGGCGACAAAGGCCACGGTCGCGAAGCCCGCGACCACCGCCAGCACCACCGGATCGGTCGCCCGTTCCGCGACGAAGGCGAGCGCCAACGGCGCGATCGCCTGCATCGCCAGGAACGGCCCCCCGATCCGCCCCATGAGATGTCCATAGCCTGCCGCCCCGAACAGCGTCAGGGGCACGGCACCGCGCGCGATGGTGATGAGACCATTCGCCATTCCGAACATGATGACGAAGGTCGCGGCACTCGCCACCGTGAGCCCGAACAACGCGAGCAGCGCGAATGCGGCCAGCAGCATTCCGATGGCGCAGCGCGCGACGTTGAGCGGGTGGGTGCGGCGGGCAAATACGAGCTCGCAAATGCGCGCGACCACCTGCGCGGGGCCGAACAACGCGCCGATCGCCACGACGGTGGCGGCATCGATGCCGGCGCGGCCGAAGATCGCGAGCAGGTGGGCGGACATGCCCGACGGCACGAAGGCATAGGCCGCGAACGCCGCCGCCACCAGAACGAACGGCCATCCCTTCGGCGGCAGGACGACGGTCGGCACTTGCACCGGTCCGCCGGCCGGCGCACCGGGATCGGCGCGCGTGCGCGGCAGGGCGAAAGCGTGCAGCGGCGCGGCGACACAGGCGAGCAGCCCGGCATAGACCAGGTACGTGCCGCGCCATCCGACCGCTTCGAGCAGGACATGGGTGGTGGGCCAGCTCACCGTCGACGCGAATCCTCCGGCGAGCGTCAGCGCCGTGATCGGCCGCCGCGCCGCCGCGCCGAAGATGCGCCCGAGCGTGGCGAAGGCCGGATCGTAGAGCGAGGCGGCGATGGCGACACCGAGCAGCATCCACACCGCAAGATACGCGACGGGATGATCGGCCAGGACGATCAAGACCAGACCGAGCGCGCCCAGGAGTGAGCCGACTGACATGACCCGGTGTCCGCCGTGCCGATCGATCAGCAGCCCCACCCGGGGGGAAGCGAGCCCGGCGGTGAGCAGCGCCAGCGAAAAGCCGCCCATGGCGAACGTCATCGACCAGCCGCGCTCCGCCGCGATCAGCGGGACGGTCAGCACCGGCGGATAGAAGATCGCGCCCCAGGCAAGGATCTGCGTGACGCCGAGCACCAGGACGGCGCGCCAGGGACCGGCGAAGACATCGCGAAGGTGGGGCATGTCGGAACGCAGCGCGTGATGGGATTCGAACCTAGCACGCTCGCGCCGGGATCGATCTAGCCGACGTGCTTGACCATCACCGCTGCCGAGTCACAGAGCCGTTTGAATCGCCCGCTGTTGCGCACCGCATCGGGCACGTCGCCGGGCGCGCAGGCCGCGTAGCCGAGCCGCGCGAAGAAGTCCCGCTCCGACTCGGTCAGGAGATAGATCGCGCGGCATCTGTGCGCGCGCGCCTCGTCCTCGAGCGCCGCCACGATCGCGGCCCCCATGCCAAGCTCGCGCAGCGGCGGCAGCGTCACCACCGAATGCAGGAGCGCTTCATCGCCATGAACTTCAAGCCCGCCGAAGCCCACCGGGACGTCTTCGTGGCTTTCGAAGCGCCAGAACAACAGGCGCGGATCGCCCACGTCGTCGGCTGGCAGCCCCGCCTTGACCAGCGCGGATTTGAGCCCTTCGCGCTCCCAGACCGCCAGCGGCAGCGCGAGCAGGCGGCGTTTCATGGTGGCGACTCCTTCGCCCACGCGGAAGGGCGGCGGCAACCCGTGCCGGTCAAGCGGCGCGGGGTGCGCACCGCACGAACACGCCGGTGCCGTAGCGGCCGTCGACCTCGGGATCGACGTATTTCATCACCAACACGCGGCCGTCGAAAGACACGATCTCACGGTCCTGCACCCCCGGTGTCTCTCCGGCCGGGCCGATATAGTCCCGGCCTCCGGGCGTACCCTTGAGGCGAAGCTCCTGGAGCTGATTGGAATCGGCGAGATACATCATGACGCCGCCGTTGGGACCCTGGCCGATCACGAACGGCTGCTTGCATTGGCCGCGGGCATTGGCCTCGGTGCGCGCGCGATCCTCCGGCTTGTGATAGGCGGCATAGCCCCACCGGCCGATGATCTCGGAGGGCCGGACCTTGGCCGGCATTTCCGGCTGGGGCGGCGCCGCCCTCGTCTCCGGGCCGGGCGATGTCGTGCAAGCCGCCAGCGCCACCGCCGACAGCACAATCGCCGTCGCCGGCCAACCTAGATTGAGATTCCCCATCGGGCACCTCTCCTCAACTTCCGCCCGCAGCATCCGGGGCCAAATACGCCAAGCCTGCGGACAGACCGATCCACGTGTAACAGTCGCATGGTTAACGAGACGCCAATCCGGCCGTCAAAGCCCCGATCCGGCCGCCCGATCCCGGCAACTTTGGTGTCCGGATAGGGCGAGGGCAAGGCGGATATGAGGCAGCTCTAAGCCCGACGGAGGAATCCGGACACTCCGAAGTTCGCGCTAGCGCTGGCGCGGGTCCCGCAGCGGCGGGTCGACCTTGATATTGAGGCGCTTCGCCGCCTCGGCGTCGAAGTCGGCGTCGGCGCGGAACCCGCCGGCGTGAATGCCGTCGATGGCGCAGAGGTCGTCGACCTCGTTCACGTCGCCGGTGACACCGAGCGCGCCGACCACCTCTCCCGACGCATCGCGGATGAGCTGGCCACCGGCTTCAAGAAACAATGGTCCGTCGGAGAGCTCGGACAGCGACTGCATGAACGCCGGCTTCTCCTTCGCCTTCTGCAGCACCTGCCGCGACGAGCGATTGAGCGCGAGCGCCCCGAAGGCCTTGCCGTAGGCGATCTCGAACCGCATCAGCGACGCGCCGTCCTGCTTCTGGAATGCCTTTACCCGCCCGCCGGCGTCGAGCACGATGGCGGCCAAGGCATAGGCCTGACGTTTCTCGGCGGAGGCGAAGGTGCCGTCGATGATCTTGTTTGCCTCGGCCAGTGAAATTGCGCGCATGCTTGCCTCTCCGTCCCTGCGGCCACGAACCCTTGCTGCTACCATCACAGAGGCGCGCCGTCATTCGCAGATCGCGCAAGGAGGAAACCATGTCCTATCTCGCCCAGTTGTCCGGCTCCATCGGCGGTCGCACCTTGCCGGGATGCCTCGTGCTGGCCTGCGCGTTCACTCTCGGGGCTGTGACGGCCGGGCGCGCGGATGAGCCCACGGTCCTGCGCGTCAATGCCTTTCCCCAGGCCAAGACGCTCCCGCTTCATGCCGGTATCGCCAAGGGGATTTTCGAGCGCCGCGGGTTCAAGATCGAGCTTCAGCTCACCGAGAATTCGCGCAGCCAGCGCGATGGCCTCGCCGGCGGAAAGTCCGACGTGGTGCATTCCGCGGTCGACAACGCGCTGGCGATGATCGAGATCGGCAAGCACGACGTGGTGATCGTGACCGGCGGCGACAGCGGCATGAACGAGTTCTTCGTCCAGAGCGAGGTCAAGTCGTTCGCCGACATGCGCGGCCGTACCCTGGTGGTGGACGCGCCCGACACCGCCTATGCGCTGCAGGCGAAGAAGATCCTGGCGCAAAACGGCCTCAAGGACGGGACCGACTACAAGGTCAAGCCGGTCGGCGCCGGCGTCTACCGCTTCAAGGCGATGGTGGAGAGCAAGGACAATGCCGCGGCCATTCTCAATCTGCCCTTCACCGTGCAGGCCGGGCAGTTCGGCATGAAGAGCCTCGGACGCACCATCGATCTGCTCGGCCCCTATCAGGCCGGCGGCGTCTTCGTCATGCGCGGCTGGGCGCGCGACAACACGGCGGTGCTTGAGCGCTATATCGCGGCGTTTGTCGAGTCGCTGCGCTGGACCCGGGATCCGGCTAACCGCGCCGAAAATATCGCGCTGCTGGTGGAGAAGCTGAAGATTTCAGGCAAGGAGGCGGAGCGCACCTACGACCTCCTCATGGACCCCGGCTTCGGTTTCACGCCCGACGCCAGGTTCGACCTCGAGGGCTTCAACAACGCATTGGCGCTGCGCGCCGAGATCGAAGGTGGCAAGCCGGCCGCGCCGGAACGCTATATCGACCTCGGCTATTACGAGCGCGCGATGAAGCTGGTCGGGCGGTGAACGGCCGCGTCCATCGTTCTTAGTAAGCGCCGCAGAGCACCAGCAAGAGCGTTGGCGAAAAAGCGGCGCGCCAGCACACCCCCCGGCGACGCCGGCGAGCAGCGTTGCCCGCCAGGCCAGGCGCCGTTCTCCCGCACTGCTCCGCAGCCCCTCGCCGACCGGCCGTGTCCTAATCTGAATTCTACTGAACGCTTCGGACAGGCATCGGGGTTGACCAGGATACTTGGCAGACAGGGTGAGTAGGCGTGCCGCAGGCGTCGTTGTAACTCACCTGCGCAAGCGCCATTTGGACACCATTCTGCATCACCAATGCCACCAGGGATGCCGCAATGATGGTCAGTACGATCTTGGTCTAGCGATCAATCATTTGTCTTCTCCTCACTTGTTGCATCCGGCAGGTCCTTGGCCCTGATGATCTCGCCGTCCCAGTAGTAGAAGTCCGGGGGAACGGCCG
>Ga0207662_10000468_pt1 | contig 17994 bp, 15 predicted proteins | sample KBSS33LmetaG_FD_184338 | JGI IMG/M metagenome (GOLD analysis project Ga0207662, IMG submission 184338) | Switchgrass rhizosphere microbial communities from Kellogg Biological Station, Michigan, USA - KBS S3-3L metaG (SPAdes) (version 2) | ecosystem: Host-associated > Plants > Roots >... | reverse complement strand
GTTCTGATGAGCTCCAGCATGATCGGCGGCCTGGTCGCGGTCGCCGCCGTGATCGTCGTGGCGCTGGCGATGCGCGCCATGGGCGGGCAGAAGCCGGAAGGCGTCACGCCCTCGATGCCGCCCGCGCCCCCGACGCCCGAGCCCGAGCGCGCGCGCAGCGAGCCGGACGACGACGACGAGGACGGGGATGGCGAGGACGACCGCCTCGTGGTCGCGGTGACGAGCGACGGCCGCGCGTTCGTGCCCGACCATCACGTGGTGCGCGTGCTGCCGCCGGCCGAGGAGGGCGAGGAGTGGAAGGTGGGCGCGCGGCTCAAGGCGGCGCTCGAGACCGTGGCCATCGGCGCCGGCTGGTCGCCGGGAGACTTCCGCGGCGCGCGCGTCGTGCGCGGTGAGTACGAAGACGGCCCATGGCTGCTGGAGGCCCTGGGCCGCGACGGCGAGTACATCACGTTCAGTTTCGAGAGCTCCGAAGCGGCGAACGCCGCGAAGGACCTGTTCGACCGCCTCGACATCGTCGAGCTGGGCGAGGACGAGGACGGCCGCCCGATGCCGCCCTCCGCCGAGCACTTCGCCGAGGCGCGCCGCATCTACCTGGAGACGGCCGCGCAGCTCGAGCTTCCCGACGAGAGCGACGCCGAGCGCCGCGAGGGACCGCCCTGAGCCACCGGTTCGAGACGCGGGCCGGCGCCGGAGCGTCGCCCGCGCCGATCGCGCTCGTCGCTCTGGCCGTCAGCGGACTCGCATTCTGGTTCGTCGTCGGGATTCCCTGGGGTCCGCACAACGAGTCGTTCGACTGGGTGGTGCGCCTCGAACAGCGCTCGATCTGGGCAGCGCTGTTCGAGCGCTTCCCGAGCGTCCTGGGCCTGCGCCCGCTCGGGACGGGCCTCGCGTGGCTGCTCTATCGCCTCGGCGGCCACGAGGTGGGCCTCACCCAGTTCTTCAACGCCGCCCTGGCACTGTTCGCGTGGGGGTGGGTCGTGCGCGACGCACCCCAGCCGCGGCTCCACGCCGTGCTCGCGCTGCTCGTGGGCGGCGTGCTGTTCGCGGGCTACATCTGGGTGTTCCACATGCACGGCATCTTCTACGGTCCGCTGCTCGTGTTCGTGGCGGCGCTCGTGCGCTGCGCACGCGGTCCGATCGACCTGCGCACGCTGCTCGGCGTGTTCATGGGCGGCGTGGTCACGTCGCTCGCGCACCCTTTCGCGCTGCCCCTCGTGCTCGCGTTCGCGGCCGGCGCGGCAATCGAGACGCCGGAGGTGCGCACGCGGCAGGGCGCGGCCGTGCTCGCCGTGCTGCTCACGGGGAGTCTGGCCACCTACCTGCTGCTCGTGCCCCCCGGGTCGCGCGGGCTCTCGGCCGATCCGTTGGCCGGGCTCCTGGCGTCGTTCCGGACGAGCGAGGTGCGGAGAGCCGGCAGCATCGTCGTGCTGCAGCTCGCCGCGTGGACGGCGTATCGCACGTGGGGGGGCACGGGCGGGTTCGCCGCGGCCCTCCTCACGGAGGTCGTTGGAGCGGCGGCGATCGCCATCGGGCTTCCGGCGATGCCGATGTGGCTCACGTGGGCGGCGCTGAAGAGCGCGCGGCACGGTCGCTGGACGATGGCGGCGCTGATCGCCGTTTGCACGTTGCTGCCGCTCGCCAACCCGACCGGCTCGCCCACGTATGCATTGTTCGCCATCTTCGTAGCGCTAGGGGCGAGCGCGATGGACGACGCGGACGCCGAGGCACGGCTGCGCTCGCTGGGCTCGGGCGCCGCGATCGCCGCCTCGGCCGCGCTGCTCGTGGTGGCGCTCGCCGTGCGCGTCGGCTGGCCGGTGCCCGTGGTCTCGGCCGTGGCGCGGCCGGTCCTTGCCGAGGGCGAGCGCACGCGACAGCTCGAGGTGCTGGCCGGGCAGCTCATGGATTCGAGGTGGCGAGGCGAGCCCGTGCGCTTCGCGACCGCGACCGGCGACCCGGTCAAGGTGAACGCCATGGAGCGCCAGCACCGGCCGCCCACCAAGGATGCGCATCTCAGGACCTGGCTCGACTGGAAGCGCGGCGGCCCGGCCACGGGCCGCGACACGCTGGTGATGGCGTTCGGCGGCGAGACCCGCCCCGGCATGGACACGCTGTTCATGGCGCATGGCCGATACGCGGGAGACGCGCTAGTGTTGCGGCCCTCGTCCACGCCTGCCGGCGCGGACTGACGTCGGGCCGGAGGGAGCATGCAACGCAAGATCCGAGTGCTGGTGGGCAAGCCCGGGCTCGACGGGCACGACCGGGGCGCCAAGGTCGTGGCCGCTGCGCTTCGCGACGCCGGCATGGAGGTCATCTACACCGGGCTCCACCAGACGCCGGAGCAGGTGGTGGACGCGGCCGTCCAGGAGGACGTGGACGTGGTGGCGCTGAGTGTCCTCTCCGGCGCGCACATGACGCTCTTCCCCGAGATCCTGGAGCTGATGCGGGCACGCGGCATCGGCGACCGGCTGCTCACCGGCGGCGGCATCATCCCCAACGACGACATGACCGCGCTGGCGGGGCTTGGCGTCGGACGGCTGTTCGGCCCGGGCACGAACACGCAGGACATCGTCGGCTACATCCGCTCGTGGTACGCGGGTGTGCACGGCGAAGCAGCCCTGCCGCCGCTGCCTCCGCCGCCCAGCCGTCCGGAGCCGATGGTGGGCGCGGGCGAGCGGCCCACGCCGCGGCCGGCGGGGCCGCGCGCGGTGGCAACCGCGCGCACCGCGCGGACGCGCTCGGCTTCCCGCGCGAAGCCGGCCAGAAGGTCACGCGCGGCCGCGAAGCCCGCGAAGAAGCGCGCCTCGGCGAATGGGACGCGCGCGAAGGCGAGCGCGCCCAAGCGCCGTACCCGGAGCACGGGCCGCAAGCGCGGGTAGCGTGACGGGCCAGAAGCGGCTGCTGGTCGCGCTCGACGGCAGCGCGCTCGAGGGCTCGAGCGTGCACAAGCTGCTCGTCGCCGCCTGCGACGGCGCGCGCGCGGCCGGCGGCGACGCCGAGCACGTGCGCGCGTACGCGCTCGCGATCAAGCCCTGCATCGCCTGTGGCCCCGACGCCACGCCCGGCTACTGCATCTTCCACGACGACATGGACCGCGTCTACGCGCTGCTCGAGCGAGCGCACGCCGTCGTGGTCGGCTCGCCGGTCTACTTCGACACCGTGAGCGGGCCCCTGAAGCTGCTGATCGACCGCTGCAACTGCATCACGCCGCTGGTGACGCTCGGCGACGGTTCCCAGGACTGTGTCCCCAAGTGGGCGCGCACGCGGCGGGCCGCGTTCGTGACCGCCTGCAGCACTGAACATCGTTATGACCTCGCGGAGCGCAGCGTGCGCGGGTTCCTCAAGTGGGTGGGGGCAAAATGGGAGGAAACCCTGGCGTGGCAACATGCCGATAACGACCTGGGCTCGGCGCCCGCGGAAATGCTCGCGCGCGCGCGTGAGCTCGGGCGCCGGCTGATCGAGAGCGCACCTCTCGAGGCCGTGGTGCCTGGGAAGCTGGAGGCTCGATGAGCAGGCGGATGTGCGGATTCGAGGCGGCGTTGCTGCTGCTCCTGTGCGCGGGCGGGGCGCGGGCGGCAGAGAGCCCGACGATCGTGGTCACGCTCCAGTCGTTCACCGGCGCGCCCGCCGACTCGGCGAGTCGCGACGTGTTCATGGACGCGTTCGAGCAGGAGTTCGACGCCGCCGAGCTGATGTGGGAGCGGCGCGACGGCGAGTCGTGGAGGAGCTCCGGCGAGCGTCGGAACCATTTCCGCCTCGTGGACCTGGCGGACCCCGATGCGTCCTGGGCCCTGGACATCACCATCGGGCTGCCGCCGCCGGTGGTGATCACGCTGAACAAGCAGAAGTCGTCGGACCCGACGCCGCGGCCGCGAGCCACCGACTACCGCGCCTCGCGCGGGCTCACCATCGTCGCCGCGGCGACCGCACCCGGCGACGCCGACGCGCGCCAGCCCGGCGCGCCGCTCAAGTTCGCGGTCTATTTCCCCGATGCGAAGCGCGTCGTGGTGCCGAGCCACAAGCTCCCTGGCGGCGCTTACGCCTACCCGTGGGAGGAGGCGGGGCGCTGTGTCGCGCGCGCCGCGCTCGAGGTGCTGCACCGCGCCAACGGAACCGTGGACGATGACGAGCGTGCGGACCTGGCACCCGCCGTGCGCGCGGAGGCCATACCATGACGAATCGCATTGTTTTCGCCGCCCTGCTGGTACTGCTCTCGATCGCCGGCTGCTCCGGGCATTCGTCCACGCCCAGGCCGGCGAGCACGCTGACCGAGGCCCAGCGCGACTCTGCGATCGCCCGCTCGTCGCTTCCGGGCGCCACCACCGTGGGCCGTGCGCTCGAGCTCTCGGGCAAGAGCACGAGGTACGCGTCGCAGATGGATTCGTTGAGTCGGTAGACATCGCCGGGATCGCGCCCCGGTTCGCCGGGTGGCGGTGGAATCGGGTAAGGTCTTCGCCGCTTCCCGACCCACGCACATGCGGTGCCCGCTTCCCGGGTGCCGCCACGGCGCGGCGCCGCGCGCCCTCCGGAGTCCTCTGCATGCTGCTGATGTTGAAGGAAGAGCACGTTCAGGTCCGCGACATGGTCCGGCGCTTCGCCGAGGACGTGGTCGCGCCCCGGGCGCGCGAGCTGGACGAGACCGAGACGTTCCCGCACGAGGCCGTGAAGCAGATGGCCGAGCTGGGGCTCCTGGGCCTGCCGTACCCCGAGAAATACGGCGGCGCGGGCATGGACACGCTGTCCTATGCGATCGCGGTCGAGGAGGTGGCGCGCGTGTGCGCGTCCACGGCGATCACGCTCGCGGCGCACGTGTCGCTCGGCTGCGGCCCGGTCTACGGCGCGGGCACCGAGGCGCAGAAGCAGCGTTTTCTCGTGCCCATGGCGAAAGGCGAGGCACTCGGCGCGTTCGGGTTGACCGAGCCCAATGCCGGCTCCGACGCCGCCGGCACGCAGACGCGCGCGGTGAAGCAGGGCGATTGCTATCGCGTGAACGGCTCCAAGATCTACATCACCAACGCGAGCTATGCGAAATACATCACGTTCACCGCGGTGACCGATCCCGCGAGCGGCGCGAACGGCATCTCGGCGTTCATCATGGACACGGCGACGCCGGGCTTCCGCGTGGGCAAGAAGGAGAAGAAGATGGGCCTGCGCGGCTCGGACACGGTCGAGGTCGTGTTCGAGGACTGCATGGTGCCCGCCGATCAGTTGCTGGGCGAGCCGACGGGCGGCTTCAAGACGTTCATGAAGACGCTCACCGGCGGCCGCATCTCGATCGGCGCGCTGGCGCTCGGGATCGCCCAGGGCTCCTACGAGCACGCGGTCGAGTACTCGAAGGTGCGCCATCAGTTCGGCCAGCCGATCTCCAACTTCCAGGGCATCCAGTTCATGCTCGCCGACATGGCGACCCAGATCGAGGCCGCGCGCCACCTCGTCTACCACGCCGCCCTGCTGCGCGACGCCGGTCGCGAGTTCACGAAGGAAGCCTCGATGGCGAAGCTGTTCGCGAGCGAGGTCGGCAACTGGGTGACCGACAAGTCGATCCAGGTCCACGGCGGCATCGGCTACTGCCGCGACCTGCCGGTGGAGCGCATGCACCGCGACGTCAAGCTGATGGAGATCGGCGAGGGCACGAGCGAGATCCAGCGCATGGTGATCGCGCGCGAGATCCTTCGCGGCGGCTGATCGCGTGCCCGAGACGTCACGCATGCGCTGGGCGAGCGCCAGCTCGCGACTCGAGCACCCGGCCACGGCTGCCGTAGAAGTCTCGCACGAGCTGCGCGCGCAGCTGGCCGGCGAAGCGCCGGACCTGATCCTCGCCTTCGCCTCGGGACCTGGCCCGGGTCGCACCGCGGCCGCGGCCGAGATGCTCCGCCGCGAGCTGCCCGCGGCGACGTTCGCGGCCGTGAGCGCGCGCGGCGTGGTAACGCGCGAGCACGAGGTGGAGCAGGGCGTGGCCCTGAGCGTGGTGGCGGCGCGGCTCCCCGGCGTCGAGGTGAAGCCGTTCCTGCTCACGCAGGACATCTGGGCGGAGCCGGTCTCGACCGAGGCGGAGTTCGACCTGCGCGCGCCCGGTGCTCGCGGCGCCGAGCTGGTGATCGTGCTCGGGGACCCGTTCTCGCTCGACATGGAGCGCGTGCTCTCGCTGTTCAACCGCTGGGTACCGGGTGTGCGCGTCGTGGGCGGGCTCGCGAGCGCGGCGTCGAAGCCCGGCGGCAACACGCTGGTCCTGAACGACTGGAGCGCGCGCGAGGGCGGGTTCGCGATCGCGCTGCACGGAGCGCTCCGCGCCGACGTCGTCGTGTCGCAGGGCTGCGAGCCGATCGGACCGCCGCTCGACGTCACGCACGCCGAGGACAACCTGATCTTCACGCTCGACGGCCAGCCGGCGGTGGAGCGCATCGAGCAGGTCCTGCGCGCGGTGCCCGAGCACGAGCGCGACCGGCTGAAGCAGGGGCTCTACATCGGCCGGCCCGCGCGCGGCGAGGCGAGCGGCCGTGGCGACTACCTGATCCGCAACCTCCTCGGCGCCGACCGCGATCGCGGCGCACTCGCCGTGGCCGACGTGGTGGGCCTGCGCGAGAAGGTGCGCCTGCACGTCCGCGATGCGCGTGCGGCCCAGGAAGACCTCGACATGCTGCTCTCGCCCCAGGCGTTCGACACCGTGGCGAGCGGCGTGCTGTTGTTCGCCTGCAACGGCCGCGGGCGCGCGCTGTTCGGCGTGCCCGACCGCGACATCACCACGCTCCAGCAGGCGCTCAAGGCGGCGGCGCCGTGCGCCGGCATGTTCTGCGCCGGCGAGCTGGGCCCGGTGGGCGAGCGCAACTTCCTCCACGGCCACACCGCGAGCATCGCCATCGTGCGGCCGAAGTAGCATCCGGTCACGCGCGCGCCGGCCGCTCGACGAACAGGGCAGCGCGGATTCCGCCGGATCGCCGGAGCGCGGCACCCGATCGCGCCCGGGGCCGGCATCGCGGGTGCGTGGATTCCGCTGGGTCGCACTTGAGGGCGGGGCGTATCGTGCCGGTCATGGGCCGCGTTCGGGACGTCGTCGAGGGATCGGTCTACCAGTCGCTCCGGTTCGCTCTGGGTGCGGCGGCGCGAACGTACTTCTCGCGCATCGAGGTCCGTCACCTCGAACGGCTGCCGCAATCGGGTCCGCTGCTCGTGGTCGCGAACCACCCCGCCTCGCTCACCGACGTCCTCGTGCTGGGGCCGGCGCTGCCGCGCCGGCTCCATTTCGTCGCCTACAGTGGACTGTTCAAGCCGTGGCCGCTCGGCGTGCTGCTGCGGCTTGCGGGCACGGTGCCGGTGTACCGGCAGCAGGAGGGCGCCGAGAGCATGCCGAAGAACGCAGACATGTTCCGGGCCTGCAACGACGTGCTCCGCGCGGGCGAGGCGGTGCTCATCTTTCCCGAGGGAACGAGCGTCGGGGACCGCAGCGTGGAAAAACTGCGCACCGGTGCCGCGCGCATGGCGTTCGCCTACGAGTTCGACGCCCGGCGCGGCGAGCCACTCTGCCTGCTCCCGATCGGCCTCCACTTCGACCAGCGCGAGTTGTTCCAGAGCGCCGTCACGCTTTCCATCGGTCGGCCGCTCGAGCTGGAGTCCTTCCGCGATCAGCACGCTTCAGATCCGGTGGAGGCCGTGCAGGCCCTCACCGCGCAGATCCAGGTCGCGCTCGAGAAGCTGATCCTCAACATCCCGTCGCGCGAGCTCGTCAAGCTCGTGCACGAGGTCCAGCGGCTCTACCTGAACGAGCTGCAGCTCCAGTCCCCGGGCGCGCCGGAGCTGGCGCTCAGCCGCGCGATCTCGGACTGCATCGAGTTCTACCGCGTGCACGACCGCGAACGGTTGTTCCAGATCTGGAGGGCGATGAACGGCTACCGGCGGAAGCTGGCGATGGCGCACCTCGAGGACGACGCGATCCGGGCCGCGGGCGCGGCCCGGTCCGCCGTCGAGCCCACCGTGGGCGCGTTCATCGGGATCGGCCCCGCGATCGCGGGGGCGGTGCTCAATTACCTGCCCTACCACCTCACCGGCCGCATCGGGCTCTTGTTCGCTGCGGCCGATCCCACGCGAACGGCGTTCGCGCGCATGATGGTGGGCGTGGTCGTGTTCCCCGCCACCTATTCGGCCTACGGCTGGCTGTTGCGACAGCTCACGCATTGGACGTGGGGGATCGTCGTGGCGGCTCTCGCCGCGGGCGCGATCCTCGGGCTCTTCGCCTACGCCTACTTCGCCTGGTTTCGCACGGAGCGTCATCGCCTCCGCGTCGAGTGGGTGCTCCACACGCACCGGCGCACGGTCGCGCGGCTCCGGCGGGAACGACGGCTCCTCATCGTCCTGCTCGATCTGGCCCGCGATGACTACCTCGCCACGGCCGGCGCCGCGATGGAACCCGCCGCCCGCGGCGTGTAGTATCCGCTCGTTTCGGCACCAACGTCCCGGTCCGTCCCGGCTGCGGCGCTCCCGCGCCTCGCGCAGGCCCGCCGCGCCGACTTCCGTGAGGCACCCCGATGTCCACCACACCCGACGTCTTCATCGTGGGCGCGGCCCGCACGCCCATCGGCAAGTTCCTCGGCGGCCTCTCCACGCTCAAGGCGTCCGACCTGGGCGCGGCCGCGATCCGAGAGGCCATGAAGCGCGCCGGCGTCAGCGGCACGCAGGTCGACGAGGTGCTCATGGGCCACGTCGTCCAGGGCGGGCAGGGCCAGGCGCCCGCCCGGCAGGCGCAGATCAAGGCCGGCATCGACCCGCACGTGGGCGCGGTCACGATCAACAAGGTGTGCGGATCGGGCCTCAAGGCGGTGATGCTCGGCGCGCAGGCGATCAAGGCTGGCGACGCCGACTGCATCGTGGCGGGCGGGCAGGAGAGCATGAGCACCGCGCCGCACTACCTCTTCAGCGGCCGGCTCGGCCAGCGCCTCGGCGATTCCACGCTCCGCGACGGCGTGGTGCTCGACGGGCTCTGGTGCTCGTTCAACGACTGCCACATGATCGAGCTGGCGCAGTACACCGCCGAAAAGGCGAAGCTCACGCGCCAGCGCATCGACGAGTTCTCCGTGAAGAGCCAGCAGAAGGCGGCCGCGGCGCAGGCGGCGTGCCACTTTTCGAAGGAGATCGTCGCGGTGTCCATCCCGCAGCGGAAGGGCGACCCGCTCGTCGTCTCCAAGGACGAGTCGGTGCGCGCCGACACGACGCTGGAGGGCCTGGCGAAGCTCGGTCCGGTGACGAAGGACAAGGGCGGCATGATCACGGCCGGCAACGCGCCGGGCCTGAACGACGGCGGCGCGGCGACCGTGCTGATGAGCGCCGCGCGCGTGAAGGAGTCGGGGGCCAGGCCGCTGGCGCGCGTGGTCGCCTACGCGACCGGTGGCGGCGAGCCCAAGGACCTGTTCTTCGCGCCCATCGACGCGGTGCAGAAGTTGATGAAGAAGATGGGCGTGAAGATCGACCACTTCGACCTCATCGAGGCGAACGAGGCGTTCGCCGCCCAGGCGCTCGCCGACGGCGACGCGCTCGGCTGGGACTGGGACCGCGTCAACGTCTACGGTGGCGCGGTGGCGCTCGGGCATCCGATCGGCGCCAGCGGCGCGCGCGTGCTGGTGACGCTGCTGAACGCGCTGGAGGCGCGCGGCAAGAAGACCGGGCTCGCGACCTTGTGCCTCGGCGGCGGCAATGCCGTGGCGCTCGCAGTGGAGCGCGTGTGATGGCTGCACCGGCGACGGAGACGGCCGCCACCGTCAGCGCCCACGTGAAGAAGGTCGCCGTCGTGGGCGGCGGCACGATGGGGAACGGGATCGCGCAGGTGTTCGCCACGGCGGGCTTCGACGTGGCGCTCGTGGACGCCCAGCCCGAGTTCGTGGAGCGCGCGCTCGGCTCCGTGGCCAAGAACCTGGACCGGGTGGCGAAGAAGCTCGGCTGGGACGATTCGAGAGCGAAGAGTGTCCTCGGTCGCATCGCCGGCGGCACGACCCTGGACATCGCTCGCGATTGCGCGCTTGTCGTTGAGGCCGTCACCGAGAACTTCGAGCTGAAGAAGCAGATCTTCACCACGCTCGATGCGGTGGCGCCGCCGAACGCCATCCTCGCCAGCAACACCTCCAGCATCTCGATCACCGAGATCGCCGCGGTGACCAAGCGTCCCGCGCAGGTGATCGGCATGCACTTCATGAACCCGGTGCCGGTGATGGCCCTGGTCGAGATCATCCGCGGCATCGCCACCAGCGACGCCACGTTCAAGGTCACCGAGGAGCTGTCGCGCCGGCTGGGGAAGACGCCGGTCGAGGTGAACGACTATCCCGGGTTCGTCGCCAACCGCATCCTGATGCCGATGATCAACGAGGCCTGCTTCGCGCTCATGGAGGGCGTGGCGACCAAGGAGGCCATCGACACGGTGATGAAGCTGGGCATGAACCACCCCATGGGCCCTCTCCAGCTCGCCGACCTGATCGGCCTCGACACCTGCCTGAGCATCATGGAGGTGCTGCACCAGGGGCTCGGCGACTCGAAGTACCGCCCGTGCCCGCTGCTGCGCAAGATGGTCGCCGCCGGCTGGCTCGGCCGGAAGACCGGCCGCGGCTTCTACGAGTACGGTCAGGCTTGAGGAATGGCGAACCCCTTCCACGGGATCGAGGGCGGGAGGCCCGAGAAACTCTGATGGCGTCCACGGTGACGGCGGCGGAAGGTCTCTCGTTCGACCTTCCCGAGGACGTGCAGAGCGTCCGCGAGATGGTGCGCGACTTCGCCGAGAGCGAGATCCGCCCCATCGCGGCGAAGCTCGACGAGACGCACGACTTTCCCGCCGAGACCACGAAGAAGATGGCCGAGCTGGGGCTGCTCGGCATGTTCGTGCCCGAGCAATGGGGCGGCGCGGGCATGACCTACCTGGCGTACGTGGTCGCGATCGAGGAGCTGTCGCGCGTGTGCGCGAGCCACGGCGTGATCGCGTCGGTGAACAACTCGCTCGTCTGCTACCCGCTGCTCCAGTACGCGAACGACGAGCAGAAGAAGCGCTGGCTGATCCCCCTCGCCAAGGGTGAGCTGCTCGGCGCCTACTGCCTCACCGAGCCCAACGCCGGGAGCAACGCCGCGAACCAGCAGACCACCGCGGTCGCCGACGGTGACCACTGGGTGCTGAACGGCACCAAGATCTTCATCACCAACGCCGGCCCCGCGGACGTGTTCATCACCTACGCCGCCACCGACAAGAGCCTCGGCGCCAAGGGTATCAGCGCGTTCATCGTCCCCGCGGACACGCCCGGCGTGCGCAAGGGCAAGAAGGAGCTGAAGCTCGGCATCCACGCCTCGGACACGCGCGAGATCTACTTCGAGAACGCGCGCCTGCCGAAGGATCACCTGCTCGGCGAGTACAACAAGGGCTACACGGTGGCGCTCGCCACGCTCGGCGGCGGCCGCATCGGCATCGCCGCGCAGGCGCTGGGGATCGCCGAGGCCGCGGTCGAGGCGTCGGTCAAGTATGCGAACGAGCGCTCGCAGTTCGACCGCAAGATCGGCGAGTTCGACGCCATCCGCGCCATGCTCGCCGACAGCGCGGTGGAGCTGGAGACCGCGCGGCTGCTGGTCTACCAGGCGGCGTGGCTGCGCGACCTCGGCCGCCCGCACATCAAGGAGGCGTCGCTCGCCAAGTGGCACGCGTCCGAGGCGGCCACGCGCTGTGCGAACCTCGCCATCCAGGTGCATGGGGGCTACGGCTACATGAGCGAGTATCACGTCGAGCGCTACTGGCGTGATGCGCGCATCTGCGAGATCTACGAGGGCACGACCGAGGTGCAGAAGATGGTCGTGGCCGGACAGGTGTTGAAGGAACACGCCATCGGTTCATAGGGAGGGGTCATGAAGCGTCCTGTTCGTCCCGTGGCACTGGTCGTACTGACGCTGTGCGCGCTGTATCCGGGGCTCACGTCCGTGTTCCAGGGGCTCTACCCCTGGGTCACCGGCCAGGAGTTCGCGCTCTTGAGCCAGCAGGGATCGTTCATGGACCTGAGCCTCAAGCTCGGACTGCCGATCTGGGCCCCGAACCTCATGAAGGCCGCGATCGGTGGCGCCTACTTGGCCGGCGTGCCGGGCCTCTGGGCCGGCGACTGGCGCGCGTGGCCGCTGGTGATGCTGGGCGCGCTCGGCTCGCTGCTGCTGGGCCCGGGCCCCGGCGTCATGGGCATCATCGCCATCCTCTGCCTCACCGTGTTTCGCGAGACGAGCGAGCACCAGCCCGCCTGATCGTACTTCCTAAAGAGCCGCCATGAACCTCGACCTCACCGAAGACCAGACCCTGATCCGCGACACGGTGCGCGAGCTGTGCCAGCGCGAGTTCGCCCCGCAGGCGGCGAACTGGGATCGCGACGACGCGGTGCCGCCGTCGGCGATCGCCAAGATCGCCGAGATCGGTCTCCTGGGCATGAACGTGCCCGAGGAGTGGGGCGGGCTCGGCTACGATTCGCGCACGGTGTCGATGGTGATCGAGGAGATCGCGCGCGTGTCGCCGTCGCTCGCGATCATGGTCTCGGTGCACAACTCGGTGGGTGCGTATCCCATCTACGCGTTCGGCACCGACGAGCAGCGCCGGAAGTACCTGCCACGGCTCACCAGCGGCGCCGTGGGCGCGTTCTCGCTCTCCGAGGCCGGCTCGGGAAGCGATGCCTCGGCGCTGCGGACGATGGCGCGGCGAGAGGGCGACCACTACGTCCTCACCGGCGAGAAGAACTGGGTCACGAACGGCCACCACACGTGGACGTTCCTGGTGATGGCGCGCACCGGAGAGCCGGGGCCCAAGGGCATCAGCGCGTTCATCATCGAGAACGACCAGAAGGGCCTCACCATCGGCAAGTCGGAAGACAAGATGGGGCTGCGCGGCTCCGACACGGTGACGCTGGCGTTCGACGGCGCGCGCGTGCCCGCCTCGCAGCGGCTCGGGCCCGAGGGTGAAGGCTTCAAGATCGCGCTCAAGAGCCTCGACGCGGGCCGGATCGGCGTCGCGTCCCAGGCGCTCGGCGTGATGACCGCCGCGTTCCACGAGGCGGCGCGTTACGCGCAGCAGCGCCAGGCTTGGGGTGCGCCGATCGCGAAGCTCCAGGCGATCCAGTTCAAGCTCGCGGAGATGGAGCGTCGTGTACAAGCAGCGAGGTTGCTCATCCAAAAAGCCGCGTGGCTCAAGGACACCGGCCAGGACTTCATCCGCGCCGCGAGCATGGCCAAGCTCTACGCCACCGAGGCGGCGACGTGGGTGACGCACCAGGCCATCCAGGTGCACGGCGGCTACGGCTACGTGAAGGAGTACGCGGTCGAGCGCTACTACCGCGACGCGCGCGTGATGGAGATCTACGAGGGCACGTCGGAGATCCAGCGCCTGGTGATCGCGAGGAGCCTGTTGAAGGACGGCGTGAGGCTCTGAGTTCCGCATGAGCCTCGCGTTCCGCCACGCCATCGTCGTGGGCGCCAGCTCCGGCATCGGCGCCGAGATCGCGCGCCAGCTCGCCGCGGACGGCTGTGCCGTCGCACTGCTCGGCCGGCGGGCCGAAGAGCTTGAAAGGATCCGCGCCGAGATCGCGGGGCGCGGCCGAGGCAGCGCGATCGCCGCGGTGCACGACGTCACGCGCTACGACACCGTGCCCGCACTCCTGGACCGGCTGATCAAGGAGCTGGGCGGCCTCGACCTCCTGGTCTACGCGGCGGGCATCATGCACAAGCCGGCCGAGAGCGAGTACGACTTCGCACGCGACCGCGCCGAGATCGAGGTGAACCTGCTCGGCGCGATCGCGTGGACCACGCCGGTCGCGGCCATGTTCGAGGCGCGGCGCACGGGTACGATCCTCGGGCTCTCGAGCATCGCCGGCGAGCGCGGCCGGCGCACGTTCCCGGCGTACTCGACGAGCAAGGCCGGGCTGACGACGTGGCTCGAGGCGCTGCGGAACCGCGTCGCGCGCCACGGTGTCAACGTGGTCACGGTGAAGCCCGGGTTCGTGGATACCGCGATGACCGCCAGCCTCGAGCAGAAGCCCATGGTCATCCCGGTGCAGAAGGCGGCGTCGCTGATCCTCGCCGCCGCGCGCCGCGGCGGGAGCCCGAGCGCGTTCATCCCGTGGACCTGGTGGCTGGTGGCGATGATGCTGCGACACATGCCGTCGCGGATCTTCCGCCGCCTCGACATCTAGGTATGGAGTCCTCGCCGCTCCGGACGCACGCCGCCTGGCGCGTCCTCGACGGGTTCGGCGGCTCGGTGCGCTCGCTGTCGCGCTCGGTGTCGCCCGCGACCGTGGACGAGATGGCCGCCGTGTTCGCGGCGGCGCGCGCCGAGGGCTTGAAGGTCTCGTTCCGGGGCGCGGGCCGGAGCTACGGCGACGCCTCGCTCAACACCGGCGGGCTCGCGGTGGACGGCCGCGCGATGCGCCGGATCCTGTCGTTCGACCGCGAGCACGGCGTGATCGAGGCCGAGGGCGGCGCGAGCATCGCCGAGGTGTGGCGACACACGCTGCCGCAGGGCTGGTGGCCCGCGGTGGTGCCGGGGACGATGTTCCCCACGCTCGCGGGCAGCGTGAGCATGAACATCCACGGCAAGAACTGCTTCAAGGTCGGCCCGCTCGGCGACCACGTGCTGGAACTGGACCTGCTCACCGCGGCGGGCGAGCGCCTCACGCTCAGCCGCGAGCGCGATGCCGAGCTGTTCCGAAGCGTCATCGCGGGCCTCGGCCTCCTGGGCGCGGTGACGCGCGTGAAGATGCAGCTCAAGCACGTGGACTCGGGCCGGATGCGCGTGCGGCCGCTGGTGGCGAAGTCGCTCGCGCACATGTTCGACACGTTCGTCGAGCGCATCCCGGATTCGGACTATCTGGTCGGCTGGGTCGACTGCTTCGCGACCGGACCGGTGCTGGGGCGGGGCCTCGTCCACCAGGCGCACCAGCTCTCGATCGCCGAGGATCCCAAGGGCGCGGAGACGCTGGCGCTCGCGAAGCAGGACCTGCCCGGTTCGATCATGGGCGTGCCGAAATCGCTGCTGTGGATGTTCATGAAGCCATTCGCCAACGACACGGGAACGAGATGGGTGAACAGCGTGAAGTACGCGCTGCCGGAGCAGGTGGGGAAGGACGGCACGTATCTCGATTCCCACGCCGGGTTCGCGTTCCTGCTGGACTACGTGCCGAACTGGCGGCTCATGTACGGAGACGCGGGATTCATCCAGGTGCAGCTGTTCGTGCCCGACGCGAACGCGCGCGAGGCCTTCGCCGAGGCGCTGCGGCTCTGCCAGCGGCGCGGCGTGATCTCGTACCTCGGCGTGTTCAAGCGCCATCGTCCCGACGACTACCTGCTCTCGCACGGCTTGGACGGCTGGTCGCTGGCGCTGGACTTCAAGGTGCCGCACGAGCCGAAGCGGCTCTGGGACACGGCCGCCGATCTCACGAGGCTCGTGCTCGAGGCCGGCGGCACGTACTACCCGGCGAAGGACCAGGTCGTGGACGCCGACTCGTTCGGGCGCGCGTTCGGCGACCGACTCGTGCGCTTCCGAGACCTCAAGCGCCGGCTCGACCCCGACGGCCTGTTCGCGAACGACCAGGCGAGGCGGCTGGGGATCGTGTGACGCCCGCTCCCGGGGAGGCCGAGGTGTCCCGCCCCGGCCGGAGAAAAGCGCCATTGAACCGGTCGCGTGCGGGGTACAGAGTCGAGGTCCGTGGAGGCGGCCGCCCGGGCCATGGAGAACCGGGAATTTCGAGGAGGCCAGCCATGCGCCCTCGCGCCGTCGGACTCGCGCTCGCCCTGTCGATCTCGTTCGCGTTCGTCGCCCACGCCGATCCACAGCGCGGACAGAGCGACGAGAACCCATCGACCGGACCCGCGAGCAAGCCCGTCACCGCCGCACTCGAGCCGTCGTGGAAGCTTCTGGGGGCGCCGGGCACGTGGCCGGCCGCGCGGATGAGCGCCTATCCCGTCGTCGACCCCGCCCACGACCGCATGGTGCTGTTCGGCGGCTGGAACTTCCGCTACTTCTCCGACACGTGGGCACTCGACCTGGCGTCCGCCACCTGGACGCAGGGCACCGGCGACTCGACGCATCCGGGACCACGCATCGAGTACGCGAGCATCCTGGACCCGGTGCGCAACCGGATGATCATCTTCGGCGGCAAGGATCCCTACTCGAACGAAGTCTGGGCGCTGGATCTCTCGGGCACCCCGACCTGGACACAGCTCACCACCGCGGGCACGCCACCGATCCGGCGCGAAACGCGGGCGATCTACGACCCGGTACGGGATCGCATGGTGATCTTCGGCGGCTACAGTAACGACATCTCGTCGTACTACCTGAACGAGACCTGGGAGCTGACGCTGTCGGGGACGCCGACCTGGCACCAGCTCGCCACCACCGGCGGGCCGCCTCCCCGGCGCGCTGCCCACACCCAGATCTACGATCCCGACGGCGACCGGATGATCGTGTTCGGCGGCTCGGACGGCGGGAGCTTCATGAACGACGTCTGGTCACTGGACCTCGCCACGAACACGTGGCAGCAGCTCCTCACGGGCGGTGATTTCGTGCCGGTTCGATACGGTCACAGCGCGACGTTCGACCCCGAGCGCCGCGAGATGGTCGTGTTCGGCGGCTACAACGGCTATTACCTCAACGACCTCTACGTGCTGTCCCTGAACGGGAGCCCGACCTGGACGCGCGTGGACACGCCAGGCCCTTCCGTGCGCGACTTCTTCGCCACCGCGTACGACGGCGCGCGCAGGCGGATCGTGCTGTTCGGGGGGAACACGGGCGTCCTCTACGACGATCTCTGGGCGTTCGATCTGGGGACGCGCACGTGGAGCCGGCTCGGGCCTGCGGGTCCGCTGCCGCGGATGAGCTCGTACGCGGTCACCGACGCGAACAGCCAGCGCCTGGTGATGTTCGGTGGCTATGGCGGCCAGTACCTCGACGACACGTGGACGCTCGCCCTGGACCAGACGCCGCCGCTATGGATCCCGCACCAGCCCGCGGTTCATCCCCTGGCGCGGCTCGAGCACGCCACGGCCTACGACAGCGACCGTGACCGGATGCTGCTGTTCGGTGGCAAGGATGCCTACCAGTTCTTCAACGACCTCTGGCAACTCGATCTCACCGGGGAGCCCGTGTGGTCCCAGGTGATCCCCGCGGGCCCGCTGCCGAGCCAGCGCGAATGCCGAGCGGTCTACGATCCCGTGCGCGACCGGCTGCTCCTGTTCGGCGGCTACAGTCCGTGGGCGTCACCGCACCACCTCAACGAGACGTGGGAGCTGACGCTCTCCGGCTTTCCCACCTGGCATCAGCTCTCACCGACGGGCCAGCTCCCGCCCGCGCGCCGGGGCCAGAACATGATCTACGACGCCGTCGACGACGAGGTGCTGGTGTTCGGTGGCTACGACGACGTGACGTTCTTCAATGACGTGTGGTCGCTCTCGTTCACTGGTGGCCACGAGCACTGGGCCCAGCTGCATACCACGGGGGTCGGGCCCGGCCCGCGATACGGCGCGTCGGCGACGCTCGATCCCGTCCGTCGCCAGCTGATCGTGTTCGGCGGCTACGACGGCCATTACCTGAACGACGGATTCGCGCTGGCGCTCGACGGCACGCGCCGCTGGACTGCGCTCGACACGCCGACGCACCCGGATCCGAGGGACTTCCACGCCATGGCCTACGACCCGGGGGGAGATCGTTTCCTGCTCTTCGGCGGCAATGACGGCCATCCGTTCGGCGACCTCTGGCAGCTGAGCTTCGGGAACCCGATCCTGCTGCCACCTCCGGTGGCGATCGTTGCCGGCGAGCCGAGGCTCGCGGTGTCGGGCGTCAGCCTCACGCCGGGCTCGAGCGTTCCGTTGCTGCAGGTGACGGTGCCGAGCGTTGTGCCTGCACGTCTCGAGCTGTTCGACGTCGCCGGCCGCCGGCTCGCGGATCGCTCGTTCACGCCCGCCGCTGCGGGGAGGAACGCGATCCCGCTCGCCGAGGCTCGCGGACTCCACGCCGGG
>Ga0207662_10000467_pt1 | contig 18019 bp, 18 predicted proteins | sample KBSS33LmetaG_FD_184338 | JGI IMG/M metagenome (GOLD analysis project Ga0207662, IMG submission 184338) | Switchgrass rhizosphere microbial communities from Kellogg Biological Station, Michigan, USA - KBS S3-3L metaG (SPAdes) (version 2) | ecosystem: Host-associated > Plants > Roots >... | reverse complement strand
TGTCCTTGTACAGGATGGAGTAGTGCTTCGTGTTATAGGGGATCGACACAACGGCTTGATGGCTCCTGAGATTCAGTGTTCCGATGATTTCTCCCGGTTTTGCCACCTGCATCTGCCATCCGAGCCCCACACCGGCTGCAATGATTCCCTTTTGAACATCCTCCATGCTGGGCTCTTTGCCGGTTGCGGTTTGAATCGGGGCATCCTTGACCTGGTAAATCTGACCGGCGCCACGGCACCCCATGACGGCGACGAGTACGACACACGAAATCGCAATCGTTGACCAAACGCTTCTCATCTGAATCCTCCTCTCAAAAAAGGGATGGGCGCACTAAAAGCCCCCTGCTCTTAGTACGACTGGCTGTCTCAAGTCAAGTTGCGGCACCGTTGCGTGCATGATGTGTGCCGGAACAAAGTCTCTGGAGAAGAGGTAATCAAGCAGCGCTTCGACGAGCGAGAGGTTTTCCGGACGCATCCCCCATTGATTCCACCTGGACATAGCCCGGGGGAATTCTTGCTCCTTGGCATGGACGAATTCCGATGGATGGCAATAGAAAACCAAGTGCCGTGAATCTCGCACGATCCAGTGAATCATCCTGCCGAGAACTGACAATCCCAGCACTCTGAGCGTGGCCAGGTTGATGGGAAATAGGCAAGCCGACGGCGGAACTTCCGTGATCGTGCTTGCCCCGGACGCGCTTAAATCGAGCTCGGATGGCCGGTACGGCTGCGAAGGAGCCCAGAAGTATTTGAGATAGTGGACGCGCCCAAAGCCGAAATCGAAACGTCTCGCAGGCACCGACGAATCATAGAGGTAGCCTTCCTCCTCCAGCACGCGCAAGGTGGTTTCACTGATCCAGAGATTTGGCGCTCGGAAGATAACTGGTCGGATGCCCGCCGCCTGCTGTACTGCTTCCGTTGCCCGCCGGATCCACTGGCGCTGTTGCTCGGGCCCTGCGGTACGAAAATCTTCGTCTTGCTCCAGGGCTCCGTGCGCCCAGCCATGCGTTCCAAGTTGATGTCCTCTCCGATGACATTCACGCACGAGGTCCGGGTAGGCTTCCGCGAAACGGCCGGCAAAGAAAACAGTCGCCTTTAGATGGTATCGATCGCAGCACGCCAATAACGCCTCAAGGCCGCTCTGCGATCCTGGCACCCAATCGCAGTCGATCGTGAAATAGAGCTGTTTGGCCGAACTGGAGGTATGGGATCTTCCGTCGAGGGCATCTCCTCCCGCCCATTGGTTCTGAGGCATCAACAGCGTATTCCCTTCTCGACAACGTCGATAGGCAGGTGTGTGTTCCGACTGTCGTAGAAAGGCATCCTGGCGATCAATCCCGCGTGACGAGCCCTTCGATTTCCACCAGGAGTTCCTTACGACACAGGTCTCCCTGGAGGAACAGCAGCCGGCTCGAGCGCATGAGGAGGGACTCCAGAAGAGTCCGGCGCACGACATCAATGTGCTCCGGATTCCGGACATAGACTTTGAAGAGCGATTGTGACTGCGGGTCGTCCTCGAAACACTCGGCACGATCGATGAGCACCTGCAAGTTCGTGATGGTTTCCTGCGTCTGCCGGTCCGGTTGCCCTTGATGTTGGCTCGCATGCCCCACCACGCTGGCGGTCCCAGCAATGAAGAGCTGGATGGCGGCTTCCGATCGGCAGAGCGTGGCCCGGGCAAACGATGGGCTGCGAGGACCGTAGGTGCTGGGATAGTTGTAGGCATCCACTTGCCGCGGGTTGCCAATGTGTGTGACAGGATGGGCGCCGGCAAGGAAGAAAATCTGAAGCGGACCGCTTCGTGTGCCTACCGCCGTTCCGGCGGGCAATGCACTGGGAAAATCAGAGAGCGTCTCGGCTAATGCTTGATGACGGCCGACGCAGAACCGGCGATAGCGCTCAAGACCGTGCTCATCCTCGTTGATGCGGGGGAAGTAATTCCAGATTCTCCAGAGGTGGGTGAAGCCCAATGGCCCGATGTGACACAGAATGTCACGGTAGGCCATTTCAGTAGTGCGATCCAAGCGCGAGTCCGTGACTTCGGGCATCGAGATTGACCCGAACAACACGTCCCCGCTCAATGCGGCAGAAAAGTTTCCTGTCCGATAGCTGCGAACGGGTTGGACACTGCTCCATACTTCACAGTGAGGTGGGCCGTCTAACTGTGGGAGGTCAAGATGAATGATCGGGCAGCGAACCGGAAGGGAGACAGGGGAGCCGAACGAGACCACCGCGAGAGGGTGCGTTCGCGACACCGCCAGCCACCGAGGCAGATCGGCCGGCTCCACATACGTCAGATTTACGTGGCCCGCCGGGTCCATGACCCGTTGAGCGGCACCCCGGGAGGGAGAGGGTTGGCGTTCTCGCATGCCCATGCGTTGCTAATGAACTTGATGCCTACGCCGACTTGACGGCGTAGTCGGTCACTTCAGTCACGATAGCGCGGGTCCCTCGTTTTCGCCGACGGGCGACGGCCCAATTGATTCTCCAATTCAACACGAAAACCGCATAGTACACAACCTTAAAGAGGAAAAGTGGGAAGCGCGCCTTCGACTGTGCGAACACATCGCCCGCGAGGAGTGAAAGGACGGCACGCTCCATCTTGGGCGGCCGGTTGGTCGACACGAAGAGGGATTCAAAGGCCGGTTGATTGAATCGATGGATGAACCACGAGAATGTGTCGATCCCTCGTCGCACCGCCCGCTCGAATTCCTTCAGCCGGCTCGCATAGTCGGAGGACCCCCGGAGAAAGGCGTCGACGACTCCGGCCCCCATCGTCCCGCTGTTCAGCGCCAGATGCACTCCGCTGGAAAAGACGGGGTCGATAAAGGCGAAGGCGTCGCCGATCATCAAGTATCCTTCCCCGGCCATGGTCGTTCGACGGTAGGAAAAATTTGCTGCCGCATAGGTGGTGGTCAATGGCTTGGCGTGCTCCATCCGCTTGGCGATCGGCGGAGATTGCCGTAGCGTATTCATGAGAAACTGATCGAGCGGTGCACTGCGGGACTTGATGGAATCCGGATGACAGACCACTCCGACGCTCATCGTTCCATCTTTAAAGGGAATCAGCCAGCACCAACCGTCTTCCAACCAGCCGGCGGTAATGTTGCCCTCATCCGAGCCCGGCAATCTCGTGACGCCTTCGAAATGTCCGAAGACGGCCACGCTGCCGTGCTTCTTGCTGCGATGCTTGCCTCCCAATTGTCCGGACAAGAAGGTGTCTCGCCCGCTTGCATCCACCACAAACCGGGCTTCCCAGATTCGGGTCCTACCCTCCCGATCCTCCGTATGGACTAACGAGGTACGTCCGGTACGGAACTCGACGCGCTGTGCCCTCACGTCTTCGTACCAGTGTGCCCCCTTTGCAGCGGCATTTTTTGCCAGAATGGCATCGAACTCGGATCGCTTGACTTCGAAGGCGTAAGGCTGGGACTCATCGAATGCCTGCGCAAAATAGAACATCTGCGACCGGCCATACCGATGCGACACCATTTGTGCACCGTACTTGATAATGCCGATCTTCTCCACCTCCGGCAGCACACCGAGTTGTTTGAGCATCGGGATGGATTGAGGGAGCAACGATTCGCCGATGTGAAACCGGGGATGAGAATCTTTTTCGAGCACACACACATTCCAGCCACGCTCGGCGAGTAATGCAGAAATCGTCGAGCCCGCCGGCCCTCCACCGATCACTAGCACATCGCAGGCAAGGGTAGGTAACACGTCGTGTGGTTCAGACGGATTGGCAATCGGCATGAGTGTCTCCGCAGAGTTGAATTGAGCCGGAGTATACCCAAGATATCGAGTCGTTGCTAGGCGAAGTCCGAGGAGTACCTTCTTGCGGCGGTGCGTTCATTGCCCTTCCTGGATGTGTATGCTAGGCTGCCGTCCCGCTGGTTTCCTTCCTTCGCACCTACACATGGAGGACATATGAGAGTTGCGTCAGGTCTGGCGGGACTGCTGTTGGCCCTCGTGGTGACGGCCTGTCAATCAACTCCTCTCACCATCCCTTCCGCTCCGGTAGGTCCCGACGAGCAACAGCTTGGGGTTGGCGAAGGGTCGAGCACAGGTATCATGCTGTTCCAATTTATTCCTATCAACCAAAACGACCGTTTTATTAATGCCTATCGTGAAGCGTTGGCTCAGAGCGGTGGAACACGGTTGACTGATATCACCGTCACCGAACGCTGGTTTTGGGCCTATATCCTCAATGGGTACATCTTTCACGTCAAAGGGACAGGGGTAGTGGAAAAGAGCAAGTAACGCGGTTCGAACGCGCTGCTTCGACAACATACGCATGATGGATCATCCGAGATGCTCTGTGCCGGCGGTGGCAGGTCTCTTGTGGGGAATGTGCTGGTTCTGGACGGGCATCGCGATCGGCCAGGAGCCACCGCCTGCGCCGTCAGGGTTCAAACAGAAGGTGGATCTGCTGCTCAGTGGTCACGTCATGGGGGTGATTCCGCAGGATAAAGGACTGTCGGTCGGCGGCAGTACCATCCCCGATACGGATGTACGGGGAACCATCGGTGCCGGGATCAAATTCGACGTCTATCCTTCGTTCACACGCAAGATCCTGGGGGCCGAGATCGAAACGTTCGGTCTTGGAGGCAGTGTTCGGTCGGCACGCACCGCCTCCGGTGGGGGGATCACACAGGCCCAGGCAAATCTGATCGCGGTCAGTACCATGTACAACCTCATGCTCCGTTACCCCGGGGACCGCCTCCAGCCGTACGTCGGCGTCGGGGCCGGCTCGTCGACCGGCTTTCTCTATGATGTCAACATCCAAAGCGGCAACACGGGCCTCTCCGGCAGCGCGGCAGACTGGACCTTTGCCTATCAGTTCCTCGGCGGAGTTCGTGCCTTCGTCACAACGAAGCTGTTCGTCTTCGGCGAATACAAGTATTATGTCGCTAAGTACAGCTGGGACAGCGAGGGAGCCGTGAACGCCAAAATCCACCTCGATTTCCAGACCCACCTCGTTGCTGGGGGTCTTGGCTGGTCTTTCTGATTCCCTGACTCTCCACTGAAAAAACCGTGGTGACCGATGCGCTCCAAGAACATCCTAGACCAATTCTTCGTCTATCATCCGGAACGCTGGCAGGACAAGGACTGGCGCGCTGCGAGCGGACTTCCCCTCGAAGAAGTGTGGTTTCAAGCGGCCGATGGAGCCAAGCTGTTCGGCTGGTATGTGGAAGCGCAGGCGGACCGTCCCGTCATCCTCTGGTGTCACGGCAATGCCGGGAACATTGTTCACCGGCTCGAGAATCTTCGCTTGCTGTTTCGCAAGGATCTCTCCGTCTTTCTCTTCGATTATCGCGGCTACGGGAGGAGCCAGGCTCTGCGGCCCAGCGAGGAAGGCCTTTACCTGGATGCCATGGGGGCCCATGACTATCTCACACGTGTCCGGATGATTCGGCCGGAACGTCTGGTGATCTTTGGGCGATCCCTCGGTGCGGCGGTCGCTGCCGATCTCGCGGTCCACAAGCCGGCAGCTGGAATGATCCTTGAATCCGCATTCCCCTCCATCGAAGCGGTCGCCAAGTTTTATTACGGCGGATTACCGGTGCATTGGCTGCTCGGCGCGGAATTTCGCTTGATCGACCGCGTTCCGGCGGTCTCGCTGCCAAAGCTTATCATCCACGGAGAGGAGGACGACATCATTCCGCTCGAGTTGGGCCGGCAGGTGTACGAGGCGGCGAAGCCGCCCAAATCCTTCCATCCCATCGCGGGCGCGCGCCACAACAACACCTACCAGGTCGGCGGCGCGTCCTACTTTCAGTTGTTGGCCGACTTTGCCGGCCGCGCAATCCGGTCGTAGAACCCAAAAAATAATTTGGCGGGGGAGGGAACATTTGGTACAGTGCGCGGCGATGCCCTCACGCCCTCTTCCTACGGCAGGTCTAAACCAGTAAGAATGTTCCCCATGCGAATCCTGCTTGTGTGTTCCGTCCTCCTCCTGTTGGCCGGGTGTGCCGGGACGTCGATCCTCGACCCCGAGGATCGCACGGTGGGCCATCAGACGCCGCCGCCCGTCCTGGTGGCGGAGGCCGGCGGTGACTCGATCGCGGATTTGCCAAAGGTTGCCGAGCAAAGTCCGCTGCTCGGCGGGCATGCGGATGAGCTGTTCGATCCGTTTGCCAAGGCAGACGAAGAAGGAGAAGAGTACGACCCGTGGGAGTCATTCAATACTTTTGTCTTCGAGTTCAACCGCCAAGTGGACAAGTACGCGCTGAAACCCGTTGCTCAGGGATACGATTTCATCATCCCCGACCTTGTCCAGGTGGGTATCAGCAACATCTTTTACAATCTGCGATTCCCACAGCGATTCCTGAACAACGTGTTTCAAGGGAAGGTCAAAGGCGCCGGGATCGAGGTCGGGCGCTTCTTGCTGAACACCACGGTCGGCTACGCGGGGTTTATGGATTTGGCCAAGGAGATCGACTTGGTGACGCCTGACGAGGATTTCGGACAGACATTGGGATTTTACGGCGTGAAGCCCGGTCCGTACCTGGTGTTACCGTTTCTCCAGCCGTTTACCGTTCGAGACTTCGCGGGCTATGTCACCGATATCTTTCTCAATCCCATCAACTGGCTGGTGGCCCCTATCATCGAGGTCGACGGTATTCCCTCGTTGATCGCGCACAAGAACCGCACGACGACGAGTATTTTGCAGATCAGTGTGCGCGTCGGCGAGATCGTCAATGAACGGTCACGCAATCTAGAAAAGTTCCAGGGCGTGGAGGAAGCCACACTCGATCTGTACACGGCCGTTCGGAACGCCTATCTCCAGTCGCGGACGAGGGCGATTCGAGAGTAACGGTGGGCCGTCTTCAACCGTGCGATCGAGGGATTACTCCCAACGCGCGGCCAACCTTCGCAAACGACGCGATTGCCCGCTCGAGCTCTTCGCGAGTGTGGGCGGCCGACATCTGCACGCGTATTCTGGCCTGTCCTTCCGGAACCACCGGGTAGCTGAATCCCACGACATAGACGCCTTCCTCCAGCAACCGGTCAGCCATTGACGCGGCCAGAGGAGCATCGCCGAGCATGACCGGAATAATGGGATGCTCGCCCGCGACCAAGCGGAATCCGAGCCCGGTGAGCTGGGCGCGAAAAAACGCGGCATTTGCGTGCAGGCGTGCACGTAAATCCTCACCCGCCTCTACCAGGGCGAGCGCCTGCAGGGCGCCGGCGGCCACCGGCGGAGGCAGCGAGTTGGAGAACAGATAGGGCCGAGAGCGTTGACGAAGCAGTTCAATGATGTTCCCGCGTCCGGTCGTAAAGCCTCCGGTCGCTCCCCCGAGCGTCTTGCCTAAGGTGCTTGTCACGATGTCGATGCGATCGGCGACGTTGAAGTGATCAGGAGTGCCCCGTCCACGTGTGCCGACAACCCCCGTGGCATGGCTGTCGTCGACCATCACTGAGGCGTCGTACCGTTCGGCCAGTTGGACGATCTTGTCCAGCTTTGCCAGATCGCCATCCATCGAGAAGACGCCATCGGTGGCGATCAGACGCAGGCGGCTGCTCCGGGCGTCGTTCAACCTTGCTTCCAGCTCCTTCATGTCAGAATGGGCGAATCGCAATCGCTTGGCTTTGCAGAGCCGGATACCGTCGATCACGCTGGCATGGTTGAGCGCATCGCTGATGACCGTGTCGCGCTCATCGAGCAGCACTTCAAAAAGGCCGCCATTGGCATCGAAACACGAACCGTACAGGATGGTGTCTTCGGTGCGAAGAAACGCGCTGATCGCGTATTCGAGATCTTTGTGGACGTCCTGCGTGCCACAGATGAACCGTACGGACGCCATGCCGTAGCCGTGAGTCCGAAGTCCTTGTGAAGCCGCGTCGACGATGCGTGGATGATTCGCCAGTCCCAAGTAATTGTTGGCGCAAAGGTTCAAGACTCGGCCCTGAGCCACCGTAATTTCGGCTTGCTGCGGGCTCAACAGTCGCCGCTCGACTTTGTACAATCCTTTGGCACGAATATCGGCCAACTGCTGACTGGCGATCTGGTTCAACATCGAATCAGCCATCGCGTCTCCTGCCGATTGCAGGTACAAAGCCGGTCACGTTGCTGAGTTAAGGGAACAGAACGACTTTCCCGCATTGGCCTGACTGGATCAGATCGAAGCCTATGGCGAAATCGCTCATCGGAAACGTATGGGTGACTACTGGTTTGATGTTGAGCCCAGCCTTGAAGAGGCCGGCGAGCCGGTACCAGGTGCTGAACAACCGCCTGCCGGTGATGCCATGGACGCGAATGCCCTTGAAGATGATGTCGTTGGCCAGGTCGCACGTGATCGGCCCGGTCGGGATGCCGAAGAGCGTGACCCGCCCGCCGTTCTTCACCGCGCCGAAGGCCAGATGCAACGCTGAAGGATGACCGGACATCTCCAGAGAGACATCGACGCCTTCCCCGTCAGTGATGTCCTGGATGGCTGCGTTCAGTGAGGAGGGCGGCTCGGCCTTGGCGTTCAACACATGGTCGGCGCCGACCGCCTTGGCAAGATTCAACCGGTATTCGCTGACGTCGGAGGCGATGATCGTGGCCGCTCCGGACGTGCGGGCCACCGCGGCCGCAAAAAGCCCGGTGGGTCCGCATCCGGTAATCAGGACCGTATGGCCGGTGACGTCGTCGACCAGCGCCGCGTCGACCGCATTTCCGAGCGGCTCTTGAATCGACGCATATTCGGGCGCGATAGCGGGGGAGGTGTGCCAGAGGACGTTCTCAGGCAAGGCGACATATTCTGCAAAGGATCCGTCACGGTCTACACCGAGAATCCGGTAATTGCGGCAGACGTGCGCCTGGCCGGTGCGACATTGGAAGCACGTTCCGCAGGTGAGATGAGATTCTGCGGCGACGTAATCCCCGGCCTTGACGAGTCTGACCGACGAGCCGACCTCGACGACTTCTCCGCACATTTCATGCCCGATAATGCGCGGAGGATGAATGCGACTGTGCGCCCATGGGTCCCAATTGTAGATATGGGCGTCGGTACCGCACAACGACGTGGCTTTGACGCGGATAATGGCGTCATGGGGACCCGGTGTTGGATCGGGACATGTCGTCGCGGTGAGTCCGCGTTGCGGTGCCGTCTTGATCAAAGCGCGCATGAGTCCATTGTATCCCAGTCTCCGCTGCTTGCCTAACGCACGTGAAATTACGGGTTGCGCAACCGTCGGAGCTCTAGGTAGGATGCGTTCATGGTGGCGCAATTGTGTCGCACGCTGACATGTTTTGCGGTGCTCACATCCGTCATGCTCTGGACTCCGCTGCCGTTTTCTCCACCTCCGGCCTCTGCTCAGGTCACCCGCTGGGCCCGTTTTGAGCTCCACCAACAGGATTCGGCCGGCGATCTGCAGACCGGCAAGCCTCTCACACTGCTCATCACATTGGGCGGCGTGACGCCGGGAGCAGCGCCCATCGTCGCGCTGTGTGAATCCATCCTCTTTGAACCGCAAATCATCACCTTGGAGCCGGATGCTGAAACCTCTACCATGAAGGCGGAAGTGACGCTCGACCCGATGCCCACGAGCCGCACCTCCGTGCATCAGAAAGCCGCTCGCATTCAGATCACATTCGCCAGATCGCGGCCTGAGAAACTCGAGCGGTTGATGAAACGCATCGTGTATGTGACCTTAGAGCGTCAGGAGCCGGTCAGCGACAGCAGCGAACCCCCCGCCGTTCGACCTGAAGAACCGTCCACCGGCGAGCTCGTCATCGTGGACGAGCCGCAGCCCGACGGCACTCCGATCGCTGCAGGCGCCTTGGTCGAAGAGGATCTGATGCCGCTTGCCGACCCCGCCCAAGCCAAGGCGTACTGGCAGCAGGTGAGCCTTATTGTCAGCCGCAGCTGGGCGCGGCAGGTTCGTGGTATCCGACGCGGGCCGAGCAGCGAAACCGTCCGCGTGCGGTTCAAGCTGTATCCCAACGGCCGCGCGCAATTGATTGAGATTGAAAAGGGATCCGGTGTCCGTGAAATCGATGAGGCGGGGATCTATGCGGTGGTCAATGCCCAGCCGTTTCCACCGGTGCCGGGAGATGTCGGAGATGAACCGGTCGATGTGCACGTCCGCATGAGGACCGGAGCCCGGGCGAAAACGCGGGACGTGCAGTCGGTCGGCAACACATCAAACGGCAAGCCCGAAGCGCCCGCGGCCTTGAAAAAGTAGCGGGTGGTTCCAGGGCGGAAAGCGTCTGGAGCATGATCAACGCACGGCGTATTCACCTCCCCCTCCTGTTTCTTGCTCTTCTGAGCCCCTGCTCGAACCTGGCACAGGCCGAACCCGCCCGCTGGAACGTCGATCCGGACCATTCCACCATCGAATTCCGCGTGGCGCACATGGTCGTATCGAAAACGACTGGACACTTTCTGGACTACCAAGGCTTTATCGACATGGATGCCGAAGCCGGAACCGTCAAGACCATCGAGGCCACGATCAAGACCGCATCCGTCAATACGAAACAGGAAAAGCGTGATGCGCATTTGCGGAACGCCGACTTTTTCGACGTCGAAAAATATCCGACGATGACCTACCGGCTCAAGTCCTACAAGAAAACTGCGGATGGCTATGAAGCGGTTGGAGAGCTGACCTTGCGCGGGGTGACCAAAGACATCACGCTGACAGGGAACTTCAACGGCGTGGCCAAGGATCCATGGGGGAATCTCAGAGCCGGATTCAACGCCGAGGGTAAATTGAACCGGAAAGACTTCGGCATGGTTTGGAGCAAAACGCTCGACGGCGGCGGCCTCGTCGTGGGCGATGATGTCTTGATCAAGCTCGATATCGAGTGCATCAAGGCAAAGCCCTGATCCGCAATGGCCGTCGCCATTCACGCCACGACAGTGTACACAGTGCCCTCGCTCAGGGCACGTTCATCACCATGAGGGCAATCGTTCTCGAGCACATCGGTGATCTGGCCGCCGATCCCCTTGTGCTCCGCGACATCCCGGTTCCGGACCCTGGACCGGGGGAGGTGCTGGTCGAGGTCAGCGTCTGCGGAATCTGCCGGACGGATCTGCATGTCATTGAAGGTGAACTTGAGTGTCCCAAGCTGCCATTGATTCCCGGACATCAGGCCGTGGGAGTGATCACCCGCGTCGGATCCGGCGTGACGACGCGCCGAGCCGGCGAGCGGGTGGGCATCGCATGGCTGCAAGGTACTTGTAGTCAGTGTCAATTCTGTAGGAGCGGGCGTGAGAATTTATGTCTGTCGGCACGCTTCACCGGGTACCAGGTCGACGGCGGTTATGCCGAATATGCCGTAGTGCCGGCGCCCTTTGCCTATCCGATTCCCCCAACGTTCTCCGATGAGGAAGCCGCGCCTCTGCTCTGCGCAGGCATCATCGGCTACCGGGCGCTGAGGCTCAGCCGGGTGCAGCCCGGGCAGCGGCTCGGTCTGTACGGATTCGGGGCGTCGGCCCACATCGCCATTCAGATTGCGCGTCACTGGGGATGTGAAGTCTATGTCTGTTCGCTGAAGGCCGAGCATCGTGCGCTGGCTCGCGATTTGGGCGCCGCCTGGGTCGGCGAGGCTTCGGCTGCGCCTCCGGTCAAGCTGCACGGCTCCATCATTTTTGCGCCGGCGGGAGAACTCGTGTTGCCGGCCTTGCGTGCGCTGGAGCGGGGAGGCACGGTGGCGCTGGCGGGCATTCACATGAGCACCATTCCGCCGATCGACTACGATCGTGACCTTTTCGGCGAGCGGACGATCTCGAGTGTGACCGCCAACACGAGACAGGATGGCATCGAGCTGTTGAGGGAGGCGGCGTCGATTCCCATCAGACCACGCACACAACGTTTCCCACTGACGGAGGCCAACCGAGCCTTGCAGAGTTTGAAGGCCGGCGCCATCAATGGCGCGGGCGTGTTGGCCATCCGCTAGGCCGACGGGTGGGACCAAGAAATGCTGGGCTTGAATGCTAGGATGACACAATGCGCCCCTGCCTGAAGGTCTTATGTTTTGCGGTGATCGGACTGGTAATGGCGGAGCGCACATTTGGACTGGAATTTACGGCCGACCAGCTGACCAAGATCGATGGCCGGACTCATAAAGCCTTCATTTATTATCGCGATCAAATGTGGCGCATCGAGCACCACTCGCTGGGACCGGTCAACGTGACCATCGTTCGGAAGGACAAACAGGTCGTCTGGCTGCTCCTCTCGCGAATGAAGCATTTCAAAACGCTGCCCTACGATGCCGACCAAGAGCTCCGCGTCAGGCCGCTCCTCGAGGGCGAGATCTCCCGACAAGAAATTGGCACGGAAGTGCGCGAAGGGCATCCGACGATCCTGTACGAAGTGACGACCAAAGAGGGCGAACATGTTGAGCAATATTACCAGTGGGTCGCGACCGATCTTCAATTTCCGATGAAGCTGGCCAAGAAAGACGGAAGTTGGATTGTCGAGTATCAACATGTGAAAATGCGCTCCGTGTCCGATTACCTGTTCAATCTGCCGGTGAACTTTCAGCCGCTGGAAGAGTTCGACAAGGATCCAAGCGAACAGCCAAACAAACCATGAGGCAACAACAGGGAGGCCTATCGTGCGAAGGCGGGGTATCGCAACGGGAGTGATCATCGGGGGCTTGATCCACATCGGTCTGTCTGCATGGGCGCTGGACGTCGCGGACGTGACGAGAGAGTGGACTCCGGAAGGGAAGAAAATCGCCGCTGAACGGGCCAAGCTGCCGGCCCATGACGAAATGGTCACCATCCCCGGGGGGACCTTCATCATGGGGAGCGACAGAAAGGTCGATCGGAACGCCTATCCGGCGGAGTTCCCCCAGCGAAAGGTGTATCTCGATGCGTATGAGATCGATAAGTACGAAGTCACCACGGTGCAATTCTTGAAATTTGTCCTGGCGACCGATCGCAATCCGTTAATCGACTGGCAATACGACGGGGGAAATTTTCAGGAAAGCATGGCCAGTCACCCGGTCATGCACGTCTCCTGGTTCGACGCCGAGGCCTATTGCAAGTGGGCCGGTAAGCGGCTGCCGACATCGGCGGAATGGGAGAAGGCTGCTCGGGGCGAGGATGGAAGGATATATCCTTGGGGCAATGAGCCGGCCGGCTTGAGCCGCGCGAATTTCGGCCGCACGGGGCTGTCAGGACCGGTGCGTGACCGGCCGGAGCGCTTATTGCTCTATCCCCCGATTATTTCGGTCGATAAGTACGAGAACTCGGTCAGCCCCTACGGCGTCTTTCAAATGGCGGGTAATGTGGCCGAATGGACCGCGGACTGGTATGACTCCAATTACTACAAGAAGGCACCGGACCGGAATCCGAAGGGGCCGGACAAAGGGACGCAGCGGGCCTTCCGCGGCGGAGGCTGGGTCGACAGCACGCCATCCGTGCGGCCTGCCCAACGGAACGGTACCGAACCTCAGACCAAAATGAACTGGCTCGGATTCCGCTGTGCGCGTGATGTCAAGGATCAGGGCGGGGCGCCCGCACCCCCGCAAACGAATCCGCAATAATCCGTCTGCGTTCTCCCCGCTCAGGGATCTGGTTGTGACTTGGCTTGCAGGAGACTGTGGACCTGTTCGCTCAACTCTTTCACGAGAATGCCCATTTTGGGATGTGAGGGCTCGAAATCGACTGGAAGGTCGTGGTGTTTGAGACCTTCGCTTGCCGTGGGGCCGATGGATGCCACGATCATGTTCTTGCATGCCGCTCGGAATGCTTGGGCGGTATGATTCCGCTCCGCGAGCTGTATGACGTGATCGATTTGGGCCGCGTTCGTAACCAGCATTACGTCAAATGCACCCCTGATCACGTCCTGGATCCCCGTTTCGAGCGGCCCTGTGTCCTCCGGAAGCGCCCAACGGTACACAGGCACGGAAAACACCTCCGCGCCTCTCTTCTTCAGATCTTCAACCATCTCCGGTTTGGAAACACCGTATTCTTGAATGGCAATTTTCAGACCCTGCACCGGACGGTAGTAATCCAAGGTGGCGATCACGTCATGCCAGGTGTTGGGTTCCGGCACGGTGATATTGGCTTCCATCCCCATGGCCTTCATCACTGCCAACGGCTTGGGGCCGCGGGTGACGACGATCGTTTTCTTAAGCGCCTCGATGATTTCAGCGAGCGGATAACGTGTCTGGAGCACTTCGAACAGTGCCCTGGTGCCGACACCCGTCATCAGAATCACAATGTCGACCTGCTGGAGAATGAGTTTCACGCCGAAGCGAAACACGGCGCCATTGTCTTGAAGCGGGATCGGAATTTCTCTCATGGCCGGGATGACCAGAGGCTCTCCGGCATGTCGCCGGATCAATCTCTCCATGTCCGATGCCATCCGGCTTTCAAACGACAACACCCGTAACCCGTGAAAATCCCTGGGCAGCGGCGGTGCTGGAGGCGGCGTGTCGAGTTCAATGCTTGGCGCGGCCTCAGGCTGCGCCGGAGGAGCGGGCTTTTCAGGTTCCCCGCAAATCGAGAGGAGCGCCACGATGTCGGATGCTTCTTCGAGTAACGATTGGATCGGTTGGTCCTGATCGGTCCCGGCTGCAGCGAGCAATTCGAGCCAGAAGACGCAATCATCGGCGTCTCCCGTCGCGAGGTTGCGGTTCCGATGAAAATCGTCCTCCGACCAGGCTCGCGCGAGGGCGCGGCAATTCGCGGCGAGCGTGGTCGCGGCTTTCACGAGGGGCGTTTGAATGGCCAGTGTTTCAGGCGTCTTGGGGAGGGGGGCGCACAGCTTGAGGATGCCGATCGCGAACTGTTTCGTCTTGTTTCGGAGCTGATCGGTCTGGTCTGATCCGGTCATGAAACGGTTCTACCATGCCGGCGGCGCAGATTCTCACTGCAAACGGTTATTTCGCATCTCGGGCGCAGCGAAATCCGGTCGATTCGTTTCTGACTGTCGGGTCGCTGTCGACGCGGGTAAAGATACGGACGGTGGGGGTTTCATTCTGCCAACCGGACCCCCGCAGTACGCGTCTCGTGCCGGTGTCTGGCCCCTTGGGGTTTTTCTTGGGGCTTTTCTCGTAATAGTGGGCATCGTACCAGTCGTTGACCCATTCCCAGACGTTGCCCGCCATGTCATAGACTCCATAGGGACTCTTCCCGGCTTCGTAGCTGCCGACCGGCATCAGGGTCTTTTCCCCGACCCACTGTTGATTGTAGTTGAGATGCTTCGCGGTGGGCTCGACGTTCCCCCAAGGAAAGCGCCAATCATGGTTGCCTTTGGCGGCTTTCTCCCATTCCGCTTCTGTCGGCAGCCGTTTGCCTGCCCAGACGCAATAAGCAGCCGCATCCGACCAGTCCACATTGACGACAGGACGATCGACGAGTGACTCGGCGATCTCGTCCCCCTGCCAGAGATTCCTGGTGGGGTTTTTCGGATTTTGCGGTACGCGGTGCCCCGTGGCCTTGACGAAGTCCAGATACCGGCCGTTGGTGACCTCATAGATGTCGATCGCATAGGTGTCGAGATACACTTCATGACGCGGGTACTCGTCGCGTCCTCCATCACGGTCGCCTGACGGTACACCCATTGGAAACGGACCCATGGGGATCACCACCATCGGTGCTGTGTCTTTCCCCGGCGTGGCGGACTCGGCCGCGATCGCTCGGCCTTGGCCGAAGAGGATTGACGCGAGAATGGCAAGCCCGAACAACAAAGACATGCACGACCCCCCTGTGTTCGCGAAAGCATCGTAGCATACTGAGAAACGGTGCCGCACGTCCGTCGAGGATGAAATTGAGTTTGACGGCGCTCTAGAGGCCCACCTACTATACGGCAGCAGGCATCAACAACACATCTGAGGCATGCGGAGGGAGTGTCGTGGATCGAGCCCTGCATCGAGGTTTTCGCCATGTGGCCTTGCGCGTCACAAACCTCGCGCGCTCTCGCGCGTTTTATGAGGGGCTCCTCGGAATGAAGGTCGTTTGGGAGCCGGATGTCGACAATGTGTATCTCAGCTCGGGAGACGACAACCTCGCGCTCCATCAAATCTCACAGGGCGAACTCGCCGCCTATCAGCCTCCGAAGGCGCAGTTGCTCGATCATATCGGCATCATTCTTGAGGATCCCGGTTCTGTTGATCGGATGTACCGGGAGATCGAGGTGAAGATCGTCTCGTTAGGCGGAGCGATTGCCAAGGCTCCGAAGCCACATCGGGACGGCAGCTATTCGTTTTATTTTTCCGATCCAGATGGAAACGTCATTCAAGCGCTGTACGAACCGACGATCAGTCAACGGGCCTAGATGAGCACGACCTGGACCAAGTTGCCACGCGAACACTTTCTGAGTCTTGCTCCCTGGTGTTGGGTGCAGCTGGAAAGCGCGGAGCCGCCAGGTCCCTTTCCCTTTGTCGGCGGACTTGCTCCTGACGTCGTCGCTGCCCTGCAAGAAGCCCATTCCCTGTTGGCCAGTTCGATCGATACCGCCATCAGCGACGTCTTCTCCAAGCGGGCGCCGGTCGACGATCCGGACCGCCAACGGCGGCTCGAAGACGCGTACGCCGAGGTCGTCAACGCCCGTCCCTTCCTGAGCCGGCACATTCGATGCGGCCGCAGGTCAGACGGAAGCTTCCAATGGGAACTGCCGTTCGAGCCGGCTACATCCTCGACCGTCACGAACGGCGGACTGCGCATCTTCCATTCCGTCAAACGGCAAGCCATTCCGATCGGGTTCGATCAACGGCCGCTTGGACCAATCGTCGGGAAGTTGATCGGTATGTTGGACGGGAGTCATCGGACGGAGGAGATCAATACCATCGTCGTGTCTGCACCCCGGGAGGCACAGCCGGTTCTTTCGCGTCTGATGGATCTCTTGCAACAGTATGAGTGCCTCAGCAGTTCGCCGGTCAGTGTGATCCGGCAGCGATGGTTCGACGTCGTACAGGACCGAGAAACGGTTCATCTCGGGCATGCGGCGCTCCTATATCGCCAACAGGACAATGTATTCCTGTTCGATCCCTGGCTCCTTCCCTGGTTTGCCGAATCGTCGGTGCCGTCGTTGTGGACCTCGCTTCTGCCCAAGCCTGCCGCGATCTTCCTCACGCATGACCACGACGACCACGTCGATCCACGCACCTTGCTCCACCTGCCGAAAGATACGCCCGTGATCGTGCCGAGCCGTCGAAACAAAAAGCATTTCTTTTACGATTATTCGGCGCTCCTTCGAGAGTTGGGCTTCGGCCGGGTGGTCGAGCTGGCGCATGGAGATGTTTGGCCGTTCGAAGGCGGGACCATCGTCTCCGTCCCGTTCTATGGCGAAGATCCCTGCGATCTTGAGATGCCCCGCAACTGCTATTTGATCAGCGATCGCGGTCAGAACGTTTTGGTCCATGCGGACAGCGGCCCGACGAACGACGGACGATCGCCCTTAAAGGATGACGTGATTCGACAGTTAGTCGACAAATTCGGTCCGATCCGGCTGGTGTTTGCCTCGCAGCAGCAATTGCTCGAGATCCGCAGTCTTGCTGCGCATGCCCCGTTGTCGCATCCGGGGAAATGGCTGGATGTCGGAGAGAACGGGTATCTCACGAACGGCTATTTGGCCGAGCTCTGTGCCACCGCCCGAGCCAACCTCTTCGTCTCCTATGCCACCGGCGGTGCCGATTGGTATCCGGACCATCTCTCTTTCATGTTCAGCCAGCGCAATCCCGCCCGCACGGCATTGCTCACCGCCCATTGGGAGCCGCCCGAAACTCTCAAGACGCTTCTCGAACCCAACGGCTGCAGGTATCATTACGGACGCGCGCTCGAAGTGTTCAGCGACCGGGGTCTCGGAAACATCGAGATCCGGTCGGACATCGACAGGCTCGGGCCATTGAACCTGTATCGCGCCGCGCACGGCGAGCCGCCCTTCATGAAACAAGGCCGCGGAAATTGACCATCGATCCCGTTCATCGAGGACGCACTATGACTTCAGGAAGACCGCTTACTCTTGTCACCGGCGCAGCCGGATTCATCGGGTTCCACGTCGCGCGGCGTCTCCTCGACCGTGGCGACCAGGTCATCGGTCTCGATAATGTGAACGATTATTACGATATCCG
>Ga0207662_10000465_pt1 | contig 18050 bp, 14 predicted proteins | sample KBSS33LmetaG_FD_184338 | JGI IMG/M metagenome (GOLD analysis project Ga0207662, IMG submission 184338) | Switchgrass rhizosphere microbial communities from Kellogg Biological Station, Michigan, USA - KBS S3-3L metaG (SPAdes) (version 2) | ecosystem: Host-associated > Plants > Roots >... | reverse complement strand
CCCCTGGGCTGCGTTCCCGGCCCGGGCGGCTGCGACTATAGGTGGCGGTCGGAGCCGAACACAAGGGCTCCGCCGCGCCCCTTCCCGCGCTCCTGCACCACCGTTCGCCGGCCCCAGGCCGCGACCGGACGCGGGTGGTCGAGGTTGAAGTGGAGACCGCGGCTCTCGCGCCGGCGCATCGCCGAAGCGACGATCAGGCTGCCCACGAGCGCGATGTTGCGCAGCTCCACCAGGTCGGGTGAAAGCCTGAGCCGCTCGTAGTCGCGCTCGATCTCCTCCGAGAGCAGCCGCAGCCGCCGCGAGGCGAACGCGAGCCGCTCGTCGCTGCGCACGATGCCCACCAGGTCCCACATCACGCGGCGCACGGAATCCCAGTTGTGGTCGCTCACCACGGCCTCCCGCGGCGGCCGCGTGCCCACCGCGCGCCAGGCCTCCGCGCGCGGCGCCTGCGGCGCGGCCGCGAGGCGCACGCGCACCTCGTCCGCGGCATGGTGGGCGCCGACCAGTGCTTCGAGCAGCGAGTTGCTGGCGAGCCGGTTCGCGCCGTGGAGGCCCGTGCACGCCACCTCGCCGATGGCGTAGAGCCCCGGCAGCGACGTGCGACCCGAGAGCGTGGCCTGGATGCCGCCGCACATGTAGTGCGCGGCCGGAACCACCGGGATCGGGTCCTTCGTCAGGTCCAGGCCCAGCTCGAGCAGGCGCGCGGCGATGTTCGGGAAGCGCTTTCGCACCCGCTCGGCGGGCACGTGGGACAGGTCCAGCCACACGTGCGGATCGCCTCTGCGCTTCATCTCGCGGTCGATGGCGCGGGCGACGATGTCGCGCGGCGCCAGCTCCGCGAGCGGGTGCACGCCCGGCATGAACCGCGTGCCGTCGAGCGTGCGCAGCACCGCCCCTTCGCCGCGCACCGCCTCGCTGATCAGGAACGTGCGCGCCGAGGCGTGGTAGAGACAGGTGGGATGGAACTGCACGAACTCGAGGCTCGCCAGCGCCGCGCCGGCGCGAAAAGCCATCGCCAGGCCGTCGCCGGTCGCCACGTCCGGGTTGGTGGTGTAGAGGTAGACCTTGCCGCAGCCGCCGGTGGCGAGCACGGTCGCGCGCGCGGTCACGGGGCGGATGCGATGCGTGGCGCGATCCATGACGTAGGCGCCCCAGCACGCGTCGTTACCGCCCTGCCGCGATCCGCCGGCGGCGGATGCGCGGCTCCTTCCGCGGGCGCCGCCCGCGGCGCGCCGGGGCGCGCGCAGGCGAGAATCGAGGATCAGGTCCACGGCGAGCTGGTCCTCCTCGAGGCGGATGTTCGGGTGGGCGTGCACGCGCTCCAGCAGCGCGGTCTCGATGGCGCGGCCGGTGAAATCGGACGCGTGCACGATGCGGCGCCGCGAGTGGCCGCCCTCACGGCCCAGCTCGAAGCCCTGGCCGGCATGGTTGAAACCCACGCCGAGTGCTTCCAGCTCGCGCACGCGCTCGGGCGCCTCGCGGACCACCGCGCGCACCACGTCGCGGTCGCAGAGCCCCGCCCCGGCCGTGAGCGTGTCCTTCTCGTGGTGCGCGAAGCTGTCCTCGCGGTCGAACACGGCGGCGATGCCGCCCTGCGCCCAGTTCGTGTTCGAGTCGTCGGCCCGCTTCTTGGTGAGAATGAGCACGCGCGCGTGGTCCGCGAGCCGGAGCGCGAGCATCAGGCCGCCGATGCCGCTGCCGAGGATGAGCACGTCGTGCGACGCGGACCGGCGCCCGCTCGCGCTCGCGCGACGCTGCGCGCGCGCGCTCACGTTCGCGCCCCTGAGGTGGAAGGATCCGCGGGTCCGGGGGCCCTGGACTCGTCGCGGTCCCAGATCAGGCGCTCGGCGGCCTCGCCGTGGCGCACCCATTCCCAGCGCGTCTCCAAGATGGCGACGCCGTCGCGCGGGGCGCCCTCGGGCCAGCGCACCGCGTCCTTGGCCGTGAGCAGCAGCGTCGCGCCCCCCGCGGCGCCGTGCTCTCGCCGTGCCTCGGCGAGCGTGAACCAGTGGTGATCGCGGTACGCGGACAACGTCACCGGCGCGAAGCCCGCCTCGCCGGCGCTCGCGGCCACGGCACCGGGATTGCCCGTGGCGGTCACCACGCGGCAGGCGCCGTGCGCCTCGAGTAAGCGCCCGGAGAGCCCGCGCACGCCGGCCACCGCATGGCGCGCCCCGGCCACGGCGGCCGCCGGCGCGCGCTTGCGTACCTCGGCGAGCCACGGCTCCGGATCCTCGCCCGCCTCCAGGCGCGTGACCACGACCAGGCCGGCGCGCTGGATGGCGCGCACGGGCTCGCGCAGCCGGCCCGCGGGCATCAGCTCACCGCCGCCCCAGAGATCGGTGCGGTCGAGGAGCACGACGTCGAGATCGCGCTCGAGACCCCAGTGCGAGAACGCGTCGTCCACGAGCACCAGGCGGGCACCGCTCGCGGCCGCGGCGCGCGCCAGCTCGCGCTTGCTCCGGCCCGCGAACGTTCTTTCATGACCCACGGCAGCGCGGTAGAGCATCTCCTCGTCCCCGAGACCGTTGGGGCCGGGCCGGTAGCGGCGCGTGACCACGGCGACCCGCTCGCCGCGCTCCCGCGCGCGGCTCGCGAGGTGGAGCGCGAGCGTGGTCTTCCCCGCCCCGCCCACGGTCAGGTTGCCGATCGAGATCACGCGCGCCGCCACGCGCTCGGGTGCGCGCAGGCCGAGCTCGTAGAGCTTCCGCCGGCCCTCGAGCGCCGCGCCCACGAGTGCCGCGGCGCCGCGGCCCGCGAGCCGCATCATCGCGTGGGCCACAGCGACAGCTCCCGCAGGCGCTGCACCGCCCGCGCCGCCGAGCCGCGCTCGGCCGTGGCCACGCTCAGGGCCGCGGCGGCACGGGCCGCGCGCAGCTCGGCGTGGCCGAGCAGGGCCTCGAGCGCGCCCGAGAGCTCGCTGGCGTCGGCGACGCGCCAGATGCCACCGGCGCGTTCCAGCGCGCGCACCGCCTCGCGCTGCGAGGCATCGTGCGCGCCCATGATCACCGCGGCGCCGCAGGCGGCGGGCTCGAGCGGGTTGTGACCGCCATAGGGAGCGAGGCTCCCGCCCACGAACGCCACGTCCGCGGCGCGATACCAGTCCGAGAGCACGCCGAGCCTCGCGTCCCAGCGCCAGCCATCGGCGGCGGCCCGGTCGGCACGGCCCCTGACGTGGCCCGCGGCGGCCGCCTCGTCCTCGAGTTGGGACAGCGCACGCGGATGGCGCGGCACCGCCACCACCTGCCAGCGCTCGCGCAGCGGCGCGGGCAGCGTCCGCCACGCGCGCACGAGCGGTCGCGCCTCGCCCGGACGCACGTTCCCGAGCACGAGCAGCGGCCGCTCGCGCTCGAGCCCTAGCCGCTCGCGCTCGAGCCCGCGGCTGGCCGCGGGCGTCGGCAGGCCGTCGCTCTTCAGGTTCCCGACCACGGACGTGCGCTCGGGCCGCGCGCCGATCGTGAGCCAGCGCTGTTGGTCTTCCTCGGATTGGCACAGCACGCCCGCGAGCGACTCGACCAGGGCACGGAGGCCGGTGCCGAGCCCGCGGTAGTGGCGCACCGAGCGCTCGGAGAGCCGCGCGCTCACCACCGCCACGGGCACGCGCTCGCGGTGCGCGTGCAGCAGCCAGTGCGGCCAGAGCTCGGTCTCGATCAGGAACAGCCGCTCGGGGCGGACGCCGTGGAAGAAGCGCCGCACCGCCTGCGGCGTGTCGAGCGGCGCCAGGGCGGCGGGCTGGCCGAGCTCGAGCAGGCGCTCGCGGCCGCCGCGCGTGGTCGCGGTGAGCTGGAGCCTCGCGTCGGGCTGGAGGCGGAGCAGCTCGCGGACGAGCGGTCCCGCGGCCACCGCTTCGCCCAGCGAGGCGGCGTGCACCCAGGCGTCGCAGCCGCCCGGGCGCGCGAGGCCGCCCATGCGCTCGCGCCACAGCACGCGCTCGGCCGGCGAGGTGAACACGCCCGCCGCGGGCGCGATCGAGCCCAGCACCGGTGCGAGCACGCGATAGGCGCCCCAGAGCGCGTTCACAGCCGCTCCCCCACGCGCGCCCGCACGTCGCGCGTCAACGACACCAGCGCGCGCTCGAACTCCAGTCGCGCGCACTCTCCTGAATCCGCCACCTGGAACGGCGCACCATGGGACACCAGCACGCGCGCGAACGGCCACGGCACGCGGAAGCGGTCCCAGGAACGGAGCGCGCGCACCGGGCGCGCCGCCATGGCGATCGGCACCATCCTCCGCCCGGTGCGCTCGGCGAGGAAGAGCGCTCCCGGCTTCACCTGCTCCGCGGGGCCGCGCGGGCCATCGGGCGTCACCGCCAGGTGCCGGTCGCGTCCCGCCCACGCCAGCATGCCGCGCACGCCCGCCTCGCCGCCGCGCGTGCTCGAGCCGCGTGCGGTCACGATCCCGAGGGGCTCGACCACGCGCGTGATCAGCTCGCCGTCGCGATGCCGGCTCACGAGCACGGCGGTGCCCTCGTTCTTGTGGAACACCGCGAGCGGCAGCATCGCCGAATGCCAGAACGCGTACACGAACCGCTCCCCGCGCCCGAGTGCGGCCGTATACTCCGGCGCGTCCGACACCGTGAAGCGCCACGTCGCGCCGATGACGCGCAACGCCGCCCCACCGCACGCCGCGGCGAGCGGCAGCCACCACGGATGTCGGGCGCTCACGAGCCCGCCAGCTCCCGGACGAGCTCCGCGGCGCGTGCCGAAGCGCCGGGACCGCCGAGCTTCTCGCGCACCATGGCGAGATCGGCGCGTCGTCGCTCCAGCGCCGCGGGGTTCCCGAGCCAGCTGCCGAGGACGCTCGCGAGCCGGGCGGGGTCGAGCGCGTCCTGAAGGAACTCCGGCGCCACCTCGCGGCCGGCGATGATGTTCGGCAGTCCGATGTGCTCGAGCGTGATCACGCGGCGGGCGATGGCGTGGTTCAGCCGCCCGACGCGGTAGACGATCGCGAGCGGCGTGCCGAAGATCGCCGTCTCCAGCGTCGCCGTGCCCGAGGCCACGGCGCAGCAGGCGGAGTACGCCTGCACGCAGTGGGTGCGGTCGGAGACCACCTTCGCGGTCGCGCGCAGAGTCGAGGGCACGTGGTCGAGCGAGAGTCCCGGCGCCAGCGCCAGCACCGGCACGATACCCCGCGCCGGGTGCTGCGCCCGGAGCAGCCGGCCCGCCTCGAGCAGCACGCGGGCGTGAGCCTCCAGCTCGCCGCGCCGGCTCCCGGGCAGGAGCCCCACCAGCGTCGCGGCGCTCGTCACCCCCAGCTCGGAGCGGAACTTCGCCTCGTCCACCTCCGGCGCCAGGTCGTCGAGCAACGGGTGGCCGACGAACGTCGTGCGCACGCCGGCCTGGCGGAAGATCGTCTCCTCGAACGGGAACACCACCGCGAGCCGGTCCACCCAGCGCGCCATCTCCTTCGCGCGCTCGGCGTGCCACGCCCACACCTGCGGCGCGATGTAGTAGAGCACCCGCGCGCCGCGCGCCTTGAGCTGAGGCCCCAGGCGCAGGTTGAAGCCGGGGTAGTCCACGAGCAGCACCACGTCGGGCCGGAACGACTTCAGCTCGGCGAGCAGCTTCCCGCGCGCACGCATGAGCGCGGGCAGCTTGGCGAGGATGCCGCTGAAGCCGATCACGGCCAGCTCCTCCTGGCGCACCACGGGCTCGACGCCGGCCGCGCGCAGCAGGTGTCCCGCCACGCCGCGCATGCGCCAGCTGCCGGTGCGCTTCAGTGCCCGCACGAGCCGCGCGGCGTGCGCATCACCCGAGGGTTCCCCGGCGACCACGAGCAGGCGGCGCTCGCGATCCGCCGGGCGACTCAGGTCGTCGCCCACTGCTGCGCGCGCCGGCGCATCGCCTCACGGACCTGCACCGCCACCGCGAGCGCGTCGCGCCCGGCGCGGGCCGAGGCGGCGCCGGCGCCCTCGCCGCGCAGCGAGCGCACGAACGCCGTGAGCTCGAGCGTCAGCGGCTCGCCCGCGGGCACGTCCAGCTTCGTCCTCTGGATGCCGGCGAGCAGCGACAGCGGGTTCACGTGCCCGGGCTTGAACGAGCCCGGGTCCTTGATCACGAACGCCTCGCCCGCCTTCTCGAACAAATCCACGCTCACGTAGGAGTTGCGGGTGAAGAAGCGGATGCGCCGCAGGCGCTCCACCGAGACCCGGCTCGCGGTGAGGTTCGCCACGCAGCCGTCGGCGAACTCGAGGCGCGCGTTCGCGATGTCCTCGGTGCTGGAGAGCACGGCCACCCCCACGGCGGAGAGGTCCGAGGGGGTGTGCCCGGTCAGGTGCAGCACCGCATCGATGTCGTGGATCATGAGGTCGCCGACGACGTCGATGTCGAGCGAGCGCGGCTGGAACGCCGCCATGCGGTGGGCCTCGATGAACTTGGGCCCGTGGAGGAACGGCCTCGCCGCGAGCAGCGCCGGGTTGAAGCGCTCGACCTGCCCCACCTGCAGCGTGCGCCCGGCCTTGTCCGCGGCGCGGATCATGGCGTCGGCCTGCGCCACGTCCACGGCCATCGGCTTCTCCACGAGCACGTGGCAGCCGGCGGCGAGCGCGCGTTCGGTGGCTTCGAGGTGGGCCACGGTCGGCGTCGCCACCGAGACGGCCTCGCACTCGGCGAGCATCGCCTCGGGCGTCTCGAACACGCGGCCGCCGTACTGCTTCACCGCCGCCTTCGCGCGCCCGAGGTCCTGGTCGTGCACGCCCACCAGCTCGGCGTCGCGGATCGCGCCGTAGACGCGCGCGTGCTTCTCGCCCCACACCCCCACGCCCCAGACGCCGCAGCGCACCGGTTTCACGGATGTTCTCCTCGCCGGACCGCAAGGCCCGGCGCTGTCAAGAGTTCAGCGCGTGATGCCGCGCACGCTGGTCTCGCAGAAGCGCGCGAAGTGCTCGGCCTCGGGGATCCCCGGCAGCTCGCGCCGGATCGTCGCCACCGCCTTGGCGACGGTGGCGCCGTCGCGGAAGAAGATACGATACGCGCGGTCGATCGCCTCGCGGGTCTCGCGCCCGATCCCGCGCCGCTCGAGGCCGATGGCGTTGATGCCTGCGTTGCGCGGCGGGCTGCCCGCCGACTTCACGAACGGCGCGATGTCCTGCGAGATGCGCGAGCCGCCGCCGATCATGCAGTGGCGCCCGAGGCGCGTGAACTGGTGCACCACGGTGCCGCCGCCGACGATGGCCCAGTCGTCCACCACCACGTAGCCCGCGAGCTGCACCGCGTTCGCGATCACGACGTGGTTGCCGATGGAACAGTTGTGGGCGACGTGCGCGTACGCCATGTACAGCCCGTCGCTGCCGATGCGCGTGGCCTCGCCGGGCTCGGTGGCGAGGTTCGCGGTCACGTACTCGCGGAACACGTTGCGGTCGCCGATCACCAGTTGGGAAGGCAGCCCGGAGTACTTCAAGTCCTGCGGCGGCGAGCCGAGCACGGCGCCGTGGTGCACGTGGTTGTCGGCGCCGAGCGTGGTCCAGCCCGTCACCAGCGCGTGGGCATCGATGCGCGTGCGGTCGCCGATCGTGACCTCGGGCCCCACGATCGAGCCCGGGCCCACGCTCACGCCCACGCCGAGCCGGGCGCCGGGATCGACCAGCGCCGAGGGATGGATGCGAACGCTCACGGGCGCCGGTCCACGACCGTGGCCAGCAGCTCCGCCTCGGCCACGAGCTGTCCGTCCACGAACGCCTCGCCGCGCATCTTCATCACGCGGCGCTTGGCGGACAGCAGCTCGAGCTTGAAGTGGAGCTGGTCACCGGGCACCACCGGCCGGCGGAACTTCGCGCCGTCGATGCCCATGAAGTAGACGAGGTTGCTCGAGGGATCGTCGACCGTGTTGAGCATCAGCATGCCGCCCACCTGCGCCATGGCCTCGAGGATCAGGACCGCCGGCATCACCGGGTGGCCGGGGAAGTGCCCCTGGAAGAACGGCTCGTTGATGGTGACGTTCTTCACGCCCTCGATCGCGCGTCCCTCCTCGATCTTGGTGATGCGATCCACGAGCAGGAACGGGTAGCGGTGCGGGAGCAGGTCCATGATCGCCGTGGTGTCCCATTCCTCGGGCGGCCCGCCCGGGCGCCGGCCCGGCAGCGGCAGCGTCTCCTTCAACCGTTTCACGAACGCGACGTGGCCCTGGTGGCCGGAGCGCTTGGCGCTGACGTGGCCGAGCAGCGGCCCGCCGAGGATGAACAGGTCGCCCAGGAGGTCGAGGATCTTGTGACGCACGAACTCGTCCGGGTAGCGGAGTTTCTCGTCGTTCAGCACCGCGTCCTTGCCGACGACGATCGCGCTCTCCAGGCGCCCGCCCTTGATCCAGCCCGATTTCCTCAGCGCCTCGACGTCGCGCTCGAGCACGAAGGTTCGCGCGGGGGCGATCTCCTTCATGAACGACTCGGGCGTGATGTCGACCGTGCGCTCCTGCACGCCGATCAGCGGGTGGTCGTACTCAATCCGGAAGGAGATGCGGAAGCCCGAGTAGGGCACGGCGGAGAGCTCGACGCCGTTCTCGGCCCAGCGCACGGGCTTGCTCACCTTGATGTGGCGCGTGGGCTTGTCCTGGTCCTGCAGGCCCGCTTCGAGCATGGCGCCCGCGATGGGCCCGGCGCTGCCGTCGTGGCCCTCGGGCACCTCCATGGTGCTGGTCTCGATGATGAGGTTGTCCACGCCGAGACCCGCGACCGCGGCGAGCACGTGCTCCATCGTGTGCACCTGGACGCCGTCCTGCTGCAGGATCGTGCGCCGCCCGGCGTCGGGGTCGAAGTGGGCATTCTCCGGCCGCACCCTCACTTCCGGCCGTCCCGCGAGGTCGGTGCGCACGAAGCGCACGCCGTGCCCCACCGGCGCGGGCAGGAACCGCATCAGGCCCTTCTCGCCCGTATGGAGCCCCACCCCCTCGATCGCCACCGCTTTCTTGATCGTTCGCTGCGGGCGGCCGCTCAACGCACGCTCTCCTTTTCGTTCTCCTCCAGCTTCGCCACCCGCGTCTCCAGCGTCTTCGTGCGATCGAAGAGCTGGGGCAGACGCTGCAGGTAGGCGTTGATGCGCTTGAACAGCGTCAGCGGCGCCGCCGGGGTGCCGAACACGACCGTGCCCGCGGGCCACGACTTGGAGACACCGCTCTGGGCACCGACCTGCATGCCCTTGCCGAGCCGGACGTGCCCGATGATGCCCGACTGGCCGCCGATGGTGACGTGATCCTCGAGCTCGGTGCTGCCGGAGATGCCGACCTGGGCGACGATGATGCAGTGGCGGCCGACGATGACGTTGTGGCCGATCTGCACCAGGTTGTCGATCTTGGTGCCGTCGCCGATGCGCGTGCTGTCGGTGGTGGCGCGGTCGATCGTGGTGTTGGCCCCGATCTCGACGTCGTCGCCCACGATCACGTTCCCGACCTGGGGCACCTTGTGGTAGCGGCCGGCGTCGAACGCGAACCCGAAGCCGTCGGCCCCGATCACGGCGCCGGCATGCACGATGCAGCGGTTGCCGAGGACGCACTCCTCGCGCAGCACCACGCGCGGGTAGAGCAGGCAGCCCTCGCCGATCGAGGCCTGGACGCCGACGTAGCAGCCGGCCATGAGCACGGTCTTGGCGCCGATGCTCGCCCCCGGCTCCACCGTGCAATGCGGCCCGATCGAGGCCCCCTCACCGATCTTCGCCGCCGGTGACACCACCGCGGTCGGGTGCACGCCCGGGAGCGGCTGGTAGAGCTCGGGGCGGAACAGTCGCACCACCTTCTGGAACGCCAGGTAGGGATGGTCCACCTGCAGCAGGGGCACGCTCGCGTGACGCGGGGTGCGGTCGCAGATCACCGCGGACGCGCGCGTCTCCCCCAAGTAGCCTTCGTAGCGCGAGTTGGCGAGGAACGTGACGTCCCCCGGCAGCGCCTCGCGGATCCCGGCCACGCCGCGGATCTCCACCGAGCCGTCGCCGATCACGTGGCCTCCGAGCTCGGTGGCGAGCTCGGCCAGCGTGCGGGTGTTCATGCGACCTCCCTCGTTCGGAACCTGGTGCGGTCGGGGTGCAGTCTAATGCGGCGTCGAGCCGGCGGCGTTCGCGTTCAGCTCCGCCAGCACGTCGTTCGTCAGGTCGAGCGTCTTGTCGGCGTAGACCACGAACCCGCCGGTGACGTCGAGCACGAGGTCCAGCCCCTTCTGGCCGGCCACCTTCTCGACCGCGCGCCGCACCTGGTTCACGATCTCGTCGGTCGCGCGCGCGTTCTCCTGCGACGCGCGCCCGTCCTGCCCCCACACGTCCTGCACGAACTTCTCGTAATCGCTGATCGCCTTCTGCAGCGAGGAGTCCAGCTCCTGGCGCTTGAGCGCCGACAAGACCGGGCTCTGGTCCTTGACCTGCTGGCGCAGGGTGTTGACCGACTTCTCCTTCTCGGCCGCCTCGTCGCGCCAGCCCTGGACCTGCCGGTCGAAGCGCTGCTGCGCCTCCTGCGCGTCCTTGTACTCGGTCCAGATCCGGGAGGAGTCGATGTAGCCGAGGCGCACGTCGGCACGCGCCACGGCGCCGGCGCACGCCACGAGCAGCAGCGCGCTCAAGCCCCGGCGCGCGACCCGCGCCCACCCCGACCCGTGCATCGCGCTCCCCACGTTAGAAGTTCACGTTGCCGAGCATGAAATGCCCGGCCCATCGCGGTCGGTCGTCGCGTTGGAACCCGTACCCGTAGTCGAACCCGATGTTCCCGAGCAGCGGGATCTCCATGCGGAAGCCGATGCCTGCGCCCACCTTGAGCTGCCGCAGGTTGATCTCGCTGCGCTGGTCCCAGACGTTGCCGGCGTCGAAGAAGAACAGACCGTGCAGGGGGTGCGCAATCGGGAACTGCTGCTCCATCGTGAACAGGCCGAGGTAACGCCCGCCCGGGTAACGGATTCGCGTGATGCGCTCGACGTGGTTGATGTTGCCCGTGGTCGGGTCCCGCACGTCCGTATAGGTGGTGTCGTAGTGGACGAACTTGGCGGGCACGATCTGGTAGTCGTCGTAGCCGCGCAGCGGGTCGACGGTGTTGCCGCCGCCGAGGCGGAAGCGCACGTTGTCGGGGACGATGCCGCCGATCCACGGATAGGTGTTCGTCGTCGCCACGCGCAGCCGCATCATCGTCGTCAGGCGCTTCATGATCGACGGCAGGTAGACGCGGCCCTCGGTGCGCCAGATCAGGTAGTTGAGGTCGCCGCCAAACGGGCCGCCCGTGAATTGGCCGTTGACCGAGAGCCGCGTGCCCTTGGTGGCGTAGAACGGGTTGTTGGTGCTGTTCCGGAGCAGCGTGCCCTCGAGCGTGCTCGTCAGCTGCGGCACGTCGACCTTGATGCCGTTCAGGGTGATGCCGTCGCGCACGTTCGAGAACAGCACGCGCTCGATGGTGTACGACATCGAGCCGTGCGAATAGTCGGGCCACGGCAGCGGCCGTCCGATGCGCCCGGAGACGCCGCGCAGGCGCTCGTTGTACTGGTCGAGGATGCTGGTGGTGCTGTAGGCGGAGAACCCGAGCAGCGTGGGCGCATCGTGGAACCACGGCTCGGTGAAGCTCAAGCGGTAGTCCTCGCGCTTGCCGCCGCGCTCGAGGTGCAGCGACAGCTGCTGCGCGTTCCCGAGCACGTTGTTGTGCCCGATCTCGAGGAACCCGGTGAGGCCGGCCTCGTTCGTGTAGCCGGCGCCGGCGGAGGCGGTGCCCACCTGCTTCTCGGTGACCTTGAACACCAGGTTGACGTCGGTGCTCTCGGCGGGCGTGAAATCCGGCGTGACGTCGTTGAAGATGCCGAGGCGCATGACGTCATCGCGCGCGCGCATCAGCGCCGAGCGCCGGAACAGGTCGCCCTCGCGGATGTTGATCTCGCGGCGGATGACCTTCTCGCGCGTGCCCTTGTTGCCGGTGATGCTGAGGCGCTTGATGTGCGACGGCGACACCTCGTTCACGGTGAACGTGATGTCCACGATCGAGTCGCGCACCACGGTCTCGTGCGGCTCGATGCCGATGTAGAGATAGCCTTCCTCCGCGTACTCGCCGTAGACGGCGGACAGCGCCTTCTGCACGCGCTCGGCGCTGTAGAGCTGCGGTCCGGCGTCGGTCTTGGGCCACGTTCGCATCAGCATCGCCGTGGGCACCACCTTGTTGCCCTCCCAGCTGATCGCGCCCTGATGGTAGAGCCGGCCCTCGTCGATCTTGACCACCAGCGTCAGGTCGCGCGGCAGCGCCCCCTGCTCCAGGCGCGCGTCCTCCACGCGCATGTCGCGGTAGCCGTGGTTGTGATACCAGGCCTCGAGCTTCTCGCGGTCCTCGCTGAACTCCTCGTCCTTGATCTCGCCGCCGCCCAGCATCCAGTGCTTCTTCGTCTTCATCGCCTTGCGCAACTGGGCTTCGTGGAACGCCGACATGCCCTCGAAGCGGATGCCGGTGATGCGGACCTTCAGGCCCTCGTTGACGAGGAAGTGCAGGTTGACGCGGTTCTGGCCCTCGAGCGTGTCCGCCCGGAACGTGACCTTGGCGCGGGAGAAGCCCTCGTCGTGGTAGTACTTGAGCAGCGTGTCGACCTGGGTCGCGGCCGTGGTCGTGGAGTACGGCTCGCCGGCTCTCAGGAACAGCTTCTTCTCCAGGTCCGACGACTCGCGCTGCTTCTGGCCCTCGAACGTGATCTCGGCGATGCGCGGGCGCTCCTCGACCATGATGATGATGTCGACCGAGTTGTCGTCGGGATGGTCGACACGGTCGATGTGCAGGTTCGAGAACAGCCCGAGCGCGAGCAGCTTCTTCTGCCCGCGACGGATGCCGTCGGCGGAGAACGTCTGGCCCGCGTGCACCTCGAACGTGCGCAGGATGCGCGTCGAGTCGGTGAACGAGTTGCCGATCACCGACACGCTGCGGATGCGCCACGGCTCGGTGGGCGCCTCCGCGGGAGCCGGTGGGGTGGTGCCCGGCGGCACCTGCGCCCAGGCCGCGCGCTCCGCTCCCCCGGCAAGGCACGCGAGCGCCAGGCCCAGTGCGCTCAACGCGCGCCGGAACCGGTGGTTACGTCGGTTGGGTTCGGGCAATCCTGGCTCTCCTGGGACCACGCCGGGTGGGGGAAAACGCCACTCCCGCGGAACGCGTCCTTGCGTCGTGTCGCGAGCCGGGAGGCGTGGCCATGCTGCGGGGAGTTGGCGCCGATGATGGACAAGCACGCGGAGGTTGTCCAGCGGCCGGCTGATGGGTGACGGAGGCAAGACTTCCTACCCCGGACCCTCGTTAGCCGTTCCCTGGCCGGCCCCCGGGGCACGACGAGCGAACGGCGCCGGACCCTCGCAGGACCGGCGCCGTGTCACGTCCGTGTTCAGTCTTCGTGCTTCAGGCGCTCGGCACCGGCGGCACACTGGCCGCCGCGCCGCTCGTCGTTGCCGTGGTCCCGTTCGCCGGCACGGGGCCGGTGCCGAAGTCCAGCTTGTCGTCCTTGCGCGTCACGCGCACGGCCGACCCGGCCGGGATCTGGCCTCTCAGGATGAACTCCGCGAACGGATCCTCGAGCAGCCTCTGGATCGCGCGCTTGAGCGGCCGCGCCCCGAGCGTGGGGTCGAAGCCCTTGTCGATCAGCAGTTCCACCGCCTCGGGCGAGAGCTCGAGCGAGATGTCCTGCGTCTTCAACCGCGCGCTGAACTGGCCGAGCAGGATGTTGACGATCTCCTTCATGTGGTCGCGCACGAGGCCGTGGAACACGATGACGTCGTCGATGCGGTTCAGGAACTCGGGGTTGAACGCGCGCTTCAACTCGTCCTGCACCGTGGACTTGATCTGGCTGAACTGCTGCGCCTCGTCCTTCTGCTTGAAGCCGAGCTTCTGGCCGCCGGTCATGATCTGCCGGCCGCCGAGGTTCGAGGTCATGATGATGACGGTGTTCTTGAAGTCCACCTTGCGGCGCGAGCTGTCGGTGAGCACACCGTCGTCCAGCACCTGGAGCAGGACGTTGAACACGTCCGGGTGCGCCTTTTCCACCTCGTCCAGCAGCACCACCGAATAGGGCTTCCGGCGCACCTTCTCGGTGAGCTGCCCGCCCTCCTCGTAGCCGACGTAGCCCGGAGGCGCGCCCACGAGCCGCGACACCGAGAACTTCTCCATGTACTCGCTCATGTCGATGCGGATGAGCGCGTTCTCATCGTCGAACAGGTAGGTCGCCAGCGCGCGCGCGAGCTCGGTTTTCCCCACGCCCGTGGGCCCGAGGAAGATGAACGAGCCGATCGGCCGCTTGGGATCGCGCAGGCCGACGCGGTTGCGCCGCACCGCGCGCGACACCGCCGACACCGCCTCGTCCTGGCCGACGACGCGCTTCTTCAACTCCTCCTCCATGCGCAGCAGCTTCTGGCTCTCCTCGGCGGCGAGCTTCACCACCGGGATGCCGGTCATGATCGAGAGCACCGCGGCGATCAGGTCCTCGTCCACCTGCACGCTCTGGTCGCGCTTGCTCTCCGACCACGACTTCTTCAAGTCGTTGCGGCGCGAGCGCAGGTCCTTCTCCTTGTCGCGCAGCCGCGCCGCCTTCTCGTACTCCTGGCCGCGGATCGCCGCCTCCTTCTCCTTCACCACCTCCTCGAGCTTCTTCTCGAGGTCGTGGATCTCGCTCGGCACCGTGCTCACCGAGAGCCGCGCGCGCGCGCACGCCTCGTCGATGACGTCGATCGCCTTGTCCGGGAAGAAGCGATCGTTCATGTAGCGGTCCGCGAGCTTCACCGCCTGGACGATGGCGCCGTCGGTGATCTTGACGCCGTGGTGCGCCTCGTATTTGTCCCGAAGCCCGGTGAGGATGCGGATCGTGTCGTCGATGCTCGGCTGGTCGACCATGACCGGCTGGAAGCGCCGCTCGAGCGCGCCGTCCTTCTCGATGTACTTGCGGTACTCGTCCAGCGTGGTGGCGCCGATGCACTGCAGCTCGCCGCGCGCCAGCGCCGGCTTCAGCATGTTCGAGGCGTCGATGGCGCCTTCGGCGCCTCCGGCGCCGACGATGGTGTGCAGTTCATCGATGAAGATGACGGTGTCCTTCGACTCCCGGATCTCGTTCATCACCGTCTTCAGCCGCTCCTCGAACTGGCCGCGGTACTTGGTTCCGGCCACGACCGCGGCCAGGTCCAGCGTGACGATGCGCTTGTTCTTCAGGCTCTCCGGGACCTGCGAGGCGATGATGCGCTGGGCGAGCCCCTCGGCGATCGCGGTCTTGCCCACGCCCGGCTCGCCGATCAGCACCGGGTTGTTCTTCTTGCGCCGCGACAGCACCTGGACGACGCGCTCGATCTCCTTCTCGCGCCCGATGACCGGGTCGAGCTTGCCCTCGCGCGCGAGCGCGGTGAGGTCGCGCCCGAACTGGTTCAGGGCCGGCGTCTCCGCGCGCTCCTCGCCCCGCTCGGTGCTGGACGACGAGCTCGGCGTGCCGCCGAGGAGCTTCAGCGTCTCCTCGCGCACGCGCTTGCGGTCCACGCCCAGCTCGAGCAGCACCTTCGCCGCCACCCCCTCGCCCTCGCGGATCAGGCCCAGCAGCAGGTGCTCGGTGCCGACGTAGTTGTGGCCCAGCGAGCGCGCCTCTTCCACCGCGAGCTCGAGCACGCGCTTCGCGCGCGGCGTGAACGGGATCTCGCCGATGGTCATGGTGCCGCCGGATGCGCTCACCATGTTCTCGACCTCCTGGCGGATGCGGTCGAGGTCGAGGCCGAGGTTGTTCAACACCGTGGCGGCGATGCCCTCACCCTCGCGGATGACGCCGAGCAGCAGGTGCTCGGTGCCGATGTAGTCGTGCTGCAGCCGCGCGGCTTCCTCGCGTGCGAGGTAGATGACCTTGCGGACCCTCTCGGTGAACTTGTCGTGCATGGCATTCGGGCTACCGGACCGGTGCGGCCGGAGGCCCCTCCTCCTTCGGGATGTGGGCGTTCCTTCGGGTGGTGATCAAGACTTGCCCGGCCTCGGGGCGCGCTCGGCGGCTTCGAGCCGCTCGCGCACGACCTGGGCGCGGTGGACGTTCCGTTCCGGCGGCGTCATCTCCACGCCGGCCTGGCGCTGGAGGTGGGCCGGTTGCGTGAGCACCAGCAACTCGTTGACGACACGCAGCGGCGGCAGGCCGGCGAGGCCCATGGCCACGCCCAGGCGCACCGCCGAGCACAGGTTGATGACTTCCTTGGCCTGGATCGAGCGGCAGTAGCGCAGCGTGCCGTAGGCGCGCCACACCTTGTCCTCGAGCTGCGTGCGCGCGTCGCGCACCATGCGCTCGCGGGCCCGCTCCTCGTGCTCGACGATGTTCTTCGTCACCCGGTCCAGCTTCTCGATCGACTCACGCTCGCTGCAGCCGAGCGTGGTCTGGTTGGAGATCTGGAACAGGTTGCCCATGATCTCGCTGTGCTCGCCGTAGAGGCCGCGCACGTTCAGGTTGACCTGCATGATGCTCTTCAGGACCCGCTGGATCTCCTCCAGCAGCACCAGCGCCGGCAGGTGGATCAGCACCGAGGCGCGGAGCCCCGTGCCCGCGTTCGTGGGGCACGCCGTCAGGTAGCCGATCTCGTCCGAGAACGCGTAGTCCAGCGAGCGGTCGAGGTCGTCGTCGGCCGCGTCGGCCAGCGACCACGCCTCGGCGAGCTGGAAGCCCGGCGTCATCGCCTGCAGCCGCAGGTGGTCCTCCTCGTTGACCATGATCGAGACACGGTCGTCGGGCGCGACGTAGATGCCGCGCGGACGCGCGCCGTCCCCGAGCTCGTGCGAGACGAGGTGGCGCTCGACCAGCACCTGGCGCTCGATCGGCGTCACCTCCTGCATCTTCAGGAGCAGACCGCCGGCGAGCGTCTTGGACGCCTGCGTCGCGGAGGCGACGCTCGCGAGCACGCCGTGGAGCTGCTCGTCACGCGCGCGGTGCGTGAACGGCACCTCGCGCAGGTTGCGCGCGAGCCGGATGCGGGTGGAGAGCACCATGTCGGCGTGCGGGCCCTCGCCCTGGAGCCACGAGGCGCTGGTGCCGAACAGCTCGGCGAAGTCGCGCGGCGCGCTCATGACAGCTCCCTCGGCGATGCCGCCGGGCGCGGGCCCCCGAGCCGCCGGATCTCGTCGCGGATCCCGGCCGCCTTCTCGAACTCCTCGCGCTCCACCGCACGCTGCAGGTCGTCGTGCAGGCGCTGGATCTCGCGCGTGCCGGAGCCCGCCGCCCCGGCCTGCGAGGGCGACTTGCCGCGGTGCCGGGTGTCGCCGTGGATACGGCGCAGGAGCGGGCGGAGCTGGAACTGGAACGCGTTGTAGCACTCGCTGCAGCCGAGCCTCCCGGTCTCCTTGAACGAGGAGTAGAGCAGCCCGCAGCGCGGGCACTGCACGTGGCCGATCCGCTCCTCTTCCGTATGGGTCATGGCGTCCACCATGCCCGCGAGGAGGTCGGCGATCTCGAACTTGTGCTGCTGCGCCGGCGTGTGCATGCCCTTCTCCTCGGCACAGCGCTCGCACACGTGGATCTCCGACATCTTGTTGTCGTGGATCTCCGTGAAGTGAACGCTGGCGGGGTTCTTGCCGCAGATCTGGCAGAGCATGGTGGTCGCGGTCCTCTCTAGGCGCCCAGCCGCCCGGCGTCGAGCCTCAGCACGCGGTCGGCCTGTGCGGCGAGCGTATCATTGTGCGTGACGAGCACAACCGTCTGATGCCGCTCACGTGTCAATGACGACAGGAGACTGTGAAGTCGGCCGGCGGCAACGGCATCGAGGTTTCCGGACGGTTCGTCGGCGAGGATCAGGTCAGGGGCGGGCGCGATCGCGCGCGCCACCGCGACGCGCTGCGCCTCCCCGCCCGAAAGCTCCGAGGGCAGGTGATCGCCACGTTCTTCGAGCCCCACCCAGCCCAGCGTCTCGCGAGCGCGAACGCGGGCGCGCTCGAACGTCTCCCCCGCGACCAGGAGCGGCATCATCACGTTCTCCTCCGCGGTGAACTCCGAGAGCAGGTGGTGGAACTGGAACACGAACCCGAGCCGTCGCGCCCGCCACGCGCAGCGCTCGCGCTCGCTCATCCCCTCGAGCCGCCGGCCGCCCACCTCGAGCGTCCCGGAATCGGCCCGGTCGAGCGTCCCCAGGATGTTGAGCAGC
>Ga0207662_10000462_pt1 | contig 18090 bp, 14 predicted proteins | sample KBSS33LmetaG_FD_184338 | JGI IMG/M metagenome (GOLD analysis project Ga0207662, IMG submission 184338) | Switchgrass rhizosphere microbial communities from Kellogg Biological Station, Michigan, USA - KBS S3-3L metaG (SPAdes) (version 2) | ecosystem: Host-associated > Plants > Roots >... | reverse complement strand
TGTCGGACGCCGCCACGATGGGCTTGCCGGTGAGCTTCGCCAGCTCCGCTGCACATTTCTCGGCATAGCCCTTCGGCACGTTGATGCCGGTGCCGATCGCGGTCGCACCCATGTTCTCCGCGTACAGGTACTTCTCGGAGTCCTTCAAGAGCTGGATCTCGCCCTCGAGCGACGAGCCGAACGCGTGGAACTCCTGGCCCACGGTCATCGGCACCGCATCCTGCAGCTCGGTGCGGCCCATCTTCACCACTTCCAGGTACTGGTTGCCCTTGGCGTGGAACGCGTCGGCCAGCTTCTGCAGCTCATCGATCATTTTGGCGTTCCTCAGGATCAGCGCCACCTTGATCGCGGTGGGGTAGGAGTCGTTCGTCGACTGCGACATGTTCAAGTCGTCGTGCGGCTCCAGGTACTGGTACTCGCCCTTCTTGTGCCCGCCCATCTCCAGCCCGACGTTCGCCAGCACCTCGTTCGCGTTCATGTTCGTGGAGGTGCCGGCGCCGCCTTGATACCAGTCGACCATGAACTGGTCGTGGTACTTGCCGTCCATGACCGCTTTGCACGCCTTCTCGATCATGGCCAGCCGCTCGGGCTTCATCGCGCCCACCGCGGTGTTCGCCCGGGCCGCGGCCAGCTTCACGATGGCCCACGCTTCGACGTAGCCCGGGTAACGGTTGATCGAGATGCCGGAGAGCTGGAAGTTCTCCAGCGCGCGGGCCGTCTGCACGCCGTAGTAGGCGTCGGCGGGCACGTCCTTGTCGCCGAGCAGGTCGTGCTCCTTGCGCGTCTTGGCCGCCGTGCTGGCGGCCGCCGTCGTCGTGGCGGGCTTCTTGGAACTGGACGACTTCTGCGCGCCCGCCGGCGAAGCGAGCGCGCAGACCATCATCAGGACGACGAGCAGCGGCGGCATCCGCCGCCGCGACTCGAGAACTGCCACGACCCCAGACATGAGAACCTCCCGGGGCCGGCGGCCCCACGATAACGTGGACGGCCCGATCAGTGACCCGCGCCCAGCGAGAGCGCGAAGTTGTACTTGGCGGACACCTGCACGTGGTACTGGTCCACCTTGTCCGTCTTACCCGTGACACCCTGGAACGTGGTGGTCACGCCTTCCTGCTTGTTCTCGCGGTGGATCCAGCCGCCCTCGATGCCCATCATCACGTTCGGCACCGGCGTATAGAGCACGTTCGCGAGCACGTACTGGCCGCGCTTGAACGCGTCCGCCGTCTGTCCATCGGAGTTGTCGATGTCGACGCTGGAGTATCCGACCGAGCTCGTGAACTTCTTGTTCCAGGTGTGGTCGAGGAACGCAACGATGCCCGTCACCGGCAGTGCCTCGGCGTCGATCGGCTGACCCGGGGGCGTCACCTTGACACCCACGTCCACGGGCGCGTCGTTGAAGTAGTTCTCGATGCCCTCGCCGTAGACGCCCTGCAGCCGCAGCACGTCCTGGCCGAACTTGAGGTTCGAGCTCAAGCTGAGGCCCCAACCCACGACGTCACCCGAGTTGTCCGGGGCGGCGGGGTCCGTGTCCTGCCACTTGATCTGGCGCACGATGCCTGCCCCCTCGATGTAGCCCTTCGAGATCGCCTTCCGATACTCGGCCGAGAGGTCCGGCAACGGGAACAGGGGCTTGAGGGTCGCGATATTGATGTTGTGTTGATCCTCCACGTCGCCGGCATCCGCGCTCGCGCCCGGCCGTTCGAGCGCGATCGTGAACCGCGTGTCGCCCTGGATCGGCATGTAGCGCAGCTGCACGTTGCGGAAGAACGCCATGCCGTTCGGGCCCCAGTACTCGAGCGTGTTCGGGAACACGTCGATGTCCATGAACGGGCTCCAGTACTGGCCGGCGCCCCACTTGCCCAACTGGCCGTACGCGTGGCGCAGCCGGATCGTGGTCTGGCCCGCGTCCACGCCGACGCCGAACATCTCCCACTCGAACTGGGTGAACAGGTCGCCCATCTCGGTCGGCGTGTTGGTCTTGACGCCGAACCGCGTCTGCCGGGCGCTGAAGAACGTGCTGCCGTCCTTGCCCCAGCCGTCCTTGATCGGGGCGAGCTTCGTGGGCCGCTGGACATCGAACCAGTTCGGGTCGATGCCCTGGTCGTTGTAGCCCGCATCCATCATCACGAACCCGTAGATGTCGACCTTCGTCTCGCCCTCGGCACGCGCGCTGCGAGCGGCCGCAAGCCCTCCCACCACGAACAGCAACAGCCACATCGACCGCCATGCTGTCTTCATCGTTCCCTCATGGTTTCGGGGGGTCGATCGCAGCGCGGAGCTAACGCTGCGCCGTGTGGGCCCGTTCCCACGCACGGACATCCTTCCTCGCCTTGTCGAACAGCCGCTCGTAGTTGCCCTTGAGGACCTGCTGCAGCGCCGCCTTGTCGACGCGGTCGAACACCGGCTTCCACATGTCGTAGACCGCGAAGTAGGCGCTCGCGTCCTTCGGCGCGACGGTGTCGGAGCCGAACAGGAAGCGCTCCGGATGGCGATTGAGCATGGCGACCGTGGCGTCGATCGCCTCGGGCGAGGAGATCGCGTACTTGGCGACCTCGTCCCACGAGATGTCGAAGCACAGGTTCGCGAACGCGGGGTCGTCGATCAGCGACTCGACCATGCCAACGTGGTCCTGGACCGGCTGGATGACGCGGCCGAGACCGGTGTGCGCCCAGATGATCGTGGTCGCGGGGTGCCGCGCGACGAGGGCCTTCATCTGCTCCAGGAACTTGGGCCGGCTGCCCTGCTTCGCGAACGGCCGGTCGACGTCGTTGTGGAGGATGACCACGAGCCCCGCCTCGGCGGCGAAGTCGAGGATGCGGTCGAGCGCCGGGTCGGTGAGGCTCGCCACCTCGCCCGAGACCTTGGAGGACACGAATTCCTTGTGGATCGTGAACTCGCCGATGCCCTCGAACACGCCGGGGAACGTGAGCAGCACACGGCGGATGTGGTCGGCGGCGTACATGTCGGCGGGGTCGAACCCGGTGATCGTGGGGTCGAACCGGGCCTGGTCGGTCTTGCTCAACGACCGGTAGGCCATGGCGATCGCCGCATCGGTGAACGAGTAGTAATAGAGCGGCGAATCGGTATCGAGATAGTAGGTCGGGGCCTCGTCACCCGAGTTGCGATAGGACCACTGCTGCTGGAGCGGGATCCCGAACAGTGTCGAGCGCCCGACCCGGGTGCCCATGATCTTCAGGAACTGCTGCGGGGTGATGCCTTCCTGGATGTAGTTCGTGAGGTGGAAATGTGAGTCGTCGAACTCGTAGCCGGCAGGTTTCGCGGCTGTGGAGGCGGGCGCGGCGTGCGCTGTGCCGGAGAGGACGAGGGTGAGGGCGAGGGCGGTCGCGTGAAGCGCGGGGGCGAGGCGGTTGGGGTAGCCCGGCCGGTTCGAGGTGGCGACGGAACAGGACACCGCTGAAGCGCTCGTACTTCCCCCAGTCGCAGGACCGCCAGCGCGTCGTGCGCAGCACGAGGCGCGTCGTGCGCCAGGATGTCGAAGCCGCGCGCAAGCTATCGCAACGACTTTGGTGGGTCAATCGCAAGCGTGCCGTCTATAGCTGATACCCGGTTCCCCAAGCGGAGAACCGCGCCCGTCCTCACTTCTTACGCGGCAGGATCAGCGTGAACGTCGCTCGCAGTTTCCAGTCGGGCCCGTTATCCGGCGACGCGACGTACACGCCGGCGCCGCCGAGCACGCTGAACGGGAACGGCCCCAGCGTCGTGACCTTGCTCACGGTCAGGTTGATCGGGACCGTCCACGTGTCCGAATCGTTCGGAGCATTCCAGTTCGCCGTGCTTTCGCTCTGCAGCGTGATCGTCACGCCGGAAGGCCGCGTCAAGGCTATGAACGGCTGGAACAATCCCTGGTTGACCGCGACGCGTGCGCGGTCGCTCACGGTGGCATAGGACCACAGCTGGTTCCACAGCAGGCCGTAGAGCACGGCACCGCCGGTCTTCACCACGACGAGCGTCGGCCCCGCCGACCACTGCCCGCTCCCCAGCGTCGCATCGCTCGTCATCGGCAGCGTCACTACGGGACCGGCGGCCCAGAGCAGCGACTTGCCCGTGACGGGGGAGAAGAAGCTCGAGAACGTGATGTCGCTCAACCCGGAGCCCGCGCCGATGTACTCCGGCTGCGACACGTAGGGCATGATCCAGCGCTCGATCATGTTCCACTTGTGGCTGATCTCGAACGGGACCACGGGCTGGATGTTGAGCACCGTGCGCAATCCGTTGTCGGGCCCGACCCCGTTCTCCCAGTTGAACTGGAACGGGATGCTCACCAGGTCGGAGACGGGATTCGAGAGCTTCTTCGCCAGCTCCTGGGCGTCCCCGGAGCCGCCGTGGTCCTTGGCGATGGCAGCAGCCGGCCATGCGACGCCGAGCGCGAGGATCGCAAGCACGGGGGCGAGGCCGCGGTCGGGCCCCCTCTTCCCACGCATGGTGCTACCGCCTCCCGCCGCCACCGCGCGAGCCGCCGCGCGAGCCACCGCCGCGGGAGCCGCCGTACGAGGAGCTGGAGCCGCGCGAGCGCGCCTGCGAGTCGCGGTTCATGCTGCTGCCGCTGCTGCCGCCCTTCGAAGGCGACGACCAGCCGCCGTTGTTGCTCCGCGATTGCCAGCCGCTGGACGTCTGGCGCGAGACGTTGCCGTTGCGATCGGCGTAGACGTTGTTCTTGCCCTTGCCGACGCTGTTCGCCTTGTTGAGCCCGGCGTCGCGCTGCATCGAGCTCGGGGCGTTGCGGTTCTTGTTCGTGCCCTGGTTGTACAGGTTGTTGTTGGCCGGGCGCGTCGACGCGCCCGCACCGCCGCCGGGCTTGCCGGCGCCACCGACGCCGCCCACACCGCCCGCACCGCCGGGCTTGCCGGCGCCACCAACCCCGCCAACGCCGCCGACGGCGCCAACACCCCCGACGGCGCCAACGCCACCGACGCCCCCGACACCTCCAACGCCGCCGACGCCGCCAACACCGCCCACGCCCCCGACACCTCCAACGCCGCCGACGCCGCCGATCCCACCCGGCCGGTATCCGCCGGCCGGGTAACACCCGTGGTAGTAGCCGCCGTAGAAGCCGCCGTAGCCGTAGTGCATCCCATAGAACGCAGCGCCCATGTACATGAAGCCCACGCTCCAGGCGAAGCCCATGCCCCAGCCGTAGTAGGGCGCGTATCCCACCGCGAAGCCGTAGGTGGCCGCGTACGGGTAGTAGACGGATCCCCAGTATGGCGGGTAGTAGTAGCCGGTGCCGTAGACGGGCACGCCGTACCATCCATACGAGTTCACGTAGCCGGGCGTGTAGCCCACGTACACCACCTCGGGCGTCGACTCGTACACCTGGACGTACGTGGTGTTGTAAACGGGCTCGGACGGCGGGATCTTCTTGATCTCCGCCGACGGGATGCTGTCCGCCACCGCCCACGGGCCAGCGGCCTTGTCGGCGACGTACCAGACGGCGTTGTCGCACGCGTAGTACTTGTTGGCGATCAGCAGCACCTGCGTCTGCGTGTTGGTCGCGTACTGGACGCCGGTGCCCTCGATCTTCTTGAACTTCGGATCGCCGTCGTACTTCACCTCGAGCTTGGCCTTGCTGCGCTCGATCGCGGTGGTCTGAGGCACGAACGCGTCCAGCATCGCGTCCTGCGCCTCCGGCGTGCCCGCCACCGAGACGCGGACGACGCCGAGCGCGGAGGCGGGCGGGATGTCCTTGAACGCCGCCGGAAGCTGGTCCGGCCGCACCACGGCCCAGGGCCCGTCGAGCGTGGCGGCGGTGAACCAGCGGCCGGAGACGAGCACGAACACCTTGCCGGTCGCGACCTCGCGCACCACCTTCGATTCCGTGTTGCTGACGTAAACGAGTTCGCCCTTCCCGACGGGCTGCCACGCGGGCTTGCCCTCGAACACGATCAGCTCCGTCGGAACGGTCGCCACCACGATCTTGGGCGGCGTCTTCGGCGCCGGCGTGGTGGACGTGTCGGGGGGAACCATCTTCTTCACGTCTTCGGGCGGCGCCGCAAGCGAGGTCCACGGGCCCTTCGGATCCTTCGCGCCGTACCAGACCTTGCCGCCGTAGAGGTAGTAGTCGCCCGTGGCCTTCTTCTTGATCACGGCGAACACGGTGTTCGCCACGTACTCGTAGTCGGTGGTGTTCGGGATCGCCAGCGTCTTGGGCTCGCCGTCATAGAGCAGCAGCTGCGAGACCTCCTCGACGACGACGATCTTGGGCGGGTCGTTCTTGAGCCCCTCGACGCTCTTCTGCTCCAGCTCGGCCGTCGCCAGGCTCTGCTGCAGCCGCGCGAGCGAGATCGGCACGCCGGTCTTGGGCATGAGCTGGGTGAGGAACATCGAGAACTGCACTTCCTTCGCCGAGTCGCTCTCGGGCCAGCGCGAGTTCGTGACGATGAAGTCGCGCAGCATCGCCGTGCCCGTATCGCGGTCGGTGTCGACGCGGCCCTTGAACCACATGACGCCGAAGACCGGCGTCGACTTGCCCTTCGGGATCAGGGACAGCGCCGCCCGGCCCTCGAGGATGTTGTCCGTGAACTTCTCCGGCTGCGGCTGGTAGATCGTCAGCACGCCCATGTCGGTCTTGAGCTCGCGTGGCCAGGTCGGGTCCGCGGCCGCCGCGACGGCGGCCAGGCTCCCAAGGACGGACATTGCGATGACCACCACGAACGGCAACCGGGAAGCTCGACGCATGATCGTTCTCCACGAGGTTGGGCAGGGACTTCGAGGCGCGACCCATAGTAGGGCGCGACCCCGCCGCCGTCACGCCGGCCCGCCGCGCCCGGCGGCGCGGCGTTGACGCCCGGCAGGCACTCCGCTATCAACGACGGGCTTCCCGAGCGCGCCGCACCCTGCGGAGGTCCACCATGAAGCGAGTCGTCGTCCTTCTGACCCTGCTGCTGATGGGGTCGTCCGTCGTCCGAACGAGCCGCGCCGAGACCGCGCTCGGCGCCGTGTTCGGCTACCCCGGGAACGCCGGGCTGTCCGCGCGTCTCACCGACAAGGCGGCGGCACTGGCCTGGAGCAGCGACTTCCTCCACGGCACCGCCGACCTGTGGATGATCAAGAAGAAGCTCGATGTGGGCGACGAGCGGCTGTCCTGGTATTTCGGACCCGGCGGCGACATCGGCATCCCGCTCGACGACCAGGAGGACTTCTTCCTCGCCGTGCGCGCGCCGCTCGGCGTGCAGTTCATGGTGAGCCCGAAGGTGGAGACGTTCGGCGAGTTCGCCCCGGGCGTGCAGCTCGCGGACCAGACCGACTTCTACTGGGCGGCGAGCGTGGGCATACGGTTCGTGCTGGGAGGGAAGTGACCCGGCGCGGCCGGGCTCAAGGCGCCGGAGCCCGCGCCACGCGGCTCACCGTCCACGGCTCCTCGTTCAGCTCCCGCGCCACGGCGAGCAGGTCGCCGGTGGCGTAGAAGTCGACCGCGACCAGGTTCGGCAGCCGGCCGCGCTCGCGCCGCAGTGCGCGGATGCGCTTCATGAGCACGTCGCGCGAGTTCACGATCGCGGCGTCGCTGGGCTTGGGGCTCGGTACCGACTCGATCCAGTGGTTCATGAGCAGGAGCGAACCGCTGGTTCCGCCGCGGTTCGGCAGGTTGGAGAACTCGGAGGGATCCTTGAACGCGTACGGCGTCTCCTGCATCACCGCGAATGCGGGGTGATACCAGGGGACACCGGTGGTGTCGTTCTCGGCCATCACCAGCACGCGCTGGTCGGTTTCCACCATCTCGCGCAGCGTCGGCCACGGCGGTCGTGCCGAGCCGCGATAGACGAAATCGATCAGGCCGCTCTGCTTGAAGCAGCGCTCGATGTCGCGCGCCAGCACGCCCTCGTCCTGGATGATGATGACCAGCACCTCGCCCGGGTTCTCGACGAGGAAGTTGCGCACGTCCTTGAGCACGGGAACCAGCTTGAGCGCGCCCAGCTCACAGAAGCCGTGGCACATGTAGACGTCGCGCGCCCCGCGCTCCCGGCCCGCGATCCGGTCGCGGATCCGGAGCACGGCGTCCATGCCCTGCTTGCCGAGCGCCGCCTCGTAATTGGCCATCGCCGACTTCTCGTCGTGCAGCTCGGTGACCACCTTGTCACCCACCGGCTCGCCATAATGAGCGTCGATCAGGAACCCGCGCACGCCGTCCTCGAGCTGCTTCTCGATGCCGGCGTCCTGGTTCGGGAACATCCATCCCGCCACGTCGGCGCCGCCCATGGAGTTGTGCGAGGTGGGGAACACCACCTGATCCAGCCGGCGATCGCAGAGCGCCGGCGAGCCGTTGCAGGCGGCGATCTCCCCGTGGTCGGGCGGCGCGCTCGTCGCCCGCACGAGCCACCACGACGCACCGGCGAGGAGCAGGACCGCGAGCGCCACGACGAGCGCGACCGCGTTGCCTCGGGGCTTGCGGCGCGCCTCGGGTGCCGCGCGCTCGATCTGCGGCAGCAGGTGGAGCGCGGCGACGAACGCTTCGCGGAGCCCGGAGAACCCGACCAGCAGGCCACCGAGCCACGCGGTCACCGTGAGCGAAGGCACGGGCCACACCAGCAGCGCGCTCCCGGCCGCGGTGAGCAGCAGCCCGCGCGCGAGGCGGAGCCTCATGAGCGGCTGCGGCCCCGCGAACCACACCTGCACGCGCAGGGCCATGCGGCGGAGCACGACGCGTTCGAGCAGCGAGGCGGACGCCGCCGCGAGCACGAGGCCGCCCAGCGACAGCCCGAGCGCCCACGCCATGAGCCCGCCGAGGAACGAGGACGCGAGCCCGACGAGCGCCGGAGCGTTGTGCTCGTGCCTCGCGAGCGGACCGATCAGGTCGCCGCCGAAGTGCGCCGCGATCGCGAGCACGACGCCAACGCCCGAGAGCGCCAGCCCGATGCGCAGGATCGCGAGGCGCCGGATGCCGGCGAGCGAGGCGCTGCCCGCGCACAGCAGCAGGCCCAGCACCAGCAGCACGTAGGTCCCGGCCCGCATCCGGTTCGCGAACCTCGCGAGCCAGATGGTGCGGTCACCGCCCGGCAGCGACCTCAGCTCGCCGAGCGCGGCTGTCAGGCGACGCGGGATCCTCTCGGCGAGGCCGGGGTTGGTCTGCACCATGCTCTGGAGCAGCACGTCCATGTCCTGCACGCTCAGGAGGATCTCCTTGCCGGTGCCGGAGAGGATCGCGTGGTGGACGAGGCGTGCGCTCCTCCGCACCGCGGCGCGGAACGGAGGCGTGGCGACGACGCTGCGCGCCACCCCCACCAGCACCGGTCGCAGCCCCACGAGATCGGGCTTCGACTTGATCACGGCGTCGGCCAGCTGCTCGGCGACGAAGTTTGCGACCCGCGGATCCTCGAGGCTCGCGGCGACGCGCGAGGCGAACGCCTGCTCGTTGAACAGCGATCGCGTCATGTAGCCGAGCAGGAGCGAGGCGAGGATCAGCAGGATACCGAGCGTTCCCAGCAGCCCGGCGCCAAGACGTCGCATCCGACTCGCGGCCATCGATGGACCTCCGGTCAGAACGTGGCCTGCACTCCCACGCCGAATGTCGTGTCCGTCTTCTCGAGCCCGAGCAGCGGCTTGTTCCGGTAGGCGAGGTCGTAGCTCACCTTGATCGCGAGGTTGCCCGCGATCGGCGCGCTGAGCGAGGCGCGCGCGTTGCCCTCGCTGTCCTCCGTGTCCTTCAAGTTCAGCAGGTACGCGCCGCGCGCCTCGAAGTGGGACTTCTGCGCGAAGTCGTAGCCGTAGATCGCCGCGCCGCGGGCGGTGCTGAAGTTCTGGTCCTCGTTCAGCGTCGTCGTGCGCTGGTTCAGCCCCAAGCCGGCCTCGATGTCCAGCGAGTGCGGCTTGGTGACGACCGCTTTCCACGACAGGCCCACGCCCTCGTCGAACTGGCGCGAGACACCGGCGAACGTGTTCCGCCGCCATGCGGCGAGAGCGTAGGCCGAGAGCCGCACGTTGAGGCTCCGGTCGGCGCGGAGCCCGGCGCCGTAGCGGCCCGCGGACTCCACGCCGTCCGTCTCGCCCCACACGGCGCCCGCTTCCTGCGTGAACAGCCACGCTCCGCTCGTCCGCTCGAGCTTGTCCGAGGCCGTGACCGTGGTGACGTCGGAGTTCCCGCCGGTCTTCACGTAGCCCAGGTCGGCGGTGAGCTTCGTCGGCCGCGCCGCCTCGTCGGCGGACGCGAGCGCGGGCAGCACGGCGAGCAGCACGACGACGGCGCGGCGGAACGGGTACGGCATGGAGACTCCTCTTGTCGGGCTCACGTTTCGCGGCGCAGCCGGCCGCGATCCACCTTGCCCAGGTGCGTGCGCGGGAGCGCATCCACGAACGTCACCTCCCGCGGGGACTTGTAGGCATCGAGCCGCTCGCGCACGAACGCCTGGAGCTCGGCGTCGAGCCCGGAGCGACGCGTGCGCGCGACCACGAACGCCACCGGCTTCGTGAGCCCGTTGGCGTCGACGCGTCCCACGACCGCTGCCTCGACCACTTCCTCGTGCTGGAGCAGGCAGCCTTCCACCTCGGCGGGTGCCAGCCACTTGCCCGAGACCTTGAGCAGCTCGTCGCCGCGTCCGCAGTAGGTGACGTAGCCGTCCTCGTCCATCGTGATGAGATCGCCCGAGACGTACCACTCCCCGCGGAACGCCTGCTGCGTGCGCTCGAGCTGCTGCCAGTAGCCGAGCGCGCGCGAAGCACCGCGCACCCACAGCCAGCCGGTCTCGCCGCGCGGCAGCTCGCGTCCTTCCTCGTCGCACACGCGCACCTCGAAGCCGGGCACCACCTGTCCGAGCGTGCCGGCGCGCGCGGCCCCGGGCCGGTTGCTGATGAAGATGTGCCACATCTCGGCGGTGCCGAGGCCGTCCAGCAACTCGACGCCGAATGCCTCGCGCCAGCGCTCGAAGAGCTCGACCGGGAGCGCCTCGCCCGCGCTCGTCACCACGCGCAGCGAGGCGAGATCCGCGCGGGTCACGCCGGGATGCGATGCCATCTTGTGGATCATCGCCGGCACGTTGACGAGCACGGTGGGCCGGAAGCGGTGGATGCGCGCGAACACGCTCTCGGCGGTGGCGGGCTCGGGGTAGAGCGCCACGCTCGCGCCCACCGAGAACGGGAAGAACAGGTTCGAGCCGGTGGCGTAGCCGAAGTAGAGCTTGGGCACGGAGAGCGTGACGTCGCTCTCGCGATAACCGATGACGCCCTGCCCGTAGAGCGCGGTCGTGTTGGCATACGAACGGTGACTCTGTACCACGGCCTTCGGTCGACCCGTCGTGCCGCCGGAGAAGAGCCACATCGCGGCGTCGTCCCCGTGCGTGTCGAACGTGGGCAGGCCCGCCGGCGCCGCCGCGAGCCGCGCCTGGAGCGCGGGTTCGTCCGCGACCAGCAGGGTCGTCGGAGTGGGCAGGCCGCGCGCCGCCTCCGCGAACGCCGCCGAGCACGCCGATGAAACCACCACGGCGCGCGCGCGCGAGTACTCGAGGAAGTAGCGCACGTCGCCCGCCGGCATGCCGGGGTTCACCATCACCACCACCGCGCCGAGCTTGAGCGTGCCGAAGAGCACGCCGACGAAGTCGGGACCGTCGGGGAGCGCGATCAGCACCCGCTGCTCGCAGCAAACACCCGCCTCGGCGAGTAGCCGCGCCCAGCGCTCGGCGAGCGCCTGCACGTCGCGATACGTGAGCGTGCCCGCGTCGGTGAGCAGCGCCGGACGCTCGCCGCGGCCTTCGCGCACGCGCGCATCCAGGAATCGGTCGGCGATGTTGAGCCGCTCGGGCAGCCGTGCTTCGGCTGCGGCGCGCTCGGGGAGCGTGGTAGGGTGCGTGCGCATCCGCCGCATCATGACCGCCGGCCCGCGCGGCCGGCAAGAGGAAGCGACTTTGCCCATCCGCGAACTGGCCGAGCTCACCTGGGAGGACGTGCGCGACATGGACCGCCCGCGCACGGTGGTGCTGCTGCCCGTGGGCGCCATCGAGGCCCACGGACCGCACCTGCCCCTCGGCACGGACGGCCTGATCGCGGTGGCGATGGCACGCGCGGCGGCCGCCCGGCTCGAATCGCGGGGACTCCTCGCACTGCTGTTGCCGCCGCTCGAGTACAGCGCGGCGCCGTTCGGCGCTGGATTCGCGGGCACGCTCTCGGTCGCGCCGGGGACGATCGCGGCGCTGGTCGCGGACCTGGCGGTCGAGGCGGAGCGTCACGGCTTCGCCGCGCTCGCGATCGCGAACGCGCACCTGGACCCGGCGCACCTCGGGGCGCTCGCCGAGGCCGGCCGCCTCGCGGCGGCGCGTGGCGCGAAGCGCCTCGTCTGTCCCGACCTCACGCGGCGCGAGCACGCGGCGAAGCTCACGGACGAGTTCCGGAGCGGCGCCTGTCACGCCGGGCGCTACGAAGGCTCCGTGGTGCTCGCCACGCGCCCCGACCTGGTGCGCAGCGCGATCCAGCGCTCGCTGCCGCCGGTGCCGGCATCGTTGTCGCAGGCGATCCGCGACGGCCGCACCACGTTCGAGCAGGCCGGGGGACCACGCGCCTACTTCGGCTGGCCCGCGGAGGCGACGGCGGAAGAGGGCGAGCACACCATCGGCGTGCTGGGCGGGATCCTTTCCGAAGCGGTGCTCGCGGTACTCGCACCGCGGAGCGTGGCGTGAGCCCGGTGGGCACGCTCGCCGGCAGCGGCGCGGTCGTGACCGGCGGCGGTCGCGGGATCGGCGCCGCCATCGTCACCGCGCTCGCGGACGCGGGTGCGGTCGTGATCGCGGCCGCGCGCACAGGGGCCGAGGTCGAGGCGGTCGCCGCGTCGCTGCGCGCGCGGGGCGGCCGCGCCTGGGGCGTGCCCTGCGACGTCTCCGACGAGGCGCAGGTGCGCACGCTCGCGGCGCGCGCGTTCCAGCATGCCGGCACCGTCGACGTCCTGGTGAACGCCGCCGGCGACGCCGGCTCGGCGCCGTTCGAGCGGCTCACGCTCAGCGACTGGCGCACCATGCTCGACGCCCACGCCACGGGCACGTTCCTGTGCACGCGCCAGTTCGCGCCGGCGATGCGCGACCGCGGCTTCGGTCGCATCGTCAACATCGCCAGCGTCGCGGGCCTGGCCGGCGCGCGCTACGTGTCGCACTACTCCGCGGCCAAGCATGCCGTGATCGGGTTCACGCGCTCGGTGGCCCTGGAGCTCGCGGGCAGCGGCGTCACCATCAACGCGCTCTGTCCGGGCTACGTCGACACACCGATGACGCAGCGCACGATCGACAACGTGGTGGCGCGCACCGGCCGCTCGGCCGAGACGGCGCTCGCCTCGGTGCTGGCGAGCGCGGGACAGGAGCGGCTGATCACGCCGGCCGAGGTGGCGAAGGCGACGCTGGCGTTGTTGGGCCCCGCCGCTTCGGAAACGAACGGGCAGGCGCTGACGCTCATGCCCAAGGGGGACGAGTGCGTCTCCAGGTCGTGAACCCGGCGTCGCTCGCGGCGCCCAATGGCTTCAGCCACGGCGTGCTCGCGCCGCGCGATGGGCGGCTCTTGTTCGTGGCCGGCATGGCGGGCTGGAGCGAAGGGCAGGCGGGCGAGCCGCCGGCATTCGCCGAACAGTTCGCGCGCGCGCTCGACCAGCTGCTCGCCGTGGTGCGCGAGGCGGGCGGCGAGGCGGCGGACGTGGCGCGCATGACCGTGTACGTCACCGACCTCGCCGAGTACCGCGCCGCGCGCGCCGCACTGGCCAGGATCTGGCGCGAGCGCTTCGGCCGTCACTACCCGGCGATGGCGCTGCTCGAGGTGAAGGGCCTCGTCGACCGCGGCGCCCGGGTGGAGATCGAGGCCACGGCGGTGCTTCCGGGGAGGGCGGAGCCGTGAGCTTCATCCCGAAGTCATTCCTGTTCGATCACGACGCCAAGAGCGGCGTTGCCACGATCACGCTCAACCGGCCGGAGCGGCTGAACGCGCTCACGTTCGAGGTCTATGCCGAGCTGCGCGACCTGTTCGCGGCGCTCGACACCGCGCGCGGCGTGCGCTCCGTGCTCCTGACCGGCGCGGGCCGCGGGTTCTGCTCGGGGGGCGACGTCGAGGACATCATTGGAAAGCTGTTCGGGCAGACGGCGGAACAGCTCCTCGCGTTCACGAAGATGACGTGCGATGTGGTGTCGAACATGCGCCGCTGCCGGCGGCCGATCGTTGCGGCGGTGAATGGCACCGCCGCGGGCGCGGGCGCCGTGCTCGCGGCCGCGAGCGACGTGCGCTTCGCCGCGGACAGCGCGCGCATCGCGTTCTTGTTCGTGAAGGTCGGGCTCTCGGGCGCCGACATGGGCATCTCCTGGCTGCTGCCGCGGCTCGTGGGGCAGGGGAACGCCACCGAGCTGCTCTACACCGGCGACTTCATCACCGCGCAGCGCGCGTACGAGATGGGTCTCTACCAGCGTGTCCTGCCGCAGGAGAAGCTGCTGTCCGAGGCGCGCGCGTTCGCCGAGCAGCTCGCGCGCGGGCCCGCGGAGGCGCTCGCGGTCAGCAAGCGGGCGATCGCGCTCGAGTCGCACATGACACTCGAGCAAGCACTCGACCACGAGGCGCGCGTGCAGGCGGAACTGATGACGCACCCCGATTACCGCGAGGCGTACGAGGCGTTCCGGGCCAAGCGGAGCCCCACGTTCCAGTGACCGGGCTCGACCTGTCGCCGGTGCGCGTCTTCCTCGGCGCGGGCCACGAGCGGCTCGCTGGCGAGGTGGGGGCGTTCGCCGCCCGCGAGCTGCGCGAGCGTCCTGAGCCAGCGGACGACGCCGCGGCGCGGCGCGAGGCGCGCGCACTGCTCGCGGCGATGGGGAAGGCGGGCGTGTTCGCCTCGATCGGCGCCATGGACTGGCGCGGTTGCTGCCTGGCTCGCGAAGCTCTCGCCGCGGCGTCGCCGCTTGCCGACGCGGTGTTCGCGCTCCAGGGCCTGGGGCTCGTCCCCATCCTCCTCTCCGGCAATGCCGCGATGCGCGCGCGCTGGGTCGCGCCCTCGCTCGACGGCCGCGCCATGGCGGCGTTCGCCATGACCGAGCCCGAGGCGGGCTCCGACGTCGCCTCGCTCGCGACGCGCGCGCGACGTGATGGCGACCACTACGTGCTGGACGGCGCCAAGTGCTTCATATCGAACGCCGGCATCGCCGACTACTACTCCGTGTTCGCGACCACGGACCCCGGTGCGGGCGGGCGCGGGATCGGCTGCTTCGTCGTGCCCGCCGAGACACCGGGGTTGAAGTTCGTCCGCCCACAGGTGCTCTCGAGCCCGCACCCGCTCGGCGAGATCGCGCTCGAGGGCTGTCGCGTGCCGGTCGCGAACCGGCTGGGCGAGGAGGGGAAGGGGTTCGCGCTGGGCCTGAAGACGCTCGATCGCCTGCGCGCCACCGTGGGCGCCGCGGCGTGCGGCATGGGCGCGCGTGCGCTCGCGGAGGCACTGGCGCATGCGCGCAGCCGGAAACAGTTTGGCAAGCCGCTGGGAGAGTTCCAGCTCGTCCAGGAGAAGCTCGCGCGCATGGCCACCGAGCTGACCGCGGCGCGGCTGCTGGTCTACCGCGCGGCGCACGCGGCCGACGCCGGCGCCGAGCGCGTGACGCTGGAGGCGGCCATGGCCAAGCTCCACGCCACCGAGGCGGCGCAGCGCATCGTGGACGACGCGGTGCAGGTGCTGGGCGGCAAGGGCGTGCTGGCCTCGAGCGTCGTCGACCGGCTCTATCGCTCGGTGCGCGCGCTCCGCATCTACGAGGGCACGAGCGAGGTGCAGCACCTGGTGATCGCGGGGCTGCTGCTCAAGGAAAGCGAAGGATGACGCCCCGGCGACAAGGTTCCTTTCGAACGGCGTGCTCGCAGGCGGTGCGTCCGTGAAAGTCACCTGCTTGGGCGGAGGCCCGGGCGGCCTGTTCTTCGCCTCGCTCTTGAAGCAGGCCGACCCGCGACACGACGTCACCGTGCTCGAGCGCAACCAGCCGGACGACACGTTCGGCTTCGGCGTGGTGTTCTCGGACGCCACGGAGGAAGCGCTCGCCAAGGCCGACCCGCTGATCACCGCCGCCATGGGGCGGCACGCGCACCGCTGGGACGACATCGAGATCCACTACTTGGGGGAGACGCTGGTCTCCACCGGCCACGGCTTCTCGGGGCTCTCTCGCCGCACGCTGCTCACGCTGCTGCACGAGCGCTGCCGCACCGCCGGCGTGCGCCTCTGCTTCGGGCACGACGTCCACGACCCGGAGCGCCATCGCGACGCCGACCTCGTCGTTGCCGCCGACGGCGTCCACTCGATCGTCCGCGAGCGCTACCGCGAAGCGTTCCAGCCGCGGATCGACGAGCGCCCGAACCGGTTCGTGTGGCTGGGCACGACGCGGCCGTTCCCGGCCTTCACGTTTTACTTCAAGTCCAACGAGCACGGCCTATGGCGCGTCCATGCTTACCAGTACGAGCCCGGGGCCTCCACGTTCATCGTCGAGGCCACGGAGGCGACCTGGCGCGCGGCGGGACTCGACCGCGCCGACGAGGCGGTCACGATCCGCTTCTGCGAATCACTGTTCGCCGACGAGCTGCAGGGCCACCGGCTGGTCTCGAACCGCTCGGTGTGGCGGCGCTTCCCCACGGTGCGCAACGAGCACTGGCACCACGAGAACGTGGTGCTCCTCGGCGACGCCGCGCACACCGCCCACTTCTCGGTGGGCTCGGGCACGAAGCTGGCGATGGAGGACGCGATCGCGCTGGTCGCGGCACTCGGCGAGCACGCGCGCGTGCCCGAGGCGCTCACGGCGTACGAGGCAGCGCGCCGGGCCGCGGTGGAGAGCCTGCAGCGCGCGGCGCAGGTGAGCCTGCAGTGGTTCGAGGACACCGAGCGCTACATGTCGCTCGAGCCCATCCAGTTCGCGTTCACGCTGCTGACGCGCAGCCTGCGCGTGACGCACGAGAACCTCAAGCTGCGCGACCCGGCGTTCGTGCGGCGCGTGGACGAATGGTTCGCGGGCCAGGCGTTCGCGGCGGCGGGAGCGGAGAGACCCGAGACCCAGGCGCCGCCTCCTCCCATGTTCACACCCTTCAAGCTGCGCGAGATGACGCTCTCGAACCGCGTCGTGGTCTCGCCCATGTGCCAGTACACGGCCGAGGACGGCATGCCCGGCGAGTGGCACCTGGTGCACCTGGGTTCGCGCGCGATCGGCGGCGCCGGGCTCGTGGTCGCGGAGATGACCGACGTCAGCGCCGAGGCGCGGATCACGCCGTGGTGCACCGGGATGTGGAAGCCGGAGCAATCGGAGGCGTGGCGCCGCATCGTCGACTTCGTGCACGCGAACTCGGCGGCGCGAATCGCGATGCAGCTCGGCCATGCCGGGCGCAAGGCCTCGACGATGAAGATGTGGGAGGGGGACAACGAGCCGCTGCCCGCGGGCGGCTGGCCCGTGGTCTCGGCATCACCGCTCCCGTACAAGCCTTACAGCCCGGTGCCGCGCGAGGTCACGGCCGCCGACATGCGCTCGATCGTCTCCGACTACGTGCGCGCCGCTCGGCTCGCCGAGCGGGCCGGTTTCGACATGCTCGAGCTGCACATGGCGCACGGCTACCTGCTCGCGAGCTTCCTCTCGCCGCTCACGAACCGTCGCCGCGACGAGTACGGCGGGCCGCTCGAGCGCCGGCTGCGCTTCCCGCTCGAGGTCTTCGACGCGGTGCGCGCCGAGTGGCCGGCGGCGAAGCCCATGAGCGTGCGCATCTCCGCGGTGGATTGGGCGCCTGGCGGCATGGAGCCCGCGGACGCGGTGCAGGTGGCGCGCGCGTTCCGCGCCCACGGCTGTGACGCCATGGACGTCTCCGCGGGGCAGACGGTGGAGGACCAGAAGCCGGTCTACGGCCGGCTCTTCCAGACGCCGTTCGCCGACCGCATCCGGCACGAGGTGGGGATCGCCACCATGGCGGTCGGGAACATCTCGTCCTATGCCGACGTCAACACCATCCTCGCCGCGGGCCGCGCCGACCTCTGCCTGCTCGCGCGCGCCCACCTCTGGGACCCCTACTGGACGCGGCACGCCGCGTACGAGCTGGGCTGGCCGCTCCGCTGGCCGGGCCAGTACGCCACGCTCGATCGCTATCGCCCGCGCTTCATCTGACCTTCGCGAGGACGCCCATGCC
>Ga0207662_10000460_pt1 | contig 18119 bp, 17 predicted proteins | sample KBSS33LmetaG_FD_184338 | JGI IMG/M metagenome (GOLD analysis project Ga0207662, IMG submission 184338) | Switchgrass rhizosphere microbial communities from Kellogg Biological Station, Michigan, USA - KBS S3-3L metaG (SPAdes) (version 2) | ecosystem: Host-associated > Plants > Roots >... | reverse complement strand
GATCGGCGAGTGCACCGAGCCCGTCGGGTTCAGGATGTCGACGCGCTCCCACTTGCCGTCGCGCGAGGCGGCGACCCAGCCTGCGAAATCCTTCGGGTAGAGCTTGTCGAGCTCCGGATCGGGCACGAGTTCGAGCTTGTTGGCGAACGCGCCGAGCGCGGGATCGGTCATGCGCGCCTCGGTAAACTGCGCGGGCAAGACCTGGCCGTCGAGCAGCGCCGCGGCGACGACATAGCGCAAGCTCATCTGTGCGTTGAGCGCGGAAGACGGCGCATAGTCGAAACCGCATTGCACGTCGACGACTTTACTCGTGCCCACGCGAACCGGCGTTTGCGCGGTCAACGCGGAACCGAATTTCTTGCGCAGCGCGAGCGCGGCGTCGATATACGAATGCGTACTGCCGCAGCATGAATACGGCTTGATCGACGTTTTGTCGAGGTGGTAAACGCTGCCCAGGTCCTGCGTGAGCGGGGCGGGATCCGAAGCGTCCGAAAACGCTTTCAGGATGCCGCCGTCGCTGTATTCGTAAATCTGCGTCGGACCGCTGAAGCCCAGTTGCGCGAGTTCGGCCGCCATCACCCCCGAATGCGCCGCTTTGCCGGCGTGCAGTCGCTTGCTCATCGTGCCGTCCGCATTGAACGCCCACAATCCGGCGCCCTGCGTGCCGGCGAGGCCGAGCGCCCACGCGCATTGTTCGTTGTCGAGCTTCATCAGCGAGGCGCAGGCAGCGGCGGCGCCGAACGGGCCGCACACGCCGGTCAAATGCCACCCGCGCAGACGCGTTGCCGACGGATTGAGCGCGAGGCTCGTGCGTATCATGACTTCATAACCGGCCGCGATCGCGGTGACGAGCTGCGTGCCGCTGCTGTTGAGATGCTCCGCCACGGCGAGCGCCGCGGATACCACGACGGCGCCCGGATGCAGCTTCGCGTTGTGGTAGTCGTCGAGCTCGAACGCGTGGGCGGCAGTGCCATTCACGAGCGCGGCATCGGCCGCGCGCAACGAGGGCCCGGCATCGCCCCATACCGTGGCGTCAGACGCGCTGCCGCCGCGCCGCGCCCACGCGAGGAGTTTCTGCGCCCACGGGGTTTGATAACCGTAGACGCCCGCACCGATGGTATCGAGAATCGCGATATGCACCACTTCGCGCGTGCGCGGCGGCAGATCTTCGTACCGCAGGGCGGCGATCCAGTTCGCGATTTCACGGGTCGGTGCGGCAACGGCGCGGCGATCGAGATTCATGCGGATGCTCCTCGGTGAAAACGGCGTCACTTCCGACGGTACGCGCGGCAGATGCGTGCGGCAATAACCGCGTGCGTTCGGGCGGCTATTGTAAGTTGGCCCCGCGCCCTTGTCATGCGGGGTCAGTGCGGCGCCTGCCGGCTTGACACTCGCGCGCGCGCGACGGCATACTCGATGTCACTTTACGACGCGACCATTGCTCGCAAAAGTTCGACATCGCGATCAATACTTTGTTCAGCATTCCGCGCCGCTTCCGCAAACATTCTGCTTAAATTCAACCTGAATCCAAGGATCGTTCCATGAACAATTTCGACGTAATCGTGGTGGGTGGGGGTAACGCGGCGTTCGCGGCGGCGGTATCGGCCAAAGAGCACGGCGCTAAGCGCGTCGTGGTGCTCGAGAAAGCACCCAAGGCTCAGCGCGGGGGCAACACCCATTTCAGCGGCGCCATCTTTCGGCACTACTTCAACGACGTCAAGGAGCTCGACCGCTTCGTGCCGGATGCAGAGGAGAAATATCCGGGCTTTCACGCGGGCTGCGAACCCTATACCAAGGAAGATTTTCGCGCGGATCTGATGCGCGTCACCAACGGGCGCAGCGACCCGGAGCTGGCGACGATCCTGATCGACGAATCCTATGACACCGTGTGCTGGATCCAGGACAAAGGGCGCATGAAATTCGAGCTCGCCCATTCGGTCATGGGCGTGCGCATCGGCGGCAAGATCAAGTGGCCCAAAGGCGCGCTCGTGCGCACCGTCCACGAGGGCGTCGGCCTGTCGAAGACATGGTTCGAGACCGCGGAGGCGATGGGCATAGAAATCCGCTACGACACGAGTGCCACCCGGCTGACCCAAGGCGAATCCGGGCGCGTCGACGGCGTGGTCGCGCGCGGTCCCGACGGCATTGCGACGCTCAACGCGAAAGCGGTGGTGCTGGCGGCGGGCGGCTTCGAAACCAACCCGGCATGGCGCCGGCTCTATCTGGGCGACCCCTGGGATCACGCGAAGGTGCGCGGCTCCAACTTCAATTATGGCGACGGGCTCAAGATGGCGATGGACATCGGCGCGATGCCGTGGGGTCACTGGGGCGGCTGCCATGCAACACCGATCAACGCGGAAGCACCCGATTACGGCCGCCGCGATATGACGGACAAAACGAACCGGCTGTCGTACACGTACGGCGTAATGATCAACACGGAAGGCAAGCGCTGGGTCGACGAGGGCGCCGACTTTAATTCGTACACCTATGCCAAGTACGGCGGTGCGATTCTGAAGCAGCCGGGTAGCCTCATTTACCAAATCTTCGACAGCAAGGTGCTCGAGATGCTGGAGCCGCGCTACTCGACCAGCGTGCCGTTCAAGTCCGATACGCTCGAGGGCCTCGTCAAGCAGTTGAAGGTCGACCACCAGCAGGCCGTCAAGACGCTGAACGAATACAATGCGGCGGCCGGCCACGGCAAGTTCGACCCGATCGCGCTCGACGGGCTGCACACCGAGGGCATCGAGCCCGCCAAGACGAACTGGGCGCAAAAGCTCGACCAGCCGCCGTACGTCGCCTATCCCGTCACCGGCGGCATCACGTTCACGTTCGGCGGCCTCAAAATCACCAAGGACGCGCAGGTCGTAGGCACCGACTGGAAACCGATGCCGGGCCTGTATACGTGCGGCGAAATGGTCGGCGGGCTCTTCCATTACAACTATCCGCTCGGCACCGGCCTCATGTCAGGCGCAGTCTTCGGCCGCATCGCCGGACGCAGCGCCGCGGGCGCCTAGGGACTGCATTAGATCGAAGACGGCATGCCGTAGTATTATTTGTCCCGTTGGCGGAGCGGCTGGGGACGCACCGCCATTACAGCGGACAAAATGTCAGAACAAAGCGCTAATCTTGCCATCCTGTTCGTCGATGTCAGCGACAGCGTGCGGCTCTACGAGTCGCTCGGCGACGCTGCCGCTTTTCGCGAGGTGCACGAATACCTGAACGTCTTCAAGGACGTCGTGGTCGAGGGCAAGGGAAGGGTAATCAAGACTATCGGCGATGGCGCTTTGTGCGCATTCCTAGATGCGGATGCGGCGGTGGTCGCGGCCTGCGAAATGCAAGCCCGGGTGCAGGAGAAACAGGCTGTGCAGGAGCGCAAGATCGCAATCCGGATCGGGCTGCACCACGGCCCGGTGCTCGTCACCGACGACGACGTGTTCGGCGACACGGTGAACATTGCCGCGCGCATGGCGCAACTGGCGCTTGCCGGCCAGATCATCAGCACCGCTGAAACCGTAGAGCGGCTCTCTGCGGCGCAGCGCAGCGCCACGCGCCGCCTCGATGCATTGCCGGTCAAGGGCAAGCACGAAGCGGTCATCGTCTACGAAGTGCTGTGGCAAACCAGCATCGATCACACCCAAGTCCCCGGACGTATCGAGTCGGCGCTCGACGAGGCCGGCATCGCGCGGCTGCGCCTGCATCACCACGGTAAAGAAATGATGGTCGTCACGTCCGTCAGCATCGGGCGTCAACCGACCAATGGTATTGCGCTGAAGGACCCGATGGCGTCGCGCAACCACGCGCATATCGAGCGGCGCAATGACAAGTTCGTGCTGATCGACTTGAGCTCGAACGGCACCTTCGTGTGCATGAAAAGCGGCCAGGAGTTCAAGCTGAGACGCGAAGAAATGCTGCTGCATGGCAGCGGTGCAATCGCTTTCGGCCACAGCCCGCGCGACAAGAGCGCCGAGGTCGTCGACTTCTGGTGCATTTCCAACAGCGGCGAAGAAATGTGAATTCCGCGCCGCCGCCCTGCATCAGGCGGGCGGTGGCGGCTCCGCCCGCCTGACAGTCGCGCTCAGGTAGCCGCTGACGCCCAGCACCGACGCGATCATCACGAACACCGGCGTCATGCCGAATGCCGCACCGAGTCCTCCGGCAACCACCGGCACTACCGTATGCGTAAAGTGATTGAGCGTCATGCGCACTCCGGTGACTTCGCCGGTGCGGCCGGGCGGCGAGCGGTTGTAGGCCATTAATAGCGTGATCGGCTGGCCGCAGCCGAGTGCCAAGCCGATCCCGAACGACAGCGCACCGATCAGCCATGCATTGCCCGCGAACGGAAACACGGTAAATACGAGCGCGCCGAAATACATCGACACCGCGAGCACGCGCCGTGCCGTAAAGCGCGCATTGAGTTGCGGCAGCCAGAAGCGCACGACGAACGTGGCGACCGCGAACATGCCGAGAATGATGCCGATGGTCGAGGGCGCGAGACCGATCGAATGTCCGTAGAGTGGCAGGTAGAACATGTAAAGGTCCCAGCCGGTGACGATCATCGCGCCGGTTAGCAGCACCTTGCGCAACTCCGGCTGCAGGAGCAGCGAGAACGCGCTCTGCGTATGCTCGGCGGCAGGCGGCGTGCGCACTTCGCGCAGCTTGCGGTACGAAAGCAGTATCGCGACCGCGAGCAGCGTCGACAGGCTCAGGTACAAATATGCATGCGCATGGTCCGAGTATTCGATGACGTAGCCCACCGCAAGCGGCCCGATGAAACTCGAAATCGAATAGCCGAGCGACAGCGTGCTGAAATTTTTGGCGCGGTCTTCGCGCGGGCCCCACGCGCCGGTCAGGTTCTGCACGGCAACGTTATAAATCACGAACCCGGCGCCGATCACGGTCGCCGACACATATAGCGTGGCCACTTTTGGCCACAGGTACGGCAACATCAGGCCGACGCCGCACAGCACCGCGCCGAACAGCATCGGCGGCTTGACCCCGTAGCGGTCGGCCGCACGGCCTGCGGTCACGCCGAGCAGCAGCGGCGTCAGCGAATAGAGCGCGGCCATGATGCCGATGGAGAACGCGTTGACGCCCAGTTCGATCGCAAAGAGCGCCATTACGACACGGCTGCCCGTCAGGCAGCCGTGGATAATGACATTGAGGAAAACGAGAAGGATCATGGCGTGATATGCGCTGCCGCGGTCGTTCGCGTATCATGATTCGCTGCCGCGGCGGCTGGCCGCAACTGTAACCTTATACAGCGCCGCGCCGCAAGAAAGGACTGCATCCGACCCAGGGGAGTGGATGGAAACTCACGAACGACAGCGGCTATTTCGCATTCCGCACGGCGAGCGCATCTCGCTGCGCGACATGTTGGTTGCGTGGTGGCCGGCGCTGCTCGTGGTGGCCGCAGGTTTCGCGTTCGCCTGGCATTACGTGGAGCCGGCTCCCCCGAAAAAAGTTACGATCGCGACCGGCACCGAAGACGGCGCTTATTACCGCTACGCAGCGCGTTACGGTGAGATTCTCGCGCGCAACGGAATAACGCTCGAACTGCGCAAAACTTCAGGCTCGGTTGAGAACTTCGACTTGCTGCTGGAGCCGCATTCCGGCATTGACATCGCATTCGTGCAGGGCGGGGTGGGCGACGGAGAGCGGGCGCCGGGTCTCGTGTCTCTCGGCAGCATGTACTACGAGCCGATCTGGGTGTTTTGCCGGGCAGGCGAATCGCTCAACCTTTTTACCCAGCTCAAGGGTAGGCGATTCGCGATCGGGCCCGAAGGCAGCGGCACCCGCAGACTCTCGCTGACGCTGTTGCATGCCAACGGTCTGCCCATTCCAAATGCCGCTGAATCGGCATTGACCGGTAATGCGGCGGCCAATGCACTGCTTGACAAGCGCGTCGACATCGTCATCCTCGTTGCCGCCGCCGAGGCCGATGCAATCAAAACCCTGCTGCGCGATCCGCGTGTGCGCTTGCTAAGCTTCGCCCGCACAGAGGCATATTCGCGCCAGTTTCCGTACCTTTCGAGCGTCGTGTTGCCGCGCGGGGTGGTCGATCTCAAATCCGACCAGCCGCGAGAAGACGTTCATCTGATTGCGACCACGGCGAATCTGATTGTCCGCGATACGCTGCATCCGGCCATTGTCGGTCTGCTCGCTGCGGCGGCGAAAGAAGTGCACTCGGCGCCCGGAATGCTCCAACGGAAGGACTATTTTCCGTCGCTGATGGACGTGGATTTCCCGGCAAGCCCCGTGGCCGCGCGCTTTTACCGCTCGGGGCCGCCCTTTCTGCAACGCTATTTGCCGTTCTGGGCGGCGATATTTGTCGACCGCATGATGGTGCTGCTCGTACCGCTTATTGCGTTGGCGCTGCCGCTGGCGCGCGCGCTGCCCGCGCTTTACGACTGGCGGGTCCGCTCACGCGTTTACCGCCATTACGGCGAACTGAGATTTCTCGAGGATGAAATTATCGGAGATCCGTTGCCGGAGAAAATGGCCAAATATGGCGAACGGCTCGACCGCATCGACGAGCGCGTCAACCGCCTGCACATTCCACTCGCCTACCATTACCAGCTGTACATGCTCCGCCAGCACATCGAGCTCGTGCGCGGGCGATTGGCCAAGATTGCCGCCGCACGCGCTGCGTGAGCGCTAGTCCACTTTGGCGCCGGACGCCTTGACAACTTTTGCGTATTTAGGAATTTCGGTTTTGATGAACGCGGCAAACTCTTCCGGCTTGTTGCCGATTGGTTCGGCGCCGAGCAGGGCCAGCCGCTCGCGCATCTCGGCGGTATGCAATAGGCGCACAACCTCGGCATTGAGCTTGGCAACGATCTCGGGCGGCGTGCCGGCCGGCGCGAAGATGCCGAACCAGGTGCTGACGTCGAAACCGCGCAATCCCGATTCGCTGATCGTCGGCAGCTCCGGCAGCAGCGGCGAGCGCTTGAGCGTCGTGACCGCCAGCGCGCGCACCCGTGCCGCCTTGATATTGGGCAGCGCGGAGGCAAGGTTGTCGAACATCAGCGACACGTGGCCTGCGATCAGGTCGATCACGGCGGGCGCCGCGCCCTTGTAGGGGATATGCGTCATGCGCACACCCGCCATGCTGTCGAAGAGCTCGCCGGCGAGATGCCCGGCGCTGCCCGTGCTGCCGGACGCATAGTTGAGCTGGCCCGGGCGCGCTTTGGCGAGCGCGATCAGTTCCGGCACGTTTTTGGCTGGCAGCGACGGGTGCACGACGAGCACGTTGGGCACCGACGTGATCAGCGTGACCGGCGCGAAGTCTTTGATGGGATCGTAAGGCAGCTTCGTATAGAGCGTTGGATTGATCGCGTGCGTACTGACCGCGCCCATCAGGATCGTATAGCCATCCGGGGGTGCTTTGGCGACGAGGTCGGCGCCGATGTTGCCGCCCGCGCCTGGACGGTTGTCGATGATGACCGGCTGATTCCAGGCTTTGGTGAGTTCCTGGCCGATTGCGCGCGCGACGATGTCGAGCGGGCCACCGGCGGGAAAGGGCACCACGTAGCGGATCGCTTTGGCGGGATACACGGTCTGGGCCGCCGTCGGAGCGGCGGCACACACGAAAAGCGCCGCGAGAGCGGCGCGTTCGGTCCAATTCAACATAGGGTTAAACCGCGTAGCCGGGATCCACGCGATCGAGTTTGCGCACCATCGCGGCCCACACCAGCTTGCCGCCTTCGGCCTGGCCGCCTTTAGAATAAATCTCGCGTCCCTGGTCGATCGCATGATTCACGACCTCGCGCGGCAGCTCGTTCAGCTCGGCGCCGCCGGTCATCGCGTGGATCTGGAACTTGCACGCGCGCTCGAGCCGGTACATGCGGTGAAACATTTCGCCTATCGTGGCGCCGACGGTGAGCGTGCCGTGATTGCGCAGGATCAGCATGCCGCCGTCGCCGAGCGATTTGACCAGGCGCTCGCGCTCGTCGAGATTGAAGGCGACGCCTTCGTAGTCGTGATAGCGCACGAGGGCGAGCGCGGTCAGCGACATTTGGGTCACGGGCAGCAGCCCCTGTTTCTGCGTCGATACGCCGACGCCGTATGCGGTGTGCAGATGCATGACGGCGTCCGCGTTGTGATTGCCCATGTGAATCGCGCTGTGGATCGTGAACCCGGCCTTGTTCACGTCATACGGCGACTCGGAGAGCTTGTTGCCGTCGACGTCGACCTTGATCAGCGATGACGCGGTGATTTCCTCGAACAGCATGCCGTAGGGATTCAGCAGGAACTGGTCGTGCGTGCCCGGCACGCGGCATGAAATGTGGGTGCCGAGCATGTCGGTCCATCCCATCAGGGCCGTCAGCCGGTAAGCTGCCGCAAGTTCGACGCGAGCTTTCCATTCGGCGGCGTCGATGCGGTTGCGCACGGCCTTCAGCTTCGGCTTGCCGGCGGGGCGCAGGCGCGTAACGTTGGATTTTTTGGGGACGGATTTCATAGGGCAGCCTCGTCGAATCGAAATGGAGCCGCCATTGTAGCGAACTCCGCGCTGCCTGTGAGGTTCTAAGCGTGATCACGTGAGGCGCGCCCGGGCCATTTGTTATACTCCGGCCTCCCTTTTATGGGGCGCACCAGCTTTGCCCAGAGGAAATTCCAGAATGAAGTCGTGGTTGAGCGCGTTCTTGTGCGCGGTTGCATTGGGTTGCGCGGGTCCCGCGCTGGCGCAGGTCATCGTCAACGGCGCGTGGGTGCGCGCGACGGTGCCGGGCCAGAACATCGCAGGCGCCTATCTGAAAATCACGAGCGCATCGACCGCGTATCTCGTCGGCGGCAGCTCGCCGGCCGCGAAAGCGGTCGAGCTGCATCAGATGTCGCTCGAAAACAATGTGATGAGAATGCGGCCGCTCGCGCGGCTCGAGCTGCCGGCCGGCACGCCGGTGGAGCTGAAACCCGGCGGCTACCATTTCATGCTGATCGATATTGCCCATCCGCTGGCTAAGGGCGAACGCGTGCCGCTGAAACTCCTGGTCGAAGACAGGGGCGGTCGGCGGCAGACGGTCGACGTCAGCGCGGAAGTCGGCGACGCGCCGGCGATTAGCCACGGGGTGAAATAGCTGGCAGCTGCGGCTGATCGCGGCAGCTTTATCCGCCGCGTCGGCGGGATTAGAATTGCCCATCGGGCAACCAAAGGAACGCATATGAAACAACTCAAAATACCCGCCGTATTCATGCGCGGCGGCACCAGCAATGCCATCGTGCTGCACGAACGCGACCTGCCGCGCGACCGTGCGCAATGGGATGAGATTTTCCTTGCTGCCATCGGCAGCCCGGACCCGTACGGACGCCAGCTCGACGGCATGGGCGGTGGTATTTCATCGTTGTCCAAGGTTTGCATCGTCGGCGCGCCGACGCGACCCGATGCCGATATCGATTACACGTTCGCCCAAGTGCAGGTCAAGGAAGCGAAAGTCGACTACAGCGGCAACTGCGGCAATATGTCGTCCGCCATGGGGCCGTTCGCCGTCGATGAGGGGCTGGTCAAGGCGTCCGGCAAGGAAGCGCTGGTGCGCGTGCACAACACGAATACGAAAAAAATCATACACGCGCGTTTCGCGCTCGACGACGGATTGTCCGCGGTGGATGGAGAACTCGAGATTCCCGGCGTGTCGGGCACGGGTTCACCGGTCAAGCTCGAATTCCGCGAGCCCGGGGGCGCTACAACCGGCAAGCTGCTGCCGACGGGCAACGTCGTCGATACGCTCGACGTGCCGGGCGTCGGCAAGATACGCGCGTCGCTCGTCGATGCGGCTAATGCGTGCTGCTTTCTGAATGCGTCCGATCTCGGCCTGACTGGCATCGAAATGCCTGAAGCGCTCGACGCGTCGACGGAGCTGCTCGCGAAGCTCGCGAAGATCCGGATTGCCGCGTCGATTGCGATGGGAATCGGCAAGGACGCCGCCGACGCGGAGAAAAAACGGGTCGTGCCATTCGTCGGCTTCGTGTCGGGGCCGCAGGACGCGCCATCGCTATCGGGCGCAACGATTAACGGCGACAGCGTGGATTTGACGGGCCGCATGCTGTCCAACGGGCAGCCGCATCGCGCGCTGCCGCTGACGGTGTCTCTGTGCATGGCGGTCGCCGCGCGCATCGAGGGCAGTGTCGTGCACGCGGTCACGCGTCCCGCCACGGACATTGAAGCGCCGATCCGCATCGCGATGCCGTCGGGCATTCTGGTTGTCGGAGCGTCAGTGCAAAAGGTGAACGGCGCGTGGCACGCGGAGCAGGGCGCGTTTTTCCGCACCCAGCGCCGCATGTTCGACGGCTACGTTTACGTCCGCGCTTCGCGCGTACCGGGACTCGTTGCCGCGCGCGGCGGGAAACTCAAGGCAGCGTAAGCCGAAACTGAGCGCGACGGGAAGGAACGCCTAACGCTGCGCCACGCGCGCGCCTTGCGGTATCACTTCGATGATGCGGTTGGTCGCAGTCTGGTGAATAAGCAGGGTGCCTTCGCGGGTCTTGCGCGCGTTGCGCAGAATGCCGGCATAAACGTTGCCGGACTTGATCGGCCAGCTCTGGAATTTCTCCGTTGCGATGTCGAAACGCACGAGCGGATCGGGCCGCATGCCCGATTCGTTGTACCACACGCCGCCGTCCATGACGACGATGCCGTACGGATGCGAGCGCGGCCCTGACGGCGATTCGTATTCGGTGATGTCGCCGGTTTTGGGATTGAAGCGGCCGAGCCGTCCGCCGCCCGAGTTCACGTACCAGATGATGCCGTCGGGCGCGACGTCGAAGCGGCGCACGGTCGTGGCGCCCGGCGGCAGCTTGACCTCGGTAATGTCGAGCGTATCCGGGTTGACCTTGAGCAGGCATGGGCGCGCGTTGCACGAAACCCACAGCGTGCCTTCCTGATCGAACTTGATGTCGTACGGCTGCGAGCGCTCCGCGGCGACCTTGGCGAGCTTGATGTCGCCGGTGTCCGGATTCAACCGGCCGACCATGTTGGCCCATTGAAACGTGAAGTAGACGAGGCCTTTCTTGTCGAACGTGATGGTGTGCACGTCGACGGCTTCGGGGTCGGGCATTTTGTAGACGGTCGTCTTGCCGGTCGCGGGATCGAGCCAGCCGATCGAGCCGTTCTTGTTGCCCGAAAACCACGGCCGGCCTTTGGGATCGAGCTGCACGGTATGCGGCATCGAGTTGGGCGGCAGGTCGTATTCTTTCGCTACGCCCGTTTTCGGATCGAGCCGTCCGATCAGATTGCCGAACTGGCCTGCATACCAGATCGTGCCGTCGGTCGCCTGGATCGGATCGCGCGTGCGCTGGCCGAGCCGCGGCATGACCCATTCCTTGAACGTGACCTCGAGTTTTCCGGGCACGAGTTTCGGCGCGCGCTTGGTGTTCGGCGGGAACTTCGCGGCGAGATAGTCGAGGATTTCGTCCTGCGCCGCTTTGTTGTTCGAGAGGTCGATCATGTAGCCGATGAGCTCTTTCCAGTGCTCGCGCGTATAACCCGAACTGTTGCTGATCAGGTTCGTCGCGTGGCATGCCGCGCAGAGACCCTCGACGAGCTGCCTGCCCTTGCCATCGGGAAGTGGCGGCGGGCCTTTGGGGGCTGGCGCCTGTGCCTGCACGCTAAAGGCAACCAGCGTTATGGCGACGATCGAAATTGCGCGAGCGATAGTAATCATGACGCTACTCCGGGGTCGAATCGATCGCATCAGTATCCCATGCTCGCGCGGGAAAATAAATGGTATCGGCGCGCGTCTTGAGCGACGGGGCGGTGAAGATTTAACCGTTAATGCTTCTGCAAAAAAGTCAGTATGGCCGCGTTGAACACCGCTGGATTTTCCCAGTAGGATGAGTGCCCGGTTTCAGGAATGATCGCGACCTCGGCGTGCGGTATGCGTTGCGCGAACATGCGCAACACCGACGGCGGGGTGTAGAGATCGGCGTCACCTGTCACCAGCAGCGTCGGCATTTTCAGCGTCTCGACTTTCGCCCACGTCACTTCCACGTTGCCGCCGTTTTCGGTGCGGGCCCCCGTGCTGCGCTGGCCCTGTCGCGACAGGTCGAGCCAGCGTGCCGCACCTTCGGCATTCGCCGCGCGATAAGAAGGCCCCAACTCGCGAAAGTCGAGCGGCAGCTCATTGAACTTCGGCGCGGGCCGGATGCGGTTGCTCATATCTAAATATTCGCGGTCGAGCACAAAGCCGATGCTGTTCGCGACGACGAGGCCTCTAACTTTGGCCGGATGCGCGAGCGCGAATTGCAGGGCCGCACCGCCGCCCGCCGCCGTGCCGAGCAAATGACAGCGCCCGACATTCAGTTTCGCGAGCAGTCCATCGAGCAGCGCCGTTGAATTGCTGCCGTGCGCGGCCGCGCGATGATCGAGCGCGATAAAACGGAATCCCGCGTCGATGACTGCCGTCATCTGATGCTCCCACAACGCGCTGTTGCCCGAAGCGGCGTGCAGAAAGACGACGGGCGCGCCGTCGCCGCCCGAGTCGCGATAGAAAACCTGGCCGGCGGGCAGGTCCGCCGTGACCCCGGTGATCGACACCCGTTACGCGACGTTCTTTTTTGGCGCGGCGGGTTTTTTGGCCCAGTAGTCGGGCGACGCTTTGGATTTGGCGAGCGCTTCTGCCGTCTCGAAGCCGGGGGCCATCGACGCGCCCGTGCCGGGCATCACTTGATGATGCTCGATATTCAAGAGCCGCAGCCAGCTTTGCTGTCCCAGCGTGAGACCCACCGCGCAGCCGAGCTCGACGAGGTCCGGCTCGTTGAAGTGCTTGTACATGCGCTCCCAGAACGCGTCGTCGGTGTCGAGCCGCCACGTGATTGCTTCGGCATAGGCGAGTGCCGCTTTCTGGCGCTCGTCGTACTTGACCGACTTCTCGAAATTGATCAGGTCGTCGTAATGCGTTTCCTGCAGGCCCTGATTGGCGCCCTTGATCGAGCGCTGGTTGCCGCAGAATTCGCAAATGACCGATCTCGACACGTAGACGCGGCACAGTTCCTTTAGCGCGTGGTCGAGTATGCCGTTGCGGAAAATATCGTTCCACGAATTCGCAAAAAACCAGAAGCACGCGGGCACGTGCGCGCGCACGGCGGTGCTTTCCGGGCGCGGCGTGCCTTCGCGCGCGCAGCGCTCCATTTCAGCGCGTTGCGCGGCATCCATTTTTTCGAGCGGAACGTAGCTGATGCGTTGTTTGGCCATGGGTATCTCCTCAGATGGTCGTGCCAGCCGTTATTTTAGCGGAACGCTCCGGCAAGCTGCCGAATAGCGTGTTTACCGCGCGCGGGCCTGGGCGGCGGCGTGTGTGCCCGGGTGCAGGGCGCGCGCGAGCAGGAAGCACAATGGCAGCGTGGCAAAGGCGAGGACGCCGCAGATCGCGATCGACAATTGAACGCCGAACGCGTCGCCTACGTAGCCGAAGACGAGCGGGACGATCAAGCCGCACACGGAGTTGATCGTATAGAAGAGGCCGAACGCGCGCGGCAGGCGGTCGGGGTCGATGACGTCGCCGATGGTCGCATACAGCACCGACGACGTGCCGTTCAGCGCAATGCCGAGCAGCGGCAGCACGAGGTACGCCGCGACATCGGGCAGCACGAGCATCAGCAGAATGCCGACGCCGGTGGCGAGTTCGGTGAGAAACACGGTGCGCACGATGCCGAAGCGCTCGGCGAGGTGGCCGCACGCGAGCTTGCCTGCCATGCCGCCGATCAGGATCAGCGGCACCGACAACGCAGCCCAGCCGGCAGGCAAATTCTTTGCGAGCATCAGAAACGCGATGAACGTGAGGAAGCCTGTGCGCACGCTCGTATCGATCACTTCGATCAGGCACAAAGCCGTGAAGCCCGCACGATTGCGGATGCCCCAGCCGGCAGGCGCTGCGGGCTCGGCAGCCGACACTTTCACGGGCTCGCTGCGGCCGGCCGTGGCGTCGAGCGCGACGAGCACCAGCAACGCGCACGCGAGCGCCAGCGCGCCGAACACCGTGATGGGCACCTGCCACGGCACGCCGGCGACGAACAGCAGGCTGACCGCGCCGCCGAACGCGAACTTGCCGACGTCGCCGAAAAAATTATAGGTGCCGAGCGCCGCGCGCCGGCCGGTGCCCGGATAAGCGTGGGAGATCAGCGTCGAGCACAGCGGATGCTGGAACGCAGAACCGAAGCCCGCGCAGAAGAGCGCCGCGAGAATCGCAGCAAAACCGGCCGACTGGCCGAGCGCGATGAATGCGAGCCCGCTCGCGGCCGTGCCGACGGCGAGCAGGTTGCGCGCGCCGAGCCGTTCCGCCGCCAGGCCCACGGGCGTCTGGAATATCGCGGTCGCCGCGCGCCAAGCCGAACGGATGATGCCGACCTGGATGAGCGACAGCCCAAACGCCTGCTGCAGTATCGGCAGCAGCACGTAACTCACGTCGGACAGGCCATCGTGCAGGATGTGGGCGGTGCAGCAGGTTGACAGCGTGCGTTTGGGCGAGGTTCGCGACACTTATGGCTCCCGTTTTTATCGTCGAATCATAACAGCCGCCGTTAGGTTTCGCACGGTAAGGGCAGCACGCGCCGGTGTAAAATTATGCATTCGGAAAATACCAGGCTTATGGAAATCATCATTTACGTTTTCGCCGCGTCATTTATTTTCATGGCGGCCGCGCTCATGGTCACCTACCGGCGCACGCGCCACTACGGTGTCTTTTTGCTGGCGCTTGCCTACGCAGCTGCCGCAATTCTGGCGGTCGTGCTCACCCACTGGTGGCCGCTCGTGGCGGGCTTTGCGCTAGTGTGGGTGCTGCGGCTGCTCGGTCTCGATCCCGACGTAAAAAAAGACGATAACGATCAATCCATAAAGGAGTAAGCAACGATGGACAGGGGAAGCAACGCGATCAGTACCGACGAGGAAGTCATTACCGGCGCCAACGGGTGGATGATGCTCATAGTGTTGCTGATCGCGGCCGCCATCGGGTTCGGGCTGGTGGCTACGCCCGGCAGTCCGGTGAAATTCATCGGAGGCGTCGTGCTGTTGGTCGTTGCCGCCTTCTGTCTCAAGGGGCTGTTCACGCTGGAGCCGAACCAGGCCGCCGTGATGATATTTTTCGGCAGCTACGCGGGCACGGCGCGCGAAAGCGGTTTTTTCTGGGTCAATCCGTTCTACGCACGCACGCGCGTGTCGTTGCGCATCAACAACTGGAACACGCCGGTCTTGAAGGTCAACGATGAGCGCGGCAGCCCGATCGAGATCGCCGCGGTGATTGCGTGGCGCGTGCAGGACACGGCCAAGGCGGTATTCGACGTCGAGAGCGTGGTCAACTATTTGCAGATCCAGAGCGAGTCCGCGGTGAGGCAGGTTGCCAGCGGCCACGCGTACGACATCGCCGATGGCGGCACGGACAATCGCAAAAGTCTGCGCACCGATCTTGCGGCCATCGCCGAACTGCTGCGGGAATCGATCCAGTCGCACGTCGACGTCGCCGGCATCGTGATCGAGGAAGCCAAAATCGCCCATCTCGCGTACGCGCCCGAAATCGCGAGCGCAATGCTGCGGCGCCAGCAGGCGGAAGCGGTCGTGATGGCGCGTCAGCGGCTCGTCGACGGCGCGGTCGGCATGGTGGATGGCGCCTTGAAGCAGCTCGAAGAGAAGAAGATCGTCGAGCTAACGTCGGGGCAGCGCGCGGCGTTGGTCACCAACATGATGACCGTACTGCTGTCGGAGTCGGGCGCGCAGCCAGTAATCCAGATGGCGCAGGCCACGCAGTAAGCGCAGCGGGCGCGCACCCTCGCTGACGCAATGGCGCGTTGAATTATCCAGGCTGGGAATTTAGTGCAGCGGCGACGCCAGGCGGCTGGTCCGCCGCCTTTACCGCGGGATTGCTACGTCGATGCGCCGGGGCCGCGCTTGCGCTTCTTGAAGAAACGCCCGCCGGATTTCGGGCGCGAGGCGGGGTCCTGGCGACGGGCCTGCTGATCGGGCCGCCGGCCTTGCTGCTCCTGGCGCCGTCCGGGTTCCTGATGGCGGCCGCCACCTTCGTTCTGTGGTGAAACCGCGCGGTTACCGGGCGCGGTTTCGATTTCGAGACTGATGATTTCGTCCCAGACCGGGTCGCTGCGATCGCGCTCGGGAATGGCGAGCAGTTCGCGCAGGCGGCGGCGCGGGTCATGCGCGGGCGGCGCCGGATGTTGATGCGCTTCGACGGGCGGCGCGTCGGCCGGTTGTTCCATGGAGGGCTGTTCTTCGTTCATGACCGTATTATCACCCGAATGGCGATTTCCTGCATCCCCCCGCGCACGGTTTTGCGCGGGCGCACCATTTTGGGGTGATTCCGGCCGGTTGGATGGATTTCCGGCAGCCTTGGGCTGGCGTTCGCGTCGGCGCATTGCAGCAATAGCGGGTTTAGCGGTGCAAATGCACGTTAGAGCTTCAATCCGTGCAGAAAATTCGCACGATCGCGCGCGCCGGCCATCAGAAAACTCATATCGCCGCCGCTCAGGATGAACCGCATGCCGAAGCCGATGTATTTTTCCATCAGCTTCTGGTCGTAGACGCCCCCCATCCCGGGATGCACCTTGTGCTTGCGGCACGCCTCGATGACTTTACGGTACGCTTCCTCGATGCGCGGATCGCCGAACTGGCCGGGGATGCGCATTTCCGCGCAAAGATCGTTGGTGCCAATCAGGATCGCGTCGAGCCCGGGCACCGCGGCAATGGCGTCGACTTTCGCGATCGCGTCGGGGGTCTCCAGCATCACGCAGACGAATGTTTCGCGGTTCGCGATCGTTGTCGATTCGCCGACCGGCAGGCTGCGGTATGCAAACTGGGGCAGGATGCCCATGACCGAGCGATGGCCGACCGGCGGGTATTTGCAATAAGCGACCGCGCGCTCGGTTTCTTCCACCGTATCGACGTGCGGCACGACGATGCCCTGCGCGCCCGCGTCGAGCAACCGCGAGGCATGGTGATGTTCCTTGCCCGGCACGCGCACGATAGGCGTGATGCCGACGGGCAGCGCCGCCATCGCAATTTGCGCCGCGCAATCGACATCCATCGAATTATGTTCCATGTCGATGAACAGCCAGTCGTAGCCGCACGTCTTGCCGATGGTTGCGATATCGACCGTACGCGCGAGGCGCAGCCCCATGCCGATCGCAATTTTTCCCGCCGCCAATTGCTGCTTGGTGTGATTTGGATATGCGCTCACTAAATTACCTTTCGCGTTAGATGTCGACCCGATCCGGCGCCGATAGTTTCGCCGGGCGTGTATTCTCGCCCGGATTGCGATCGTCTCCAAGCGCGATGCGCGCATAGCTGTCCCGCGTGCTTCCAATTGCCGGTCCGCTATAGTATCTTCGGCGCCGGTCGCAACTACCCGCGATTTTCACCCGCCTGCCCATGAAAAAACCGCCGAAAATTTATCTGATCCACGCCGCGGATGTCGCAATGCCGCCGATCGTCGCGAGTTTTCGCGCGAACTGGCCGCAGGCGCGCATCGTCAACCTGCTCGAAGACGGGCTGATGAACGATCTTGCCGCGGACGGGCGGCTCACCGCTGCGATGACCGAACGTTTCGTGCAGATCGGGCACTACTGCGTCAAGGCGGCGGCCGACGCGATTCTATTCACGTGTTCCGCATTCGGCCCCGCAATCGAGGAGTGCCGGCGGCAGGTGGCGATACCGGTATTGAAACCGAACGAAGCGATGTACGAGCAGCTCGTCGCCAAGAGCGGCACCGTGAGTCTGCTCGCCACGTTTCAGCCGTCGCTGCCGTCGATGCTCGCGGAAATCGCAGCGCTGGCAAAGCAGCAGGGCACCAACGTCACCGTGCGGCCGCAGCTTGTCGAAGGCGCGCTGGCGGCGCTCCAGGACAATCGCCCGGACGATCGCAACCGGCTGATCGCGGAGACGGCGGCGAAGCAGCAAGGATGCGATGCGATCGCGCTCGCGCAGTTTTCGATGGCGCCGGCGCGGGCGCTCGCCGCGAGCTTCACGACAACGCCGATACTGACCACGCCCGACAGCGCGGTCGCGAAGCTGAAAATCCTGCTCGAATAATTAATCCGCGTGCACCCCGGCGGTCGCGGCGACTTTGCGCCACTTTGCGATCTCATTGCGAATGCGCAGCGCGAACGCGCCAGACGTACTGGCGCCCGGC
>Ga0207662_10000458_pt1 | contig 18137 bp, 19 predicted proteins | sample KBSS33LmetaG_FD_184338 | JGI IMG/M metagenome (GOLD analysis project Ga0207662, IMG submission 184338) | Switchgrass rhizosphere microbial communities from Kellogg Biological Station, Michigan, USA - KBS S3-3L metaG (SPAdes) (version 2) | ecosystem: Host-associated > Plants > Roots >... | reverse complement strand
GTCGGTGTGAACTACAGATTCGGGGGATTCGGGGGGTAGGGTTTAAACTCTCTGACTCGATTAGAGCTACGAAGACCCCGAGCCTCATCAGCTCGGGGTTTTCTAATTTAGCGCTGAGGAATGTCCGCTAGTGACCCATTAGCGGACATCCGGTTATTTCGTGACCATGCGTCGTGCCGGAGGCGCTACTGTGCGCTCGGCCGGAGAAATTGCGAAGGTAAGCCACGCGTTCCAGCCTTCCGGGCGATGTTCGGCACCAAATTAATACCGCTGCTGTTCAATCTCTACACGAACCCGCGCGAGGATACGGAGAAGGTGATCACCGATAGCTGGATCTCCGGTCCGGTGCTGAAGATGGTCGGCGAATTCGAGGCGAGCGTGAAAAAGCATCCTTTGATCGCGATGGGAACGCCCGATCCGTATATGCCGCCGCGGTGACGAGTGCCACGTGACCAAAGTCTGCTTTTTGGCCCTTTGCGGACATAGGCTGGTGCACACGGGAGTAAAGCGACAGTGTCAGCGCTTTCTTTTGCGTGACTGTTTCCGCTTGTTTGCAGCCAGACGGCGTCTCTTCTGCTTCCGCGACGCGGGGCCAATCGGCTGCGTGGCTTGTTCGAGCCACTTGCGTGTCGGCGGATCAACCAGCGTACCGATCACCTCGTGCACGCGTGCGTGGTAGCTGTCGAGCCAGGTCCGCTCCTTGCTCGTCAACATGCCCGAATCGATCAGCCGCCTGTCGATCGGCGCGAGCGTCAGCGTCTCGAAGGCATTGAGCGGCTTTTCGGCGCCCACTAGTTCAGGCGCGGCGATCACCAGCACCAGGTTTTCGATCCGGATGCCGTAGGCGGCGGTTTTGTAATAGCCGGGCTCGTTCGACAGGATCATGCCGCGGCGGAGCGCGACGTGACCAAGCTTGGAGATTCGCGCCGGCCCTTCGTGCACCGACAGGTAGCTGCCGACGCCGTGGCCGGTCCCGTGATCGAAATCCAGGCCGGCCTGCCAGAGCGCCGTGCGCGCCAGCGGGTCGAGCTGGGCCCCGCTCGTGTTCTCGGGGAAGACCGCGGTAGCGATCGCGATATGGCCCTTGAGGACGCGGGTGAAGCGGTCGCGCATTTCGTCGCTCGCCTCGCCGACAATGACGGTGCGTGTGATGTCGGTCGTTCCATCCTCGTATTGCGCGCCGGAATCGACCAGCAGCAGCTGGTTCTTGGCGATCCGCCGGTTGCTGGTCTTGGTCACGCGGTAATGGACGATGGCTCCGTTCGGCCCGGCGCCCGCGATAGTCGGGAAGGAAATGTCCTTGAGCGCGCCGGTGTCACGCCGAAAGCTTTCCAGTGCCGCAACGACGTCGATTTCGGTCAGCTTGCCGCCCGGCGCGGCCTCTTTGTCGAGCCAGGCCAGAAAGCGCGTGACGGCGACGCCGTCGCGCCGATGGGCGCTGCGGCTGCCGACGATCTCGGCGTGGTTCTTGGTCGCTTTCAGGAGCGTGATCGGGTCCGGTCCGCGCTGCGGCTTGCCGCCGTGGCGGAAGAGGATCTGCGTGAAGGCATCCGCCGCACTCGCCTGGTCGATGCGGACGGTCTTGCCCTGTAGTTTCTCCAGGCCGCGGGCGAGCTCGTCCGGCGCGCGAACGTCGGCAAAGGCCTCGATCGCGTGCCGCACGGTGTTGTCGAGCTTGGCGCTGTCGACGTAGAGCGAAGGTCTGCCATCCCGCGGGATCGTCGCAAAGGCGAGCGCGAGCGGCGTATGGGCGACGTCGGCGCCGCGTATGTTGAACGCCCAGGCGACGTTCTGTGGGTCGGTGACCAGCAGCGTGTCGGCGCGCAGCTTCGTAATTTCGGCGCGGATCCGTTTGAGCTTGTCAGGCGGGGCCTCGCCCGCGAACTTGGGGTCGCGCAGGCTGACCGCGCCGGCAGGTGAGGGCGGACGATCCTGCCACAGGGCATCGATAGGATTGCTGTCGACGCCGACGAACTCTGCGCCGGCAGCCACGCAGGCCTTTTTCAGACGTTCGGCCTGCTCGCTGGTATGCAGCCATGGATCGTATCCGAGCTTCGCACCGCTTTTGAGGTTGTCGGTGATCCACTGGTCGGGCGGACGCTCCACCATGTGCTCAATCGAGAATATTTTTCCGTCGACCTGCGCGTCGGCCTGCAACGTGTAACGGCCGTCGACGAAGACGGCTGCGGCATCGTGCAAAACCACCGCGGCACCTGCCGAGCCGGTGAAGCCGGTGAGCCACGCCAGGCGTTCCTCGCTCGCCGGCAGGTACTCGTTCTGCTGCCGGTCGGCGCGCGGAATGACAAACCCATCGAGACCGCGCCGCTGCAACTCGGCGCGCAAGGCCGCGACGCGCGCTGCACTCTGGGCGCGCGCGCTCACATCCTCGAAGGTCTGGAAGCGGGCTTCAAACATGGAATGTCCGCACTCTAGCGCGCCACGCAAACCGGGCAATGCAGGCATGCCGGCACCGCAGGAGGCGCATCGCCACAGCAATGGTGCCTGACGAGTGATGCCGAAAACGCCCGGCGAGGAGCGTTTGGCTGGTCTTTGTGCGACGCACCAATCCGTTTGCGTGATGCGATTGATCAGTTCTCAACTATTCGTGAATACATGCTGTAATTTCAGAGGGATCATGCATTCTCAGCGGTGGTGATACTGGGAAAACGCGCTATGTTGCATTGCAATACGGAAGCAAATTTAAAGGCAATTTGCGGACGTCGTTTGAGAAAAGGAGATTGCCATGGTTGCCATCACTTATGGCGTTGCCCCGAAGAGCGCCAAGCGCTCGCGAGGCGTAACCCCACGTCAAAACATTATCAGCCGCTTCTTCACCGCGGTTATGGAAGCGCGGCTGCGGCAGGCCTATCGCGAAATCGCGCGCCGCGAATATCTGTTCGATCACAAACACGATTGGCGCGGCCGCTAAGGCCAACAAGCTTTGCGGCTGATCCAGCCGCTTTCACCGGCGAAACCGCCCCGGCTTCCCCGCCCGGGGCGGTTTTGTTTTTCGATGCATCACCAATGTGACCCAGCCGTCGAGCGTGATGCGTTTCTCGAGCACGAGGCCCTGCGCGCGGTAGATCGCAAGAGCAGCGTTTGCGTGATTCGGCAACAGGCCGGAAAGAACGATTCGTGCGCCCGGCTCGGTCAACCCGCGAAGTGGCGCGGCCAGCCGCGTGAGCGCGCTCAACAAAATATTGGCGAAGATCAGCCGATAGGGCGCAGCGGATGTGACCGCACGCGCCGTCGTGCCGGACGCGCAGACAAATGCAAGCATGGGTGCGGCCCGATTGATGCGCGCGTTTCCGCGCGCCGTCTCGATTGCGCGCCCATCGATATCGCTTGCCTTGATACGAACATGAAGAAGCCTTGCTGCGGCAATTGCCAAAATGCCGCTGCCGGTGCCGACATCGAGCACACGGTGGACGTGCCGGCGCTTTGCAAGATCGGCAAGCGTCTGCAGGCACCCACGCGTCGTGCCGTGGTGACCGGTGCCAAAGGCGAGCGCGGCCTCGATCTCGATGCCGATGTCGTTGGCGCGCAATTTTGCGCGGTCGTGCGCGCCGTGAACGAGAAAGCGGCCGATGCGAACCGGCTTGAGATCGGCGAGGCTTTGCGCAACCCAATCCGTCGCAGCGACCGGCTCGATGGTCAGCAACCGCGACGCATTCTCGCCTGCTGCCAGCGCGACCAGCCGGCGCAGGCTTGCCTCATCGGGAGGTTGACGAAAATGGACGGCCACCTGCCAGCCACCTGCATTGTCTTCGAAGGCCGCGCAGACCGTTTCCTCGGGGTCGAGGCTTTCCCCAAGAAATGCCGCCAGGCGGCGTGCGGTGTGCTCGTCGCAGGCGAGCTTTGCGACCGTGGTGGACGAATTCATGTGGAATAAGTTTGCCCTTCGCAATCCGGCGCGCAACGACTATCTAGACGGCTGTGACTATCGAAATCCCCAATTCTGCCGATCTGGGCGCCCTCGCTCTTGCCTGCCGCAGCGGCTGGCCAGAGGACCTGCGCGTTCTGGTGGCGCGCTATCCGCGCGAGCAGTGGGACGACCATCCCAACCTCGGTGAAATGGCGCGTTTCTGGCTGTCGCGCCACGCCATGTTTCGCGAGCTGTCGACAGCGATCGAGCAGATCGCCGCACTTTTCCGCGCAGGCCAGATTCCGCCGGAGGAGTTCGCACGCCAGTTCGTGCCGCGACTGCAGTTCATGCTCGACCAGCTCAACGTCCACCATCAGATCGAAGACCTGCATTATTTCCCGATCTTCCGCGCGGCTGACGATCGGCTTGCGCGAGGGTTCGATGTGCTGGAGGGCGACCACCACCACATCCATGCCGACATGGCGCGTACCGCCGAGACCGCGAATGCGCTGCTACGTTCGTTGCAGGGCGGCGGTGATACGATGCGCCGATCCGGCGACAACTATGCCGATGCGAGTGGGACTTTGCTTAAAGGCCTCGTCCGCCACCTCGACGACGAGGAGGATCTGATCGTGCCGTTGATTCTCGACCGCAGCGAAAAAGCGCTGGGCGTCGCGCATCACGGCTGAGGAGAGACGACCATGGCTGACGAATCGGTGAAGGTGAGGCGGACGCTTCTTCTACGGCTGAAAGCGCCGACGCCTGACGCGGCAAAGGTGCTTGGCGCTATGATGCAGAACACCGCTGCGATGTACCAAGCTTTTGGTGATGCAAAGGTGCAGCTCTTGCGCAACGCCGACGATCCTAGCCAGTTTCTTCAAATCATTGAATTTCAGTCCGATCAGGCGGTCGAGCGCAGCCGCCAGAAGATGGCGAGCGATCCGACAATGCAGAATTTCCTGCAGGCCTGGCGGGCGATGTTTCCCGGGGCGGCCGATGCTGAAGTCTACGAGGACGTGGGCGAGTAGCGTCAGTGCCGTTTGAAGCATTGGATTTCGCGCTCGTGTTCCTGCGCCGCCCGTTTTGAACTGAAGGTACCGAGGTTGCGACGCTTGCCGGTGCGTGGGTCCTTCTTGCGCGAGTAGAGCCGGTACTTCCGGCCTGCGATCTTGCGGATCACGACGTCACCAGCCGGACGAGCCGAAGAGACCACGCCCGTTGTAGTAGCGGCGCTCGTAATCGGGATACGGGCGCTGGTAGTAGTAGGAACGGGAGCCGTACTGCGTTTCGCGCCCGCTGCGGGTTTGGTAGTCGCGCTGCCATCCGTCATTCATGTAAGCGTTTTCCGTCGAATAGTATCGATCGTAGGTCCTGCGCGGCATCTGCTCATTACCGTTGCCACGATCGCGGCTGGCGACTGCGTCGTCGCTGCCCTTCGGAATTTCGCCGATGAGCCTCACGCGCGTGTGGAAGACGCCTTCCTCCTTGACCAGGGCATAGAGAGTAGCGGCGTTCTGCGTCGAAAGGCGCACACAGCCGTGCGAGGCCGGTCTGCCGAGATTGCGAACCTCGAATGTGCCGTGGATGGCGTGGCCGATCTTCGTGAAAAAGATCGAGTTCGGCATCGGTGCGTCATCCCACTCGCGCGAGTAATGATCTTTTTCCATGCGGAAGGGCTGGTGGTCGCCGGAAGGAGTGTCGTGGCCGTCGCGGCCGGTCGACACCGGCCAGATGTAACGCTCTTCGCCGTTGACGGTGACCGTCATCTTCTGCGCCGACTTGTCGATGATGATCATGACATTGGCGTGCGCGGCCTGAGCCAATGTGATCACTGCAATAACTGCTGCAAAGGGGAGCGCAATACGATGGAGACGCATGCGACAACTCCGGCTTCCACCTCGACAGTCGCAGCCTAGCACGCTCGCGGCCTGCGAGGGGAGGCAAACGATACAGGATTGCATGCGCGTGCATCGGCGATGTCGGCCCCGGCAACGAAGTTGCCGGGGCCGACAATGTAACGCTGCTAATGAAGTCCCGTTCCGGTAGCGGCAAGCGCGACCGATCTATTGCATCGATATCGTCAGCCCGCTGAGGTCCAGTGACGCGGAAAACCCAACCTTGGTGCCTCTCACCTCAAGAACGACGCCATTCGCATTTTGCATCCGGGCAGTTGACGCACCTCCCGCAATGGCAAGGCCCGCGCCCACCGCTGTGTATGAGCCTGCAATATCGCTTGCCCTGCGCAGGTTGCGCGCGCGACCCACAAGATCGGCGCTGCTGACGCCGATCATGCCGAGGCTGACGCCGCTGACACGCAGCGGGTAAGTCTTGCCATGGAACGTCAAGGTACCCGAGCCGCCACCGACTCCGATGATGAAGCCGGCGCTGCCGACGCGGAAGCGCACCGCGCCGGTGTCCGCCTGTGAGGGGAGCGTAGCAACAATCAACATAGCCGCAGCCGCAAATACCACTGCAGCAGACTTAATTGTGCGCGTGAAACTCAACATCATTGCCTCCTTGGTTGTTGCATTGATAAAGACAAATAGACGAAATCTGAAAGCATCCTGACTGTGTTTCAGTTGGTGTAGCCGGGTGGCACTTTTCTCCAAGAGTAGCCGGCGCGGCCTTTTTCGTAACCGTAAGCGAAAAGCGCCTGCATGTAACCAGGATCAAAGGGCCCTTTGTAAGGCTCGGTGAAATCTTCGCCGATCGAAGCAAGATTGAAATCGACGCCGTCGCGTCTGGCAAGTGTATACATGCGATAGGTGTCATTGATACCGCTCGACATGGTCATCGTCGACAGCGCTTCTTTGGCAATCGCTATGGTGCGCAGCTGCACGCTTTCGTCCTGGCGGAAGAACCGGCCGTTGCGGATCACGTAGGCAACGCGCTTGCGCGAGCGTAGGCTCTGCTCGTCGACGCCAAAGCGTGCGGCAGCGCGCCGGATGGAGAAGGACGGGGGGTAGAAAAACACCTGCGCTACGGTACCGCCGTCGACATGCATCTCCTGGCGCTTCTGACCGTCGACCGTGACATCCAGCATGACCGGCGGAAACACGGCAGGGATCGACGCCGATGCCAGCAGCACATCGACGATGAGATCGCGGGCCTTCGGATTATTGCTTGCAGCAATTGCCCCGATATTCCAGATGACGGGGCGGCTCTGGTCGAGGTTCGTCGTCAGAACGAACAACAGCCGGCCCTTGGCGTATTCTTCGGCAATTTTCTGAACCATCGTTGCATCGACGTAGTGTTCGATCATTGTGCGTAACGGCGCGTTGTCGACGAGCGAATCGGAGGCGACGGCGGCGATCAGGAGCGGGCGCCTGTTGAAAATGTCTGCGGCGCTTGTTTCCGTGTAAAGCTGGGTGAGATTCTGGTCATAGGCGCGGCCCAGGTAAGCGAACGGCGCCGAAAGGGCCCCGGTGCTGACACCGGTCACCATGTCGAATTCGGGGCGGTTGCCGCGCGCGCTCCATCCGACCAGAAGTCCGGCGCCGAAAGCGCCATCGTCGCCGCCGCCGGACAGCGCGAGGAAATGACGGGTCTGTGCCGGTCGCGTGCGGTTGATGCGCTGGTAGGCCTTTGTCGCGACATCGTAGATCCGGTTGGTGTCGCTCACGTAAAAGCGCGCGTCGGGAATATCGAGAATGTCGATCTGCCGCGCCTCCGCATAGGTCACAGCGGGAAGGCGTTCGAGCGTTGCGCAGCCACCGAATGCGGCAGACATTAAAGTGCAGAGACCGAGCAGGGCGCCGGTCCGCAAGCCTCGCCTGGTGTCAGCCCTCGGAGATTTCAAACTCATCTACGCAACACAGCCCCCCGCAAAGCGGCACGCTTACTTCGTGATCATGGGCCTTGCTGCCGCTGGCGGCCGTTTCTCCGCCGGGGCGATTGCAAACGTCAACCAGAGGTTCCACCCGTCGGGGCGATTTTCCGCTGCGAATTCCTTGTAACCCTTCAGGTTCACGTAGCCCTGGTAGTCGCTGCTGATGGGAATGATGTAGCCGATCTGCGGCCCGATGCCTGCGACGCGCGACTCGAAGCAGCCGACCCTGTCGCCTGTGCCGCTGTCGCAAGACAGTTGGTTGTACCAATAGCCAACAAGCCCGATCTGCAATTGCTTGGTCAGGAACTGCGAAGCACCCCAGTCGAGATGCATGTCGATGCCGTTCTTGTAATCGGTGTGCACGTTCTCGAAATTATAAGTGAAGCCGAGCGTGGCGGAGAATTCGTGTCCCTTTTGTGGGTCGAAGTAGGTGTAGGCACCGCCGGCATCGATCGCATTGTGGCCGATGCCCAGATTGGCAAGCCGGGAGGGGTCGTAGCGGCCCGTTGTCAGGTTGCCGGTCAGGTACGTCATGAAGTTGTGGACGCCCTGATTCCAGCGCAGCGTAAACATCGGTGCTATGTCGCCCCACCCGGTGGTTGCATCCTCCCGGCTACCCGAAACAGTGAAGCCCAGAGGACCGAGCGATCCTGTCAGTGTGGCATCGACCGAAGCCCGACTGCGTCCGTAGGGCACTGCAGCCGCAATGGCCGCTTGGCCGCCGAGCACCGGAGTCGCAAACACGTATTGCGGTATGCCCATATAAATATCGGCGCTCGCATCGAGATTTGCATTCACATTCGCGTTGAAATTCGCGGTGAGGCGGCCGGCGGTGACCTGGCGCGCGAACGCCACATTGCCTCCTGCCGATACGGTCGTGTGATAATAAATTGATGCGTACGAAAATCCCGGCTGTTGCGGTACTGCCGCAAGGCTTCCGAAAAATCCAGGTATCCAGAAGCTGACGCCGCCTTCGTCTGCTCGCGCGCTGTTGGAAAAGCAGAGGCTCAGAAGCGCTGCGGTAAACCCGGCGGATCGCAAACATCTCTTCAATCGGGCTGATGGATTCTCCGTTACGAAGCCTGCAGAACCGATCTGCCTCATCGTTCGTCCCCCTTATTTGCTCCACCCAAATTGTACACGAGTGGCCCGCTGCAAGAACGCCTAGGATCTCCTTTTCCTCAGATTCGCCGCATTCGCCGCCCGCGCAGGCGACGCAGCCGGCAACGCCCTCCCTGTTGCGCTCAGGATCGCCTCGACGAGGGTCGGGCCGTGTAGCGGCTTGGTGAGGAATGCCTTTGCACCCGACGCTGTGCTCCGCTCACGCACGCCGGCATCGTCGAAAGCGGTAATGACGACGGTCGGAATCTTTTTGTCGATGCGATTGAGATAGCGCTGCAGGTCCAATCCCGTGAAATCAGGCATGTGCACGTCGACGACGAGGCACTCTGGTACGTCGGTACGGATCGAATCGATGAACTCGCGCGCCGAACTGTAGGTTGTCGGCTCAAATGACGAGGCGGACAGGAGGCGTGCCAGCGCGGTGCGCACGGATGCCTCGTCGTCCACGATCGCGACCCGGATGGGGGCTTTTGACATATCGCCGTATTGTCGTGCGAAACGGTATGCGTCGTCGAGTTGACCCAAAGTCCTACAGTGGACTACTGCCCACTGCCCGCCGGCGCGATTCCGGCCCGGTCGGCGAGCCGAACGAGCTCGGCGACGCTTCGCACCCCCAGCTTCGCCATCATGCGTCCGCGGTGCACTTTGATCGTCTTTTCCACCGTACCCAGGCTGGCGGCAATCTGCTTGTTGAGTCGCCCCGCGATCACGTGCTCAAGCACCTCGCGCTCTCGGTGGGTGAGGGTGGCGAGCCGGTTGTCGATCGATTTGAATTCCTGCCGTTTCTGGCGTGAAGCCGCATCCAGCTCGGCCGCATGCAGGACAGCGGAAAAAAGGGCGTCACGCTTGACCGGCTTGGTCAAAAAGTCGACGGCGCCGGCCTTCATGGCCCTGACACTGGTCGAGACGTCGCCGCGTCCGGTCAAAAAAATGATGGGACGTTGGGAGCCCGATTGGGCCAAGGCTTCCTGCAGACGCAGGCCATCGAGCTCCGACATTACGAGGTCGATGATCGCGCAACCGGGAACGGACGGATCGTGCGCGGAGAGAAATTTCTGCGGAGACGAGAAGGACTTTGTCTTGTAGCCGCCGGCTTTCAAAAGCCGCGTAATCGACCGAAGTACGGCCGGATCGTCGTCCACAAGATAGGTTGTAAAGCCCACGTCGCCCATCACGCACTCACCTCACGACGGCAAAGGTTACCTCAATCCAGTGGCGGCGGAAGCCGAAAAACTGCGCTCGCGCCTTCTCTCACATTATTTTGAAGCGAAAGCGTGCCGCCATGGAGCTTTATGATCGACGTGCATATCGATAGGCCGAGGCCGAGACCTCGCTTCTTTGTTGTGAAAAACGGCTGAAAAACCTCGTGCTCCCGCGATGGAGGCAGCCCGCTACCGCGGTCATAGATCTGCACCTGGATCCCGCCATCGTCGGTCGCTGCGGTGCTGATTGAGATGGTGCGCCGGGCCGGCGGCACAGTTTCCGTCGCGTCCATCGCATTCACCAAAAGATTGAGCAATGTTTGCTGCAGTTGCACGGGGTCACCGTGCGTTGCCGGCAGATCGGCGGCGTTATCGAAGCTCGCAGACATCCGCCGGTCGATCAACTCGCTGTGCAGGAGCCGCAACGTTGAGGCAATGAGGTCGTTCATATCGATCGGCTCGTGTCTGACTTCGCCCTTTTTAAGCATGCCGCGGAGACGATGGATCACCTCTCCAGCACGCTCATCTTCGGCGATTATGTCATCAAGTATGTTGCCGATTTCTGACAGAGATTTGTTGCCTTTCGCGAGCAGCAACTTTCCGGCCTGAGCGTTGGAGAGAATTGCCGTCAACGGCTGGGTCAGTTCGTGCGCCAACCCGCCGGAAAGCTCGCCCAGCATCGACACCCGCATCAGGTGTGCGATTTCCTGTCGCTGCACATCGGCTTCGGCTTCTGCCAACTTGCGGGAAGTGATATCGCCAAATGCGCCCGCCATCGCCGTCGGCCTGCCGTCGTTGCCGGCGACCGGCCGTGCCCGCACCGCGATCCACCAAACCTGCTCGCCGTCCTGCACCCGAAACTCGACGTCGAGCGGCGTGGCGCGTGAAATTGCCGATGCTAACGCTGCGCTTGCTGTCGGCGAGTCGTTTGGGTGAATCCGGCTCACCAACCGGTCAAGGTTCAGAGGCTCGTTCGGAGACAGCCCGAACAATGTCCGGCAGTAGTCCGTCGCCCAGAAAGCGCCCGTTGCAAATTCGTACTGCCAAAGTCCAACGTTCGAAGACGCCGCTGCGAATGAAATTCGCTCCTCGCTCTCCCGCGTGGTCCGTTCGGCCCGGCGCGTTTCCTCGATGGCGGAACCAAGCAGCAGGATCGGCGGCGACAGGCCGATCAGAAACAACTGCATGCCGAAGACGTTTGCTTCGGGCGAGCCGATGTCGAACAGGCTCGGGCCGTTGAGCGTGCGCCAGATCAGCACGATGCTAATCACGAATATCGCGCCGCTGGCGCCTTTGGCGCCGAAGCGCACCGCGGCCCAGATAATGATCGGAAGAGGAAGATACAAAAGCAGCGGCAGATAACCGCTCGCAATGGATGGCAGATCTTCAAACGCAATGATGCAGGCCGCAATCAGAAATGCCGCGATGATGGCAGCTTCTACCGCACGCCCAGTCGGTGCGAGAGTCGGCCGCGTCGTGCGCTCCAGGCAGATCATGGCGATGGGCCCGAGCGTCAAGCTGCCGAGGGCATTGGAAGCGTACCAGCGCGCCCAATAAAGTCCGTAGTCGTGCAGAGATCCGCTGCCGAGCACCTGGACAAAAGCGCCGCCGAGCGCGCAAAAGGCCGGACTCAGAAAAGCGGTAACCAGGACGTAGATGATCGTCTTGCGGATAGTGCCGAACCACGGCGGCTCGACCATCAGTTGTCGCACGGCAAATGCGTTTGCGATCGCAACGAGACAATTTGTCGCGAAGGCCACGATCAATTGCGGGATCGGCATGCCGACGCCCAACTCGGCGAGCATATGGGCGGGCAGGGTGGCGGCGATGTAGATCCACCACTGCCGCGGCGGTGCGAGCAGAAGCGCGCAAAACAGGACGACGTTTGGCGGCCAGAAGGGTGCAAAAATTCTGTCCGACAGCGTTCCGATCAGAAAGGCAATTTCAGCGCCAAGGTAGTAGGCGATCGCGACAATGAAGACGTTCCGGATCGTGCGCGTGCCGCCAAAGCGCGCACCGCGTTCCTGCGGCGATTGCACGGAAATATGAGACGCCACTTGATCCATCGTCGTCCGTCCGCCGGCGTGGAACGGTATTTATAGCATCCGTCTTTGGGCCAAACGAGGCCGTGGCAACTTTACGAAAATGCCCAGGAGCCATGCGTGTGCTCCACGAAAATGCTTGGGAGCTATGCAACTGCGCCGGATATTGGACCACGGTCCAATCGACAGGAACATTTTATCGGTAGAAATTCCCACGTTAAGACATCCATTGTGATGTCGGCCTCATGATGCGCGAGGCGGCAATCCCCCCACCTCCCCGTCCCCCTGCCGCCTCGCGCGTTTTGGCCTCCCCGCCAGGGGAAGTCATTGGACCTCGGTCCAACTCGATTGTACTGCGCCTGCGCGTAACAATTGGCCCATGAGCGAGCACGCATGGCTGCAAAGCGAGCTGCGCTTTCGTGCGCCCGGGGTTACTGCCGCCGACATGATCCGGATTCCCGGCGCCACGTTCCGCATGGGGTCGGACAAGCATTATCCGGAAGAAGCGCCGGTCCACCGCGTGACCGTCGGCGATTTCCAGATCGATCGCACGCCGATCACCAATCGTCAGTTCAGGGAATTCGTGAAGGCAACGAGACACGTGACCTTCGCGGAAATTCCTCCCGACCCGAAGGACTATCCGGGCGCGCGCCCGGATATGCTGTTCGCGGGCTCGCTGGTGTTCACGCCATCAAAGCATTCGGTCGATCTGCGTGACTGGAGCCAGTGGTGGACATTTCTCAAGGGGGCAAACTGGCAGCATCCCTACGGCCCTGACAGTAATATCAAGGGCCTCGACGACCATCCGGTGGTGCACGTCGCTTATTCGGATGCATTTTTGTACGCGCGCTGGGCCGGAAAGGATCTTCCGACCGAAGCCGAATGGGAATTCGCCGCGCGCGGCGGGCTGGAGGATACAGAGTTCGCCTGGGGCGATGAGTTCATGCCCAAGGGCTGCCCGATGGCGAACACCTGGCATGGCGACTTTCCGCACCAGCGCAAGCCCGGCTTCCGGCGCACATCGCCGGTAACGGCGTTTCCGCCAAACGGCTATGGGGTGCACGACATGATCGGCAATGTTTGGGAATGGACCAGCGACTGGTTCTCGCCCAAGCACCAGGTAGACGCGCCGAAAGCCTGCTGCATTCCTGAAAATCCGCGTGGCGGCCCGGAGTGCGGCAGCTACGACCAGTGCCAACCGACCATTAAGATCCCGCGCAAGGTTCTCAAGGGCGGTTCGCATCTTTGCGCGCCGAACTATTGCCGACGCTATCGCCCGGCCGCGCGTCATGCGCAGCCGATTGACACTTCAACCAGCCATGTCGGGTTTCGCTGCGTTGTGCGGGCGCGGAAAGACGCGTGAACATTTCAATTTGGGGCAAACGGGGAGGTGTGCGTTCGCGTTCAAACTTAACCGGTTCAGATGGAGACGCTCATGTCAGGCACACTGATCAATCTGATCATCCAGCTCATCGCGGGCGCGATCGGCGGCAATGCCGCGGGCAATGCCCTCAAGGACTATGATCTCGGCACGCTCGGCAACTCGATTTCTGGCGCGATCGGCGGTGTTGCCGGCGGCACAGTCCTGCAGTCACTCATTCCGATGCTGGCAGGTTCGGCAGGCGGCGTGGATGTCGGCGCACTGCTCGGACAAGCCGTGGGCGGCGGCGTGGCGGGTGCGGTCCTTACGTTCATCGTTGGCCTGATCAAGAACTTGATGGCGGGCCAGCCGGCGCGCGGAAGCTGCAATTTCGATTGATACGCGCGCGGCTGGTTGCCGCGCGTGTCACTAAAGTGGGGCGGGACGCGTCGGGGCGACACCAGTTTTCGCAGGGAGAGAGTTATGTCCAAAAAAATCGACCAGCAACGCGCCGCCGACGTCAGTCGTCGGAATATTCTGCTCGCTGGAACGACATTGGCGGCGGCGTCGGCCCTGGCAGTGAGTGCGCCGGTCCAAACGGCGCAAGCCCAGCAACGACCGGCGCCAGCGCCGGCCCCGTCGGGTCAAAGGCCGAACATCCTTGTCATATTCGGTGACGACATCGGGCAGACCAACATCAGCGCCTACTCGTTCGGGCTGATGGGCTACCGCACGCCCAACATCGACCGCATCGCGCGTGAAGGCATGATGTTTACCGACTATTATGCCGAGCAGAGCTGCACAGCGGGGCGGTCGTCGTTCATCACCGGCCAATGCACGCTGCGCACCGGGCTCTCGAAGGTAGGTATTCCCGGCGCAACCGTGGGTCTGCAAGCGCGAGATGTGACGCTGGCCGAGTTGCTGAAGCCGCTTGGCTATGCGACCGGCCAGTTCGGCAAAAACCACCTCGGCGACCGCAACGAATTTCTGCCGACCGTCCATGGCTTCGATGAATTCTACGGCAATCTCTATCACCTTAATGCCGAGGAAGATCCGGAGTCGCGCACCTATCCGCGCGACCCCAGGTTCCGGGAAGCCCTCGGTCCACGCGGTGTGCTGCGCTGCAAGGCCTCCGATCGCGACGACCCGACCCATCACCCGCGCTGGGGCAAGGTTGGCAAGCAGACCATCGAGGACACCGGGCCGCTCACGAAAAAGCGCATGGAGACGATCGACGACGAGACCTCGGCCGCAGCCATCGACTTCATCAAGCGTCAGACGCAGGCGAACCGGCCGTTCTTCTGCTGGTTCAATTCCACCCGAATGCACTTCCGCACGCATGTGCGGGAAGCTCACCGCGACAAACCGGGCCTGACATCAAGAACCGAGTACAACGACGGCATGATGGAACACGACGCGGTGATCGGAACGGTTCTCAAGGCGGTGGACGATCTCGGCATCGGCAACAACACAATTGTCATCTACACGACCGACAACGGTCCGCATCAGAACTCCTGGCCGGATGCCGGGACCACGCCGTTTCGCAGCGAGAAGAATACCAACTGGGAAGGCGCGTTTCGCGTGCCGTGCCTGATCCGCTGGCCGGGCCGAATACAGCCGGGTTCGGTCTCGAATGACATTGTCAGCGGGCTCGACTGGCTCCCGACGCTGATGGCGGCCGCGGGTGATCCCGACATCAAGGACAAGCTGCTCAAGGGCTATCAAGTCGGAAGCAAGACCGCCAAGGTCCATCTCGACGGCTATAATCAATTGTCCTACCTCACACGCCAGCAGCCGAACAGCGCGCGCAAGGAGTTCATCTATTTCAACGACGACGGCGACCTCGTCGCCTTGCGGTACGAAAATTGGAAATTCGTGTTCGAGGAGCAGCGAGCGCCAGGCACCATGCGAATCTGGGCCGAGCCGTTCACCAAGCTGCGTGTCCCGAAACTTTTCGACCTGCGCTCGGACCCGTATGAGCGCGCGGATGTCACGTCGAACACCTTCTACGACTTCTTCTTGTCCGACGGAGCGGGTCCGTTCATCGCATCTCAAGCCATCGTGGCGCCCTTTCTGGCCACCTTCAAGGAGTATCCGCCGAGCCAGCGCCCATCCAGCTTCAGCATCGACCAGCTTGTCGAGAATATGCAAAGGAGCCTTGAGCCACCGCACTAGCGATGCGCTGAAGGGCCGATCGGCAAGGACGCCGGCCGGCGCATCGATCCCAATTGCTGAGCGATTTTCAATTGCATGACGTCGTGACGTGGCCGCACAACCAGTGGCCGCGCGCGAGGGTATTGCTTATGCTACATCCTGTGGCGAGATGATCTGAGGAATCGACATCGCATGACCCTCGCCAAGTTCGCCAAACGTTATCGCGTCGATGATCCCGACAGTTTCCGCATCAAGGATTGGGATCCCGGCGATACCAACAACCTCGATATCGAGAAGAAGGAGGCCAAGGACCTCCTGGAGGAAGGGGTCAAGCGCCTGTCCGAGCTGCAGGAGCGGCTCTACGCGCAGAATCGCTGGTCGGTGCTGCTGATTTTCCAGGCGATGGACGCGGCGGGCAAGGACAGTGTCATCAAGCACGTCATGAAGGGCGTAAATCCTCAGGGATGCGATGTGCATTCCTTCAAGCAGCCAAGTCAGGAAGAACTTGACCACGACTTCATGTGGCGCACGTCACGGCGCCTTCCCGAGCGCGGCAGGATCGGGATTTTCAACCGCTCCTATTATGAAGAAGTTTTGGTCGTACGTGTGCATCCGGGCCTTCTCGAAAAAGAGAAAATGCCCGCCAAACTCGTGACCAAGGAGATCTGGCAGGAGCGTTTCAAGGACATCCGCGCGTTCGAGCGCTATCTCGCGCGCAACGGCACGTTGATCCTGAAATTCTTTTTGCATGTGTCGAAGGAAGAACAGAAACGGCGATTCCTGGAGCGCATCGACGAGGCGTCGAAAAACTGGAAGTTCTCGATGGGCGACGTCGAGGAGCGTAAGCTCTGGGCCAAGTACATGGCGGCCTACGAAGACATGATCCGCCATACCAGCCGGCCCGAAGCGCCCTGGCACGTCGTGCCCGCGGACAGCAAGTGGTTCACGCGCCTTGTCGTCGCCGCCGAAGTGGTGCAAGCGCTCGACAGGCTTGGGCTCCAATATCCCAAAGTGACCGGCGCCGCGCGCCGCGAACTGGAAACAGCCCGGCGAATATTGCGAAAAGAGCGCTGATCGGCAGTGCACCGGGTTTTAGCATTGGCCCATGGTCCAACTCGATCATGGCGTGCCTCCACGTTTAATCTCGTCGCATAGGAATCATGGGAATTTGCCGGAGTCCGCAGAAATGACGGAGACACTTATGCATCACGCAGCGGGCGTAGAAAGCGCTGGCCGCGTTCACCCGCCGCAGGGCCGCAAGAACTCGTCTGTGGTCAAGCGTTCGGTCGTACGCAATGGGCACAAGTCGAGCATTTCCCTCGAGGATGAGTTCTGGGATGCGCTGCGCGAGATTGCCGACCACGAACACATCGCGATCTCGGCGCTGGTTGCCGCAATCGATCACGGCCGCACCACGAACAATCTTTCGTCGGCGATTCGGGTCCATGTGCTCGATCATTTCAGGCGCAGTGATAAGCCGAAGCCGGCTGCCTCTGTCGCTGTTGCGCCTAAGAATCGCCTGCGATGAAGGTCTCGGTCGGCCGCCGCATACCTTTTGCGGCGTCCTTTGCATTCGAGGGCGCGGCCATTCCGGCCGCGCAGCTATGGAACTCGGTCCAACTCGATCATCAGATTTGACCTAAGTCAAAATGCTGCGCGCAGGGCTGATATTCTGATGTATTGACGCCTCTAGACGGGCGAAACGAGGGGAGCGGTCATGGTGAAATTCCTCGCGCAATCACTGGCATTCATACTGTTTGTCGCCTTCGCGCCGATGGCGAGTGCGCAGACCCAGCCGGCCCCAGCCCCGGCGAGCGCTCCCGCGCAAGATGAGCTGCTCAAGCCCGGAGAGATCGATGCGCTCCTCTCGCCGATCGCGCTTTATCCGGACACGCTGCTGTCCCTGGTGCTCATGGCAGCGACCTATCCGCTCGAGGTCATTCAGGCCAGCCGCTGGCTGAAGGACAACAAGGGTCTCAAGGACGATGCGCTGAAGGCTGCCGCCGAGAAACAGGGCTGGGATGAAAGCGTGACGGCGCTCCTCGCGACCCCGTCAGTACTCGACATGATGAGCGACAAGCTCGACTGGACCCAAAAGCTCGGTGACGCCATGCTCGCCCAGCAGACTGACGTGATGGACGGAGTTCAGCGGCTGCGCGCAAAAGCCGAAGCGAACGACAAGCTGCAGTCCACAAAGCAGCAGAAAGTCACAAAGAAAAGTGAAGGCAGCAAGCAGGTCATCGTGATTGAGCCGACGGATCCGCAAACAATGTACGTGCCATATTACGACCCGGCGGTGGTCTACGGAGCGTGGCCTTATCCGTCCTACCCGCCCTACTACTGGGGCGCGAGCTACTGGCCGTATGGCGGCGCAATTTTGGGCGCGGGCCTGGCCTTCGGCGCGGGCTATGCGATTGGGCGCTGGGCCGGCGGCGGAGGTTATTGGGGCGGTAACGCCAACATCAACTGGAACAACAATAACATCAACATCAATCGGCCAGGCGGCGGTGGTGGAAACTGGAATCACAACGTCGATCACCGGCATGGCGTCCGTTACAACAAT
>Ga0207662_10000452_pt1 | contig 18200 bp, 17 predicted proteins | sample KBSS33LmetaG_FD_184338 | JGI IMG/M metagenome (GOLD analysis project Ga0207662, IMG submission 184338) | Switchgrass rhizosphere microbial communities from Kellogg Biological Station, Michigan, USA - KBS S3-3L metaG (SPAdes) (version 2) | ecosystem: Host-associated > Plants > Roots >... | reverse complement strand
CGGCCCACGCGAGCTTCACGCCGTCCGAGGTCTGCAGGTAGCGGATTCGCTGGCCATGGGACATGGATCCTGCCGTTTCGAGCGGATTCTAACCGCAGGCAGTACTCGGGCCGTGCGAGCGAAATCCGTTCCGTTTCGACCTGGCCTCGCGTGTGGCAAGTCACTCTGCGCGCTCCGCCATTTGACGTCGGGGCGCGGAAGCCGTAGCTTCACGCGCCAGGCCCGGATCTCCTCCATCGCGGGACCTGCGCCGAGGTGCGTCTGCGATGGCGATGGTGACGGCCCAAGCCGTGCAGGAGATCATCGCGGCCATCACGCCGTTCATCGGCGAGAACATGGCGCGCTCGGCCACGCGCGTCCATTGCGAGAAGCTGGGTATCTCCGACCCCCATGTCACTCCCGAACAGGTCGAGATGCTGATCGGGCGCCTGGAGACGGGGCTTCGGGTCTTCATGGGCCGCGAGAAGGCCACCTCGTTGATGCAGCCGCTGCGGGTCAAGCTGGGAGGCGTGTCATGAACCGCGCGATCGACCGCGTCCTTTGGCCTTCGCTCTGGGCGGCCACGCTCCTCTTCGTGGGCTGGGGATTGGTGCCGCGGTCCGCCCTCTTCACAACGGTGCTCTCGCCGGCCCGGCTCATCGCGGTGGCGGCGATCGTGAAGCTGACCCTGCTCTCCCTGGGCGCCCTGTGGAGCTGGCGGGCGCGCGCATCGATCGAGGCGGACAATCCGGTGCGTCCGGCCTGGACGCTGCTGGCCTCGAGCCTGCTCTGCGACGTCATCGGGCAGGCCGTGCTCGCGCGCTATCAGCTTCGCGGCGAGCAGGCCCCGTTCCCATCCGCGGGCGACGTGTTCTGGCTCGGGGCCTACCCGCTGGTGGGCGCGGCCCTCGTCCGGTTCGTCAGCGCCTACCACCAGTCGGGCTATCCGATGGGGTCGCGAGGGGAGCGCGCCGGGCTGCTCGCGGTCACCGCCGTGGTGTGCGCGGCCCTTTCGTTCGTGGTGCTGCGCCCCGTGGTCATGGCCGAGATGCCCGCCCTGGACAAGGCGCTCAGCGCCGCCTATCCCCTGATGGACATGGCGCTGCTCGTTCCCCTCGCCCTGCTGCTTCGCACGACCTGGCACTTCCGCGGCGGCAGCGTGGGCACGGCCTGGACGCTGGTCCTCACCGGCTTCGTCTTCATGTGCGCGGGCGACGTCCTCTTCGCGTATTTCACGGCCCTCGGCAAGACGGGCCTCGACCCGTTCGTGCACGGGTCCTACATCCTCTCCTACGGCCTCATCGCGGGCGGCGTGCGCAAGCACGTCGCGCTGCTCGCGGGCTGACCCGCTTCTAGGAAACGGGTGGCGCCGGCGCGCCCTCCAGCGGAAAGCCCGCGTCGCGCCAGCCGAGGAAGCCTCCGGCCAGCGGCCTCACGCGCGCGACACCGAGTCGCCGGAGCAGGAGCGCCACCCGGGCGCTCGAGGCCTCGCTCGGTCAGGTGCAGTAGAGGACGACGTCCCGGTCGCGCGGGATCTCCGCGTGGCGTCGCTCGAGGTCGTTCGTGTCCAGGCGCACGGCGCCGGGGAGGGTGCGCGGATCGGCCTCGAAGTCGAGCGGATGGCGCAAGTCCACGATGGCGATCGGCTCGCCGTCGGCGATCCTCCGCCGCAGGTCCTCCGGGCTGATCCGGTCCATCTGCAGCTCGCGGATGAAGCGCCGCCTCTGGAAATACTTGAACAGCAGCCAGAGCGCGATCAGCCCCCCCACCAGCCCGGCCAGCGTGAGCCCCAAATGGCTCACGGCCTGGATGGCGCGCTCGAGCTGGGCGCTGAACACGTAACCCACGGCCAGGTACGCCCCCGCCCAGATGGCCGCTCCCGGCACGTCGTAGAGCAGGAACTGGCGCCGCTTGAGCCCGAACGCGCCCGCCAGCGTCACCGCCATGAGCCCGAGGCCGGGCACGAACTTCACGAAGAGGAGCGACCGCGGTCCGTAGCGCGAGAAGACGTCTTCGGTCCGGCGCACGCACGAGTCCGGCTCCAGCGAGACCCGGCACACGAACTTCAGCACTTTGTTGCCGCGGCGGCGGCCCGCCTCGAACCAGACGAGGTCGGCGATCGCGGTGGCGAGGATGGCGAGCGAGAGTGCGGGGGCGGCGCCGATCTTGCCGAGGCCGGCCAGGGCGCCCGCGGCCAGGAGCACCGGCACCGAAGGCAGGGGAACACCGAGCTGCTCGGCGAGCACGATGCCGAACAGGATCGCGTACGGATGGTGGACGAGGAACTGGGCGGGCGCGGCCATCCGAAACATTCTGGCCGATCTGGCCGTAATACAATCCGCCTCCTTATGGTTCAGCTCGGCACGAACGGGAACAGCCACCTGATCGCGGCGCGCGACGTGGCCAAGACCTACCGCCGCGGCAGCGAGGAGCTCCACGTCCTGCAGGGCGTCAACCTGGCCGTCGACAAGGGCGAGTTCGTGGCCTTCATGGGCCCCAGCGGATCGGGCAAGACGACCCTCCTCAACCTCCTGGGCGGGCTGGACGTGCCCAGCGCGGGCAGCATCACGGTGGCGGGAGACGAGATCTCGCGGCTGAGCCGCGCCAAGCTCACGGCCTGGCGCGCGCGCCACGTCGGGTTCGTCTTCCAGATGTACAACCTGATCCCGGTCCTCTCCGCTTTCCGCAACATCGAGCTGCCGCTGCTGCTCTCGCCCTTGAGCGGCGCCGACCGCCGGCAGCACGTCCAGACCGTGCTCAAGGTGGTGGGCCTCGAAGGCCGGGCCGACCACAAGCCGCGCGAGCTCTCGGGCGGGCAGCAGCAGCGCGTGGCCATCGCGCGCGCGATCGTGGCCGACCCCACCTTCCTCCTCTGCGACGAGCCCACGGGCGACCTGGACCGGCGCAGCGCGGACGAGATCCTGGACCTGCTCGAGCGTCTGGTCAGCGAGCTGGGCAAGACCATCCTGATGGTGACGCACGACCCGCGCGCCGCCGAGCGCGCCCACGCCACGTTGCACCTGGACAAAGGCGTCCTCACGAACTGACGACCCGAGCGCGGCCATGAAGTTCCTCCCTCTCCTCTTCGCGAACCTCACGCGGCGGAAGGTCCGCACGACCCTGACCCTCGGCTCGTTCGCGGTGGCCCTGTTCCTGTTCTGCCTGCTCGTGACCATCCGCGCCGCGTTCAATTCGGGGATCGACGCCGCGGGGGCGGACCGCATGCTCGTCATCAACAAGGTCTCGCTGATCCAGCCTCTGCCCATCGCCTACCGCGAGAAGCTGCAGCGTGTCCCCGGAGTGCAGGACCTGACCTACGCAAACTGGTTCGGCGGGGTCTACCAGGACGAGAAGAATTTCTTCGCCCAGTTCGCCATCGATGCCGACACCTATCGCACGGTGTACAGCGAGTTCATCGTCCCTCCCGACCAGTGGCAGGCCTTCCTGGCCGACAAGCAGGGAGCGGTGATCGGCAAGGCCACGGCCGACCGGTACGGTTTCAAGATCGGCGACCGCGTACCCCTCAAAGGCGGCGGCTTCCCCGGCGATTGGGAGTTCAACGTCCGCGGCATCTACACGGCACGGCGTCCCAGCGACGACCTCACGCAGTTCTGGTTCCGCTGGGACTACCTGAAGGAGAAGGCGCCGCCCTGGTTCGCGAACCAGGTGGGCTGGTACACGGTGCGCATCGCTCCCGGTTCCGACGCCGTGAAGGTGGCGAAGTCGATCGACGAGATCTTCGCCAACTCCGCGTGGGAGACACGCACCCAGACGGAGTCGGCGTTCATGGCTTCCTTCGCCGAGCAGATGGGCAACGTCGAGTTCCTCATGATCGCCATCGGCAGCGTCGTGTTCTTCACGCTGCTGCTCGTTACGGGTAACACGATGGCCACTTCCGTCCGCGAGCGGACGGGCGAGCTCGCCATCCTCAAGACGGTCGGGTTCACGGACGCGTCGGTCCTGGCTCTCGTCATGATCGAGTCGGTGCTGCTGGCGGCGATCGGGGGCGCCCTGGGGATCGCGGCGGGCAAGGGCTTCACGCTTCTGGGCGATCCCACCAAGGGGATGCTGGTCGCGTTCTACCTCCCGGCCTCCGGGGTCGCGGCGGGCGCGGCTCTTTCCCTGTCCGTCGGGGTGATCGCGGGGCTCCTGCCCGCGCTGACCGCCATGCGCCTGCAGGTGGTGGACGCGCTGCGGCGGCTCTGATCATGGCCCTCCCCCTCATCTACAACTTCGAGAGCGTGCGCGTCCGCTGGGCCTCCACCGTGGTGGCCGTGCTCGGCATCGCGGGCAGCGTGGGCGTGTTCGTGGCCATGCTCGCCCTGGCCCGCGGGTTCCAGGCCGCTCTCGTCTCCTCGGGGTCGGAGCACAACGCGATGGTGCGCCGCGCCGGCGCCACGTCGGAGATGGACAGCGCGATCACCCTGGAACAGCTCCGCGCCATCGAGGACTCCACGGAGGTGATGCGCGGCGCGGACGGTCCGCTGGTGAGTCCGGAAGTGGTCGTGGTGGCGGCCCTGCCTCTCGCGAAGACGGGCACCGATGCGATGGTGCAGCTCCGCGGCGTTTCCCTCAAGGCGCTGGCCGTGCACGACAAGGTGAAGATCGTGAACGGGCGGTTCTTCACCCCGGGCCTCTTCGAGCTGACGGTCGGCAAGAACGCGAAGAACGCCTACCGCGGCGTCGCCGTCGGCGACGAGGTGAAGCTCGGCGGCACCGTCTGGAAGGTGGTGGGATCCTTCGACGCCGGCGGCAGCGCGTTCGACTCCGAGATCTGGCTGGACGCGAACCTCCTCAACGCGACCTACCAGCGCCCGACGGGGATCCACCAGTCGGTGGCGGCCCGCCTCGCCGGCGACGACGCGGTGGGGGCGCTGGAGCGCCGGTTCGCCACCGATCCGCGCATGAAGGTGCGTGTCGAGCGCGAGACGGACTACTACAAGCGCGCGTCGCAGCAGATGACCACGTTCATCACCGTGCTGGGCTCGCTGGTCGCGCTGGTGATGGCGCTGGGCGCCGTGTTCGCCGCGCTCAACACGATGTATTCCGCGGTGGCCGAGCGCTCACGGGAGATCGCGACCATACGCGCTCTCGGGTTCGGCGAGGGCGCGGTCGTGTTGTCCTTCGTGATCGAGGCGCTGCTGGTGGCCCTGGCCGGCGGGATCGTGGGATGCCTGGCCGCGCTGCCCCTGAACGGCCTCGTGACGCAGACCTTGAACTTCCAGACCTTCTCCCACCTGTCCTTCGCGTTCCGGGTCACACCGGAGGTCGTGGGATGGGGGATTGCCTTTGCGCTGTTCATGGGTCTCGTGGGCGGCCTGCCCCCGGCCGTGCGTGCCGCGCGCGTCCCCGTCGTGGTGGCGCTTAGAGATTTGTAGTTACTGAGCGCGGACGCCGCCCTTCTTGACCTTCGCCTTGGCCTTGGGGGGTGGGGGCGTCGTCTCCGAGGCCTTCACCGGCTCCGCGCTGGCGTCGGGGCTGGCCTTCTTCACCTTGGCCAGGATCACCTCGGGCGTCTTCCCCTTGGGAACGCCCTTCGCGATCTCGTCCATCGGCTGGCCGGAGACGCGATGCGCGATCTGCAGCAGCACCAGCTCCCGGATCTGCTCGTCGCTCAGCTCGGGCCGGAACTTCATCCGGTATTCGATCCAGGCCGCCTTGTAGGGCTCGGGGAACTTGCCCTGCACGCCTTCGAAGAGGACCGCGGGCTTCACGCCCGTCTTGTTCATGACGTCGAGCCAGAAGCGCTCGGACTTGCGCAGCTCGACGACCTCGGCCAGCGGTTTGCCCGACTCCTTCGCGAGGAAGAGGGCGACAGGGAGCTGCTTCTCCAGGGGCTTGAGCTTGGGCAGGAGCGGCTGCAGCTCGTCCTTCTGCACCCCGGAGTCCTCGACCACGGCGTTGAGGAAACGCTGCTGCTCGTTCTTCACCTCGGCGCGGTCGAAGAGGAAGGCGTAGGGGACGATGTCCGACGAGAGCGGCATGACCATGGCCCCGACGGCGAGACCGAGGAAGAGGAGACCGAGTAGCCAGGGGCTGAGACGGCTCATAAGCACGCTCCTTGGTCGGGACGGCTTCGAAACCACCCCTTAACGCGGAGGCTCTGCAGAGACTGTGCCACCTCCCAAGCATACGCGCTGGTAGGAGGCCACCATCGCGTCGAGGCTGAAATCCGTGCGGACGCGCTCCCGGCCGGCCTGTCCCAGGCGCGCGCGGGCGGCGCCGTCGTGGGCCAGGCGCACCAGCGCGTCCGCCAGCGCGTCCGTGTCTCCCGCGGGGACGACGTGGCCGGTGACGCCTTCCACGATCTGCTCGGCCATGCCTCCGACCGCGGTGGCCACGACGGGCAGCCCCGCCGCCATCGCTTCCAGGGAAGCGTTCGGGCAGCCCGCGGGCTCCGCGACGAGCGCGAAGAGGTCGAGCTCGCGCAGGAAGGGCTGCGGGTCTCCGATCTCGCCCGCCCATTCCACCGGACTGCCGTTCGCGCGCGCGCGCAGCTCCGCCGCGTAGTCGTCGCATCCGCGCTCGACGCCGCCTCCGATGCGCAGGACATGGGGCGGCATCCGGCCGTTCGCCTTCGCGAGCGCTTCCAGCAGCTCGTGCACTTTCTTCCGCGGGTCGAGGCGGGCGAGGGTGCCGATGGCGAGCGGTCGATCCCGCACCGGCGTGCGTGGCTCGAAGCCTTCCAGCCGCGCCACCCCGTTCGGGATGACGTGGACGGGAGCGCCCAGCGTTCGGCGCGCGCGCTCCGCTTCGCCCTGGTACTTCACGATGATCCCGGCGAGACGCGCGCCGTAGTCCGAGGCCGAACGATAGGGCAGACCTGGCCGGGGACGCTCGAGGTAACGCGCGAGCGATTCGTAGTACATCTCGCCGGGGCTCACGTCGAAGACCGGGATGTCGAGGAGGGCGTCCACGAGAAGGACCTTGTGGGGAGCCATCGCATTCCAGAGGAGGACCGCCGCCGGCGGATCACGATCGATGTGCGCGAGCAGGGTGCGCACGGCCTCCTCCGCATCCGCAATGGCCGGAGGCGGTAGCGCGGCCACCTCCACGCCCGCCTCCAGGAGCGCGCGCCGCCCCGGCGTCGGGAACGAGTCCTGCTCCTCGAGGACGGCCGCGCGCACGCGCACGCCCTGGTCGCGCAGGCCCAGCAGCAGGCGCCGCGCGCTGGACTGGGCGCCGCCGGTCGAGAAGTTGTTGGTGACGAGCAGCACGCCGTTCCGAGTCCCGCGGCCGTGCGCGGCGACGGCGCGTGGATAGAGGGAAGCGTATCGGCAGGCCATGCGCTCGACCGTGAAGTGCAGGGCGGCGGCCTCGCGGCCTCCGGACGGAGGAGAGGCCGCGACGTCCACGATGGCGGCGGCGTAGGCCTCGGGGCCCGCCTCCGCGGGCACGAGCGTGACCGCGGGATTGCCCTCGGCCATCTCGGGCGTGCCACCGACCGCGGTCGCGACCAGGGGAAGGCCGGCCGCGACCGCTTCGATGTGGGCGAGGCTGAGGCCCTCGAAAGCGCTCGCCGATACCATCACGTCGGCCGCGGACAGGAGGCCCGCCACGTCGTGGACCGATCCGGCGAGATGGAGATCCCCGTCCACGCCCGCACGCCGGCCCTCCGCCTGCACCTCGTCGAGGACGGCGCGATCACGCGCGCGGGATCCGCCTCCGACGATCACGAGGCGCGTGCGGCGGCGTGCGCCCCGGCGTGCCATCTCGTCGCGGGTGGCGGCCAGGACCTGGGGGAGAAAGGGAAGCCGCTTCTGCGGGCGTGGGTTCGCCACCACCACCAGCAGGAGGTCGTCCGCGCCCAGGCCGAGCTGACGGCGCCAGGCGGCCGCCCGCGCCGCCCGCCCGGCCGTGGTCGCGTCGGGCCCGAAGTCGACGCCGTTCCACACCGTCCGCACGGGCAGCGCCAGCCGCGCGCGCAAGTCGGGCTCGACGGCCCGCGCGCAGGCGACGAGCAGCGTGGCATCCGTCGCGCGCATGTCTTCCGTGCCCACGGGCCAGCCCTCGCGTACGTTGTGGATGGTGGCCACGAGAGGGATGCCGCCGGCGCTCAGGCGGCGCAACTCGCTCCCCTCGAGCAGGTGCGCATGGACGACGTCCGCACCGAAGGCATCGAGCGCCTCCAGGAGGGGCGCGATCCGCGCCTCGCGATCGAGGCGGCGCTGCCAGGAGAGGTCGAGCGCCCCTGGAGGGACGGCGAAGGACGCACGCGTCGGACCACCCAGCGCGACGAGCAGTGTCGCCGAGCCCATCTTTGGGAGAGCTTCGCTCAGGCTGAGCGCCACGCGCTCCGCGCCGCCCTGCTGCAGGCTCGTCACCACCTGCGCCACGCGCAGGACACGGTCCGTGTGCACGTCGAGGGGCGGATAGCGGACGACGCGGGCGCGGCTCGCCCGCAGCGTCTCCTCCAGGGCGGACTCGAAGGGCGCGCCGCCGGCCAGGCGGGGGCCGAGCGCGCGGGCCAGGGAGGCCTCGAGGAACACGCTCGCCGGCGGAGGGAGAGGTGACAGACGCCGGCCGTCGAGATCGCCGCCGGTGGCGGCCAGGGTCTCCGCCCAGAGTGTCGCGTCTTCGTGCGAGGCGCCGGTGAGCGGAAGGATCGCGCCCAGGGCGCAGAGGGGACGTCCGGTCCCGCTGGGAGGTGGAAACGAGATCGGCCCGCGGCGCGCGCGCCACGCGCCCGCGCGCAGGAGCCAGACCGGTTCGGACGCGGATCCGAGCGCTTCGCCCGCGGCGACGGCGCCTTCCGCGAGGACTTCCGCGCGAGCCAGCGACCGCCGCGTGCGCGCCGCGAGATGAGCCGCCGCGTCGTCCGCGCCGACTACGATCGTCCTCACGGGCGCGACCACGGCGTCCGTCAATACGCGGACGGATATCCGGTGAACGAAGACGAATCGCGGTCGCGGCGCCGGCGCTCCTCTTCCTCGCGCTCGCGATCGCGCCGCCGCTGATCCTCGTCCGACGCGTCCTGGCCGAGGAGCGTGGCCGCGGCCACGGCGTCCGCCATCCTCAGGGCCTTCACGGCCGAGGGCCGGGCCCCGGTGTAGACGTATTCACCCTGCGAGCCGGGCGACGCGATCACCCCGGGCTGATCGGCGCCGCCGACCACCGCGGTGTACGAGATCGACCGGCCGCGCGTCTCGTCGGGTGAGTAGATCCAGAAGCCGTCGTCGCCGATGTGCGTGCGCACGCCACGCGCCGAGCCGCCCAGGATGCGGCGCACGATCTTCACGAAGAACCAGATGCCGAAGACCAAAAAGCCGACCGGGCAGAGGAGCGGGAGCCAGTGTGTCCAGTCTTGATCCGCGATCTCTACGCCCTTCGCGGTGGGGACGACGGTGGCGGCGGCGGCGGTCGGGGCGGCGACCGGGCGGGCGTCCACGGAGGCCACCACGCGGAAGCCGTTGTCCGCGTTCCGGCTGCCCGGCGTGTTGCGATAGCGCGCGGCGCAGCGCGCATTTTTGGCGTCCCGCAGCCACGAGCCTCCGCGCAGGACGCGCCGCGGCTTGTCCGAGAGTGTGGATCGGCCCTCGAGAGGATCCTTGACCGCGGCCTCGCCGTAGGAAGGGCCATACCAGTCCAGCACCCACTCGTTGACGTTGCCGGACATGTCGAAGAGGCCCAGCGCGTTCGGCTTCTTCTGCCCGACGGCGCGCGTCCCGTTGCCGGCGTTCTGCTTGAACCATCCGATCGTGCGTGCCTCGTCGTCGGACGCGCCCTGGTAGAAGCGGGCCTTCGATCCGGCGCGGCAGGCCATCTCCCATTGCGCTTCCGTCGGCAGGGTGACCGCCCGGCCCGCCTTGCGCGACAGCCACTGGGTGAAGGCCAGCGCGTCGTCGTAGGTCACGATCACGACCGGGTGATCGTCGTCCTGGGCGAAGCCGGGGCTGCGCCAGTTGAATTCCTTGCGCTGGACGAGGGCCTGCCCGTCGAAGCCGGAGCCGCCCGACGTGCCTTTCTCCGCTTCCGTGCGGTAGCCCGTCTCGGCCACGAAGCGGGCGAACTGGCCACGCGTGACCGGGTATTTCCCGATGAAGTAGGGATGCGAGATCGTCACCGTGCGCCCGGTCTCGTCGTCGCCGCGGCCGGCCTCCGTGGCCGGCGATCCCTGGGGGAACGAGCCGCCCGGCGCGAGCACCAGGTCGAGGTGCACTCCCGCGCCCAGGTCGACGCGCAGCTCGTCGTCCGCGGCGTGCGCGGGGCGGAGGGCCAGCAGCAGGAACACGGCGAGCATAGCCGTGGATGGGCGCGGCAGGCGAAGGTTCATATGTCGGGTCTCGCCGCGTACCCTAGGGCGGACCCGCACCCGGAGTCAACCGGAGGAGGTCAGGCCTCCAGCTCCACGGGGAATCCGTGCTCGCGCCGGCCGACCGGGCCCTCGTGTTTCGCCGTCGTCTTGTAGAGCTCGAAACGGCCGTCCGCGGCCAGGGGGGCGGACTGGCGCCGGAGAGCTTCCATGTCCGCCTCGGCCAGCGGCTTGAACTCGCGCGCGACGGCGACGTTCTGCCGGAGGACCCGCATCGAATCGATGCCGGTGATGGTGGTGGCCACGGGCAGGCTCATCGCGTAGCGCAGCGCGTCCGTGGCCTTGACCGCGCGCTTCCTGGCGGGAATCCCCTCCCCGCAGATCGCCTTCATCCCGAGAGGCGCGATCCCGCGCACGAGCAGCTCGGGCAGGACGAGCCGCTCGAAGCTGCGGAACGTGGCGTCGAAGCAGTTGAGCGGAAGCTGGCAGGTGTCGAACGGGAAGCCGTGCTTCAGCATCTTCAGGTGGATGTGCGGATCCTTGTGGCCGGTGAACCCCACGAACCGGACCTTGCCCTGGCGCTTCGCCTCGGCCAGGGCTTCCACCGCGCCGTCCTTCGCGAAGTGCCGCTCCGGATCGTTCTCGTACACGACCTCGTGGATCTGCCAGAGGTCGAGGTGATCGGTCTTCAGCCGGCGCAGCGACTCGTGGAGCTGGCGGAAGGCCGCGTCCTTCCCGCGCCCGTGGGTGCAGCACTTGGTCATCAGGAAGGCCTGGTCGCGCAACCCGCCGGCGGCGAGCGCGTTGCCCATCAGCCGCTCGCTCTCCCCGTCGTGGTACTCCCAGGCGTTGTCGAGGAAGGTGATGCCCTCCTCGACCGCCGCCTGCACGATGCGCACGGCTTCGCGCTTGCTGCCGATGGTGCCGAGGTGGTAGCCCCCGAGCCCGATGATGGAGACCTCGGTCTCGGTGCTCCCGAGGATCCGGTGCGGAATGAGGGCGGAGTGCTTCGTGTTGGCCATGCGCGTCCTCCCTGAGTGAAGCTACTACAGGCGCGCATGGTACGCTGGCCGGCGACGTGATGAGCCCCCGCGACGGACTGCGCGAGCGCCTGGCGCGGCTGCGTGGCTCGACGGTCGTTCACGACCTGGCCGAGCTCCAAGAGCCGTTGGCCGCGGTCGGCCGCCTGGAGGCGGAGATCCAGGCTCTCGGCGACGGCGCGCGGGCGGAGCGCGCGCAGGCCTTGCGTGCCGAGGCCCGGAGCGGATCCCCCCTGGACGCGATCCAGGCGCCGGCGTACGCCCTCGTCCGCGAGGTCGCGCGACGGACGCTCGGCCTGCGGCCCTTCGACGAGCAGGTCCTGGCCGCCCTCGCCCTCCACCGCGGCGCCGTCGTCGAGATGCAGACGGGTGAGGGAAAGACGCTGGCGGCGGTGATGCCCGCGTTCCTGAACGCCCTCGGCGGCCGCGGTGTGCACGTCTTGACCTTCAACGACTACCTCGCCCGGCGCGACGCGGAGTGGATGGGCCCCATCTACCGCGCGCTCGGCCTCTCCGTCGGCTGGGTCGCCGGGGGACTCACGCCCGCCGAGCGGCGGCGCGCCTATGCCGCCGACGTGACCTACGTGACGGCCAAGGAAGCGGGCTTCGATCACCTGCGTGACCTCCTGACCCGCGATCCCACCGATCTCGTTCACCGTCCGTTCCATTTCGCGCTGATCGACGAGGCGGACTCGCTGCTGGTGGACGAGGCGCGCGTGCCGCTCGTCATCGCGGGTGCCCTCGAGCGCGCGGCTTCCGCGTCCGCTGAGATGGCGGAGGTGACGGCGTCCCTCGTGTCCGGAGTGCACTTCTCCGTCGACGAATACGGCCGCAACGTCGAGCTCACCGAAGCCGGCTACGAACACGTGGAGCGGGCGATGGGCGGCGGGAGCCTGGTGGCGGAGGAGAACTACGGGCTCCTGACCGAGCTCCACTGCGCGCTGCACGCGCGCGTGCTGCTGCGGCGCGACGTGGACTACCTCGTGCGCGACGGCCGCATCGAGATCGTGGACGAGTTCACGGGACGGGTCGTGGAGGACCGCCACTGGCCGGACGGCCTGCAGGCGGCGCTGGAGGCCAAGGAAGGCCTGGCCCGCCGCGGCGACGGCCGCATCCTGGGCTCGATGACGCTGCAGCACTTCCTGCGTGCCTATCCGCGGCGGTGCGGGATGACGGGCACCGCGCGTGACGCGGCCGAGGAGCTCGACGAGTTCTACGGCCTCCCCGTCGCCGTCGTCCCTACCCACCGGCCGATGATCCGCGTCGACGCGGACGACGTCGTCTTCACCCATCGCGAGGCCAAGGAGGCGGCGGTCGTGGAGGAGGTGCGGCGGGTCCATGCCACCGGGCGCCCCGTCCTGGTCGGCACCCTCACCATCGCGGAGTCCGAGCGGCTGGCCGCGCGCCTGCGGGAGTGGGGCGTGGAATGTCGGGTCCTCAACGCGCGCAATGACGAGATGGAAGCGCACATCGTGGCCGGAGCGGGCGCTCTCGGAGCGGTGACGATCTCCACCAACATGGCCGGCCGGGGCACGGACATCCGCCTGGGCGGAGAGGACGAGAGCGAGCGTGCCGCCGTCGTCGCGCTCGGCGGCCTCTACGTCATCGGTACCAACCGCCACGAGAGCCGGCGCATCGACCTGCAGCTGCGCGGCCGGGCCGGGCGCCAGGGGGATCCGGGCACGTCCCGTCTCTTCGTGAGCCTCGAGGACGACCTCCTGGTGCGGTACGGAGTGGACGCGCTGATTCCGGCCGGACGCCGTCCCCCCGATCAGGAGGCGCCCATCGAGAGCGCCACCGTGCGGCGGGAGATCGCGCGCGCCCAGCGCATCATCGAAGGCCAGAACCTCGAGATCCGCCGCACGCTGTGGCGCTACGCGTCGGTCGTCGAGGAGAGCCGGCAACGGGTCCACGCGCGGCGCCAGGCGCTCCTCCTGGGACTGGAGGCCCCGGACATCTGGGCGGACGAAGGCGCGCCCCATGAGGCACTGGTCAGCGCGGCGGGCGCGGAAGCGGTGCGCCGGGCCGAGGTCCTGGTCACCCTCGCCCACATCGATCGCGCCTGGAGCGACTTCCTCTCCTTCGTGGCCGACGTGCGCGAGGGCATCCACCTCGTCGGCCTCGGCGGCCAGGATCCCCTGTCGCGCTTCAAGGTCCAGGCGGCGGAAGCGTTCGAAGCCATGCAGGACGACGTCGCCGATTCGGTGCGGGCCTCGCTCGCCCAGATCCAGCCGGGAGCGGCGGGACTCGACCTCTCGCACCTGGCCCTCAAAGGTCCAGCGTCCACCTGGACCTATCTCGTGAACGACGACCCCTTCCGCAACCAGCTCGGCGCGATGCTGATGGGGCCGGGCAAGACGACGTTCGCGGTGGGAGCGGCGATGTTCGCGGGGCCGCTCCTCATCCTCCTCGGCCTCGTCGATCGCTACCTTCGCAAGAGGCCTCACGCCCGCTGAGCCGCGCTTGCCGCGGCCGGCCCGCGGGTCCAGAATGCGCCACCCAAGCGAAGGAGGCGTGCATGCGGCAGCTGAGCCGTGGTGGATGGCGAGTCGTGTCCCTGGTGGTGGCGATGTCCGCGGCGGCCGTGGCCGCGGGAGCTCAGGATGCCGCCGTTCGTGCCGCCATCGAGGCCGGCAACAAGAAGTTCGGCGCGGCCGCGGCCAAGGGCGACGCCGCGGCCGTGGCGAGCCTATACACGACGGACGCGGAGGCGTTTCCGCCCAACTCCGATGTCGTCAAGGGGCGCCCGGCGATCCAGGCGCTGTTCAAGGGATTCTTCGACTCCGGAGTGACGGGCGTGGAGCTCACCACCGCCGAGGTGGAGGCGCAAGGGCCCCTGGCTTCCGAGGTCGGCACCTTCGTGATCAAGCTGAAGGACGGCACCGTCGCCGACCGCGGCAAATACATCGTGGTCTGGAAGAAGGTCGGCGGGCAATGGCTGCTCCACCGCGATATCTGGAACACGAGCCAGCCCCCGCCCAAGCCCTGAAGCCCCTGGGATCCTGACCTGCGCGCCCGCGATCAGCTCATCGTCGCGGCCGCCCTCGGAGTCGCCACCTATTTCGCGCTTCTGCGCATCGCGGAAGCCAAGTGCGACGCCGCGGTCGGCGGGGAGGTGGCGCCCATCGAGGCGCCGCGGCGCGAGGAGCTCGAGGCCTTCGAGGACCTGCGCTCGCGCATCGCGGGCATGGGCGATGCCGCCTTGGCCGACCGCCTCGAGCGGCTGCGCGAGGCTCGCGAGATCTGGGTGGCGCCGCGCCTGGGACCGGAGCGCTGGGCCGTCTTCGTGGAGGCCTTGTCTCTCGTGAAGCGGATCTACCTGCGGCGCGAGGCCCTGCTCGATCCGGTGGCGCATCTCTATCGCACTCCCCGACCGGACATCCCGCGGGCCTACCAGGAGGCGCACGCCCGGCTCGGGCTGGCGGGAGCGCTCCGGCACGAGCTGGCCCATCGCGACGGAATGCGCGACGAGGCGGCCGCCTACGACGCCGAGCTCGCGTGGTACGAGACGGTGCGCCAGGCCGCGCCGCTCACCCGCATGCGTGACGAGGAGCGGCGGGCCTGGGAATGGGGACTGGATGCGGCCGTGCTCAGCGCGCGCAAGGCGCGCGAGACGGCGAGCGGCTCTAGTGGGGCGCCATCGCCTTGAGCATCGGGTTGTCGACCTTGCGATAACCCGCCGGCACTTCCCAGGCCGAGGCCGGGATCGGACCTTTCTTGACCTCGACCACCTCGCTCGACGAGCTCGACGACCGGCCCATGAAGCTCGCCGAAGTGGCGCTGGCGAGCGGATAGCCGCGCATCTCCTTCATCTTCTCGGCGATCTCCGCCATTCCCTTGGCCATGGGTCCCATGGAGGCCATCATGCCGCGCATGCCCTCCGCGAAACCGCGGTAGGCGTCCCAGCTCTGGACGGGCACCGGCAGCTCCGTCGTGACGCACTGCTCGGTCTTGGAGAACTGGCCCAGCGTGATCGTCCAGTTGTCGCAGTTGTAGCCGGCGACCTTGCGCGTGGTGCCCATCTTCTTGACGTCGAAGGTGCCGCCGCCCATCATCCCCTGCATCTTCTTCTGGACTTCCGGGGGCAGGTTCTTCATCTGCTCCTGGGCCCGCTTCATCTCCGGGCTGTTCATCGTCTGCTCCAGCTTCGCCTTCATCTGGTCCATGTCCTGGCGGGTGACCACGAAATATTCCTTCTTGCGCCCGTCGATCACGGTGGTCTGACCCGTCTTGAGGTCGAGGATGGCCTCCTGGCCGTCGGGCTGGACCATGCGCGCGTGGTCGCTGGAGAGATAGCTGGTGGCGGTGGTGGGCTCGCCGCCGTCGCGCGTCATCTTGGAGACGATGGTCAGGTCGTCCGCGCCCGCAGGCAGGGCCGCGAGCAGGCCGGCGGCCACGAAATACATCCGGAATGCCATGAATCCTCCTCGTCGCGCGTCGGCGACGTCGGAAAAGGTTATCACGCGGCGCCGAGGGGGCCCCGGGCGCGCTTCGCTTCGTACATGGCCTCGTCGGCGAGGTTGAGCGCGACGTCCGGATGGCCGCCCGCCGGCATTTCGGCCACGCCCACCGAGAACTCGATGGGTGGCCCTTCCGTGGCCGCACGCCGCAGCCGGTCGCGCAAGGCCTCGACGCGCCCGGTAACGGACGCGGAATCGAGGCCGTTCGCCACCACCAGGAACTCGTCCCCCGCATAGCGGACGAGCGCGTCCGAAGGACGGAAGGATTCGCGCAAGGCGGCCGCGAAGCGGCGCAACGTGTCGTCGCCCGCCTCGTGGCCGTGGAGATCGTTGATCTGCTTGAACTGGTCGAGGTCGAAGAAGAGCAGCGTCGCTCCCGCGGGCTGGGCGGCACGGAGGACCTCGGGCAGGGCCCGGCGGTTGGCGAGGCCGGTGAGGGCGTCGCGATCGGCCAGCCGCCGCAGGTCCTCCTGGGCGTTGAGGAGCTCCGCGTTCGACTTCAGCAGCTCGCGCTGCACCCACTCCGACACCGCGAGCACGCAGCCCAGGGCCAGCAGCCACTCCGCGATGCTGTCGAACGACGAAGCGGCGGAAACGATGATGTCGGCGGCCCCGGCCAGGCCCGGCGGGAGGCGGCCGGGTCCGGCCACGCTGATCACGTAGGCTCCGGCCTCCGCCAGGCTCAGGACCCCGCGCACGGCGAAGCCGCCGGCCAGCCAGAGCAGGGCGACGTCGAAGGCCAGGAGCAGGATGGCCGCGGCCGCGACCAGGATCAGTCCCATCACCGTGTGCTGGACGACGCCGATCCACGGCACCGTGGGCACGAAGACGGCCGCGGCCGCGTACGCGACCAGGCCGCCTACGAGCGGACGCGTTGCGAAGAGCGGCCGGCCCGGACGCCGGATGGCCCACGCGCCCTGGATGAGGAGGAGGAGGAACGTGGTCTTGGCCCCCATGTAGACGGGCGCCACCACGAAGTGCACCATCCAGCTCGGGGGCAGGAAGAACCAGTAGAAGATCGTGATGGCGAGAGCGACGAGGTTCCACAGCCAGGCCCGCACCCACCAGCGGAGCGCCGCCGTCCGGATGCTGCGCCCCAGCATCCAGAAGAAGATGGCAATCATCGCCAGCGATGTGAGCTGGACGCTCGTGCTCCAACGCCACAGCAGGTCCATGGGCGGGGCCAACCTACTCCGGTGCCGTCTCCGCCGCAAGGCCGAAGAGGAGGCTCTTGCACGTCACGCCGCCCTCCGCCTTCCGGAACTCCGAGACGTCCACGGTGCGCACGTCGAGGCCCCGCGCCTGCAGGCGCTCCACGGTGCGGGGGAAACCTGCGGCCGCGATGACGGCGCCGCCCGCCATGACGACATTCGCCCCCCACGGCTCGCCGGGGTCGACTGCGACCGTCTCCCATCCACGGAAAGGCCCGAGGTCCACCCAGGCCGGGTTGACGAGGAGGACATTCGCCGCGGCAGCGGTGACGGCGGTCTTGAGGTGCAGGCAGCCTTCCATGCGGACGGGGACGACCTCGTAGCCGAAGGGCGTCACCGCTTGCGCGAGCGCCTCGCGACCCGCGGCATCCGTCCGATTCGAGAGGCCCACGAACACGCGCCGGCCCAGCACGAGCACATCGCCGCCGTCGATGCGGGCCGGATCGTCGAGGCGCACGAGGGGGCGATAGGGCGCGAGGGCGGCCGCCACCGCCGGCGTCTCGCCGCGGCGCGAGGGCGCGCCGGGACGGGTCAGCACCGCCACCTCGTCGAGCACGATCGCGACGTCCTCGACGAAGCAGCAGTCCGGAAGCGCTTCATCCGCGTCGATCCGGATCACCTGAAGGCCGAGGTCCTGGAGGACGCGTTCGTAGGCGGCGTGCTGGGTGACCGCGCGCGCGTAGTCGATCGGCTCGCGCTCGAGGAAGGTCAGCTCGCAGCGGGCGAGGGCGGGGGAGACGCCCCGCGTGACGGCGACGTGACGTCCGCGTCTCGCCTCGGCCATGGCCGCGGGCGATTGTGCCTCAGCTCGTGGCCCGGATAACATCGCGGACGTGAAGGACGAGGCGAATCGCGCGCCCGTGGACGAGCTGCGCCGGGCGGTCGGGCTGGCCCTGGGCGGCGACTGGCAGGCGGCGCACCTGATCGCGCAGAAATACGAGGACGACGACGTGGCGAGCTGGATTCACGCCGTCGTCCATCGGATGGAAGGCGACCTCGCGAACGCGGGCTACTGGTATCGCCGGGTCCGGCGCCCCATGCGCGAGGACGTGTCGACCGAAGACGAACTGCGCGAAATCGAGCTGGCTCTTGATTAGTCTTTGATCTCAGGGGGGGAATTCACGCCTCACCGCGGGGCGCGTGAACTCCCCCCCTGAAACCCCCCGTCGCTCGACGCCGCCTGCGGCGCCGCCGAGCTCACTGGTCGGCTCGAACTACTCGGTCCCCTTCGCATCCGCCGGCACGGGAAACCCCCTCT
>Ga0207662_10000448_pt1 | contig 18248 bp, 19 predicted proteins | sample KBSS33LmetaG_FD_184338 | JGI IMG/M metagenome (GOLD analysis project Ga0207662, IMG submission 184338) | Switchgrass rhizosphere microbial communities from Kellogg Biological Station, Michigan, USA - KBS S3-3L metaG (SPAdes) (version 2) | ecosystem: Host-associated > Plants > Roots >... | reverse complement strand
CTGAGCTGTAAGCATTGCCACGCGCATCGAGATGCCGCGACGTCCGGTTTTCTCCGCGCCCTTCCGCAGGAGATGTTCACCACATGTCAGCGGCATTGGTGGCATGTACTTGCCATCGGGCACGTGGGGGAGACCGTCGTTATTTCCGCTTACACCTATGAATTCCTCGGCGCGATCGTAGTACGGCGCAAGTTCCGCGTAACTAATTGGCCAATCATCTCCGAAGCCATCATGAGTTGCTGCTTTGAAATCGAGATCGGATAAACGCCAACTCAGTCGTCCCCAGTGAAGCGTCTTACCGCCCATGATCCGCGCACGGACCCACATAAATGGTTTACCGGGTTCAGTTGTATATGGGTTTTCAGAGTCTTTAACGTAGAAGTGACGGCTGTAGTACGATGCGGTGTCCTGCATCCACTGTTCTTGCTGCTTCCAGCCGGGCGGGCCGAAACCGCGATACATCATTTGATACGGCCATGTGTGAGTGGAGAAGTCGCGTTGCGGATTGACTGGCGGCCCCGCTTCGAGAACCAGCACTTCAAAACCACGCTCAGTCAACTCCTTCGCGGCCATTCCGCCAGAAGCTCCTGAGCCAATGATCAGTGCGTCGTATTTCTTTGCCGATCTCAAAGGCAGTCTCCGCGAACTGAATGTGTGATTGCTGAATGAAGCGCGCCGGAAATGTTCGATATGCTTTAGCTTGTCGTTGAGGAACGAAGCGGGCTTCAATCGTGTCATCACGACAAGCTAAAGCATATCGGACATTCGTAGAAGGCCGCACCATAACACACGCCGAAAACGAGGAGCAATATTTTTAGTAGCCGTGCCGCTGCGTCTTTGTGCTCTCTGGGGCGATGAAGTCAGTACCACAGCGCGGTAGCGTGTGGCTCTTGATTGGATATAGCGACTCTCGAAGTTCAGCAAGCCACACGCTACCGCGTCGTGGTACTGACTTCATCGTCGCAGTGCGCATAGAGATAGCAGAGGCAGTGAACCAATAATGATTGACATTTTGATCCACTGACCGGAATAATCGCGCCCGTCACATCACTAATCGTTTCCAAAAACTGAAATCTGAACGAGCGATCAAATGTCTAACGACGAAACAATTAGTCGCAGAACTGCACTGAAGATTCTCGGCGTAGGTGTTGGTGTCGCAAGTGCTCCGAGTGTCTTCGCTCAACATCCTCATCCGCACACTGGCGTCGAAATGGTGCCGCCGATCGATGAACAGATACCAAGTAAACCCCATTTCTTTACTCCGACTGAGATGACGTCGATCAGTTTGATGAGCGATTTGATAATTCCAGCTGACGAGCAATCCCCGGGTGCAAAAGACGCAGGTGTTCCGGCCTTCATTGATTTAATGATCAGTGAGTCATCAGTCGAAACGAAAAACCTCTGGCGCAACGGTCTGGCCGCCGTCGACCAACTTTGTAAGAAAGAATTCGGTAACAGTTTCGGTACATTAAGTTCCGAGCAACAAGTAACGGTTCTGAAATTGATTAGTAGAAACGAATACCAACCCAGGAGGATCGAAGAGCGTTTCTTTATCGCGATTAAGGGACTGACGGTTGACGGGTATTACACTTCGGAGTTGGGGATCCACCAGGAACTACGATACAAGGGCAACGCCTACCTAAAAGATTTTGCCGGTTGCACTCATCCAGAACATACGAGTTAAGAGTTTGAGACTGAAGCACGAGCGCAGTAACGCCATTCAGGCCGTGACCCATTCGCTGCGCTTGTGGTTGGTTTGTTTGATTATTCTTTTCAGTTCAGCCGTCGCTTCATTCGGTTTCGAAATAAACGGGGTAAGTGAGCGTGTGCCAGTTGTACTATCGACGGACGTCGGAAACGAAATCGACGATCAGTGGGCCATCGTTTACTTGCTTCTGCAACCAAAGTTTGAAGTCCTTGGCGTGATGTCGGCACATGCGCCAACAATTACCGCACCCGCGGGTCGAACGTCCTACCGGATTCTGGTCGATGTGGTCGAAAACCGGATGGGAATGCGAAGGCATCCTCCGTTGATTGAAGGTGGTAGTGAGCCGTTAGAGAAAGCCGTTACTGCCAGACGGAGTCCCGCGGTCGATTTTCTGATCAGGACGTCGCGCAAATATTCGAAAGAGAAACGGCTAACTGTCCTGATGATTGGCGCCGCAACGGACGTGGCATCGGCGATTCTAATTGACCCTTCGATTGTCGATCGTATTCGTGTGGTCCAAATGGGTTTTACGAATGAACAGGGAGGCAATGAGTTTAATATCGCGAACGATGTTTTTGCTGTGCAAGCGATTCTGAATTCGAGCGTCCCTTTGGTGATCGGGCCTGGAGACGTTTGTCGAGCAAGTTTGTCGCTGAAATTCGAAGAGGCGCGAAAGATGTTGGAGCAGCGCGGTGCGATTGGCTCGTGGCTATGGGAAGAATACCAGGCATGGTACTTCCGCGTTGTGAAGCCGCTACGAGTAAATGATTTTTCCAAGTCGTGGGTAATTTGGGACGACATAGCGCTCGCGTATGTTTTGGGCATGACCAACCAACACAATTCGCCGCGACCGAGAATCTTCAAACCAGCCACTTTGCCGCGGATGTCCTGCGAGGCCACCTGCGTCGAGACCTCGAGGTTGAAGAGCACCACGATGTTGGAGAGGCCTTCCTGGGACGTGGACTCGACGTGTTTGATGCCCTGGACGGTGTTGATCGACTCCTCGATGCGCTTCGTGACCTCGCGCTCCACCGTCTCCGGGGAGGCGCCCGGGTAGACGGTGGTGACGGTCACGATCGGGAACTCGACGTTGGGGAACATGTCGACCTTGAGCTGCCGGTAGGACGTGATCCCCAGGACGGCCAGGGCCACCATCATCATGGTGGCGAAGACGGGCTGCTTGATGGAGAGGTCGCTCAGGAACATGGCTATTTCCTCGCGGCCTGGATCTCGACGGGCGAGCCCGAGGAGAGGGCGACCGGCGGGTCCAGCACGAGCACGTCGCCCGCCTTCACGCCGCTCGTGACCTGGACGGCGTCCGCGCCTTCCACGCCGAGGGCGACCGTGCGGCGCTCCGCCTTGCCCCCCTCGATCACGAACGTCTGGGCCTGGCTGGTGCCGTCACGCACGAGCGCCGCCGGCGGCACCACCAGCGCGCCGGGCAGCACGCCGATCTGGATGCGCGCGCGCGCGAAGAGCCCGCCCACGAGCGCGGAGTTGCCGGGCACCTCGACCACCGTCTCGAACGAGCGGCTGCGGTCGTCCACGAGAGGCGCGACCCGCACCACGCGCCCGGTCACGGCCAGGCCGGGCATGCTGTCCACGGTCACGCTCACCGGCGAGCCCACGCGCACCTTGCCGTATTGCGTGGAGGGCGCGGAAGCGCGGAACTCGAGGACGGAATCGTCGACGAACGTGAAGAGGGGAGTGCCGGAGGCGAGCATCGCCCCCGGATCCACCATGCGCTTGGCCACGCGGCCGGAGAACGGCGCCTTTATCTCGGTACGGGAGAGCTGCTGGTTCGCGATCGACGCCTCCGCGCGCGCCTGGGCCAGCGCGGCTTCCGCCACCTGCAGGTTCACTTCCGCGGCCAGGCGGTCCTTGTCCGTGATGCCGCCCGTCTTGAGGAGGTTGTCCGCGCGGTCCTTCTCGACGCGGGCGTGGGCCTGGTTCGCTTCCCCCACGGCCAGGGACGCGCGCGCGCGCTCGGCGCTGAGCCGGAAGTCCGTCGGGTCGAGCACCGCGAGCACCTCGCCCTGCGCGGCGCGGGCGCCTTCGTCGCGGCGGATCTGGAGGAGGCGCGCCGCCACCTCGGCCACCACCTGCACCTGGGCCCGCGGGCGCAAGGTACCGGTAAGCACGACCTCGTCCTGCAGGTCGCGTTGCTGGACCGTCACCGTGCGGACGGGTACTCCGCGCGGCTTCGCTTCCGGCGCCGTCTGGGCCGTGCCGTCACAGCCGGCCGCGGCCAGGGCGGCGGCCAGCGAGATCCCGAAGAGATTCCTGCGCGTCATTCGCTTCCTGCCTTTGTCTGGGCCTCGAGCGAGGCCGATGGGGGGGCGGTGTCCAGGGGATCACGGCCCATCACCCAGCGCAGCACGGCCCGGGCGTTGGCGTGCGCGTACAGCGCCTCCAGCCGCAGGCTCTCGGCCAGGGTGAGCGCGGCCTGGGCGTCGAGCACGTCGAGGGGCGTGGCCGCGCCCAGCGAGTAGTTCGCCTGGGTCATGTCGAGGGCCTTCTGGGCCTGGGTCACGTTGAGGTCGGCGGCCTCGAGCACGCGCCCGGCGGTCACGAGCACGTCGCGCGCCTGTTTCGCGGAGAGGCGGATCTGGTTCTCCAGCGCGATGCGGTCCTGGTCGGCCGACTCGCGGCGCGCCTTGGCCTGCGCGACCTTGCCCGAGTTGCGGAACCCGTCGAAGACGGGGATGGTCAGGGTGATGGCCGCATTCCACCGCGTGTAGTCCCCCGAGAAGAAGTTGCCGGGCCGTCTCACGGAGTAGCCCCAGGCCGCGTTGAGGTCGAGGGAAGGCCGGAACTCTCCGCGCACCACGCCGATCAGCTCGTCGTTGACGCGCACGGCCAGCTGCGCGGCCTTGACCTCGCTGCGGTTGGCCATCGCCTCCTGCACGACCGTCTCCAGGGACACCTCGAAGTCCTGGTGGACGAGGCTGTCCGAGGGCTCGACGGGCGCGTCGATCGGCCGCACCATGGCCGCGTTCAGGGCACCGCGCGCGAAGTCCGCCTGGCCGCGCGTCCGCTCGTACACCACGCGCTGGTTCTCCAGCGCCACCTGCAGGCGGAGGACCTCCAGGTCGGTGGCCACGCCCGCCGCCCGGCGGTTCTTCGCCATGGCCACGTGGCTCTCCTGCTGTTTGACCGCCTTCTCCGCGACCTTCACCTTCTCGACGTCGAGCAGGTACTCGTTGTAGGCGCGGATGGTGTCGAGAACGACCGAGCGCGTCACGCCCTTTTCCTGCTCCTCGCCCATGCTCACGGCGTAGCGCGCGGCCTTGATGGCGCGGCCGAGCTTGAAGCTGTACAGCGTCTGCTTGAGCTGCGCCGTCCCGTCGAACAGGTTCTGGGGGACCGGCCTCAGCGCCTCGCGCAACTCGGGGGGGAAGGCATCGAAGCTGCTGCTGTTGAGGAGCGAGGGGTCGCGGTAACGGGTGCTGCTGCCGTACACGGTGACCTCGGGCAGCGCGTCCGCCAGCGCCTCCTTGCCCTGACCGTGCAGGGAGAGGAGTGCCTGGTGGCTCTTGCGCACCTCGGGGTTGTTGGCGATGGCCAGGGTCACCGCCTCCGCGCGCGAGAGGGTCTGCGCCCCTGCGGCCGCGGGCACGAGGCTGGCCGCGAGCACCGCCATCATGGTCCGGCGCGTCATCAATGGGCCTCCAGGCGCGGGCGCCATCCGGCGACGACCGCGTCGATCAGGGCGTCGGCGAGCGCGGGCGAGAGCTGGGGCTTGCCGACGATCAGGTAACCGCACAGCGCCTCGCCGAGCGCGCCCATGAGGATCAGCATGCGCAGGTCCGTGCGGCCGGGCACGAACTCCCCGCGCGCCACGCCCGCCTCCACCTCGGCCGCGATCTTCGCGACCACCTCGTCGTAGAAGCTGGGGAAGTCGGTGCGCGGCGCGGACGTCGCGGGGTTGTGGACGAGGCCGAAGATGAAACGGCACAGATCCCGCCGGGCGCGCGCTCTCTCGAAGTACGCGCGTCCCACGCGCTGGAGCCGGTCCACCGCCGACCCGGGAGCCTGCAGCGCGCGCGTCACCGCGCGGCTGAAGTCGTCGAGGGCGCCGTCCACGAGCGCGCGGTACACGCCCTCCTTGCTCCCGTAGAAGTGGTACAGCGTGGGCTTGGTGATGCCCGCGGCCTCGCAGATCTCCCGGACGGAGGTCGCCTCGTACCCCTTCGCGGAGAAGAGCTCCAGGGCGCCCTGGAGGATGCGGTCGGCACTCGGGCTCGGGACCTGGGCGGAGCGGGACATGGCCGGCTGATTATACGTACCGGACGGTATAGCGTTCCGTCAAACTTTGTGTCCGTCCCGGAGGGCCCTGGCTCAGCGGGGAGGCGCGGGGTCGGTTTCGTGCGTCGAATACTGCTCGGCCAGGTGCAGGTCGAACGCGTGGTGGGCGGGGTTGCGGGCAAAGCCGCGCATGTGGGCGTGGCACCGATAACAGACGGTCACGTCGGGGAGGAGCGCGTAGAGGCCGGCGTCGATGGCGGCGGCCACGAAGAGGCTCGCGTAGAACGGCGTGAAGGGCGCCAGGGCCGCGCCCACGATCACGACCCCGAGGCCGACCTTCTGGTTGAAGTCGCGTTGGACGTAGAGGAGGCCGTTGCCGCAGGCCAGGCAGGCCTCGAGCACGCGCGACGCGCGCACGGAGTCCGGGATCTCGAGCTTCGACGCGGCCCCGCAATGCGGGCATCGCGCCGCGCCGCCCAGATCGGCGACGGCCTCGCGGCCGCAGGACGCACACGCCAGCGCGATCTCGGGAGAGGACACGGCGCCGATTGTAGTCCGGCCGCGCTTTCGCGCGCCGTAACGGGCGACGGTCCGCGTAAACACGCCACCGCCGCGCGTGGTCGGCATTAGACGCCAAGCGGCTCTGCCGACTCGACTTCACTCCGGACAACGCAGGGGCATGCGCGTTGCAACCCTGCGGTTGGCGTCGTTCGTGTGGCGCTGGAGGTTGTGATGAAGCAGATGGACCGTTCGACCGTGCTGGCCGTCCTCGTGGCCGGCGCCCTCGCGTCGAGCTGCGGCGGCGGAAGCGGCTACAGCGCTCCCACGGCAGCGAATCCCCCCGCTGCGACCACGGGGAACACGGACCCCGCGGCGACGGTAGTCGGGATCCTGGGAGACCGTGGTGCGAGTTCCTTCTCGCCGAATCCGGTGACGGCGCGCATTGGCGCCAAGGTCCAGTGGCGGAACCAGGACGGCGTCCTGCACCGGATCGTCCAGGATCGTGCCGGAGACGACGGCAACAACAGCGGCGATCCCTACGGCCCGAACCCGGGTGGGGGATCGAGCGCAGGAGGCTTCGACGGCGGCGATACCGCGCCCGGCAGCATGTCCAATGCGGTGACGCTCAACGCCGCGGGCACCGTCCGCTATCACTGCGCGATCCACCCCGGGATGGTGGGCTCGATCGTCGTCCAGTAGCGCTACAGCGCGAAACCGGCGGCCACGCGCAGGTACTTCGCGAGCAGCTCGCCGGAGAGGACGAGGAAGAGCTGGACGTAGAGGATCCCCGTCGCGGACTGGGTCGAGCGGATCTCCACCGTCTTCCAGATGAACCAGATGAGGGACAGGGGACCGGCGAGGCCGAAGAGGATCCGCATCCAGACGAAGACGCCGTCGGGGCTCCAGAGGCCCGCCGCCACCGCGCTCAGGTCCTGATAGGCGCCCGCGTCGCCGGCGGCGAGGGCGACTCCCACCACGATCGTGCGCAGCACGAGTCCCGCGATGAGGAGCACGGTCAGGCGGCGCAGCGCCGAGATGGGCAGGTCGAGGATCACCAGGTAGTAGTGCCCGAGGATCATCGCGGACGCGGCCGCCCCCAGGAGCAGCACCGAGGTGAGGTCCGTCGCGGCCACGAGGAGACGCGCGCGCGGCGGCGTGCCCAGGAGAACGGCCGCGATCCCGGCGACCAGGGACAGGAAGAGCAGCGGCCGCCGGATCCGCACCCAGCCGAGATGCCAGGCCCGGTTGTACACGATCGTCGCGGCCAGGAACGCGCCGCACCATGCGATCAGGGCGCCGTAGTGCTCGCCCGCCGGTGCGCCCGCACGCCCCTCCGCCCCGAAGCGACGCACCAACAGCCAGAGCCCCGCCGTCGTCATGGTGGCAGCGGAGGCGGAGCACAGCTTGAAGAACCCGAGGCCGGCGCGGTCGGGGACGAACGGCAGCATGGCCATGAGCCCGAGGGCGAGGTGGACGAAGAACAGGAAGAAGACCGTGGTCACGCGATCGTCGCCTCGATGGCCGCGCGTTCGGGCGAGTCGGGATGGAAGGGATCACGGGACGTGCTCGCGTGCGGACACGGGCGGGCGGCGACGTGCGCTTCCACCGATGAAGGCACGCGCCGGAGAAGGCCCGTCACCGCTGCCGCCGCCGTCCGGCTGTGCGCGCAGTACCCGTGATCGGACATGAAGCCCGCCGCCTCCGCCAGATCGCCCAGGTCGCGCGCCCGCGCCGTGCCCGATTCCACGGCGCGCATCACGCGCGACAGGTTGCGGCTGCCCTGGACGCAAGGCGGACACTGCCCGCAGGACTCCCTTTCGAAGAACGCGGCCAGCGAGGCGGCAATGCCGATCGGACACGCGGACCCGCCGATCACGAGCAGGGAGGCCGTGCCCAGGCCCGATCCGGCCGCGCGCAGGTCGTCCGGGTGCAGCGGCACGTCGAGCTGATCGGCGAGGAGGGGCGGCGCGGACGGGCCGGCGGGGAAGACGAGGCCGATCGCCTCGGTCGCGCCGCCGCCCTGATCCTCGATCACGCGGCGCAACGGCGTCCGCAGCGGCACCTCGTACACACCCGGGCGGCGCACGTCGCCCCACAGCGAGACGAGAGTGGTCTCGTAGGCGCCGTACGCGTCCGGGTCGTCCACGGCCGCTGGCACCCTCGCCAGCGTCTCCACGTTCTGGACCAGGGTCGGGCGTCCCTGAAGGCCGACGGCTGCGGGCAGCGGCGGCTTCGGACGCGGCCAGGGGCGCCGGCCCTCGAGGGCTTCCAGGAGCGCCGTCTCTTCGCCCGTGATGTAGGAGTCGTCACCGCGCCGAATGGAAACGGCGAGGCCGCCCAGGTCCGCTGCTCGCAGGGCCGTCTCCAGGGCGGCGGCCGGCCGATCGAAGGATCGCTTGAGGAAGAGGATGGCCTCGCGCGCGCCGACGGCCTGGGCGGCCAGGCGGAGGCCGCGGAGCACGTCGCCGGGCCGCGTCGTCATCACGTGCCGGTCCTTGACCGAGCCGGGCTCGCCTTCGGCGCCGTTGGCGATGACGACGGGATTCCCGCCTTCGACCCGTACTGCGTGCCACTTACGGGCGGCCGGGAACCACCCGCCCCCACGCCCCCGGAGGCCCGAGGCGGCGACCCGTGTGATCAGCTCCCCGGCGTCCACCGCGGGATTATGTCGCCCTTTCAACCCCCCCTCGAATCCGTTAATATGAAGAATCGGAACAAGGAGACGCGAATGATCAATATCACTACCGCCGCGACGGAGAAGGTCAAGGCGGTACTGGAGCAGGAGAAAGCCAATCTGCCCCAGGGCGGCCTCAGGATTTATGTGCAGGGCGGGGGCTGTTCCGGGTTCCAGTACGGGATGGTCCTCGACGAAGTCACCGACGGCGACGAGGTCTTCGAGAAGGACGGCATCAAGGTCATCGTGGACCCCATGAGCATGCGGTACCTGGAAGGCGCCGAGGTCGACTACAAGGAAGACCTGATGGGCGGCGGCTTCGCGATCAAGAACCCGAACGCCACCTCCACCTGCGGCTGCGGCCACTCGTTCCAGGCCGGCAGCGAGGGTGCGGGCGCGGGCGCCGGTCACGGGCACGGTCACCAGCACTGAGCGTTTCCCGGAGTGGCCGGATGACGTCCGGTCCCTCCCAGCGAGGCGTGCGTCCGGCGCCGCCCCTCGCTGACCCGAGCGCCCCAAAAGGGTCATCCATGACTGCAGTCAAGCCCGCCATTCCTCCCACCGCGGAGGCAGGGCTGGAGACCGTGCGCGTCATCACGGAAACGCTCAGGATCGTCACCGACAAGCGGCTCGAGCTCTACAACCTCACGGAGAAGGTGGCGGACATCGTCAAGCGCCACGACATCAAGGAGGGCATGGTCCTGCTCTCCTCGCTGCACACGACCGTCGCGCTGTTCGTGAACGAGTGGCAGTCCGCGCTCCTCCACGACATCAAGGGGATGCTCAACAAGGTCGTCAGCCCCAAGGACGAGTGGCGGCACAACGACCCCCAGCACTCGGACTGCGACCGTCAGAACGCGCACTCGCACCTGCAGGCCACCCTGCTCGGACACGCCCTCTCCTTCCCGGTCACGAAGGGCAAGCTCGTGCTCGGTCAGTTCCAGGCCATCATCGCCGCCGAGCTCGACGGGCCGCGCAACCGCGACGTGGCCATCCAGATCATCGGGCGGTAGCCGGGCTGGCGAGCCTTCCGCCCGTCATCCCGCTGTTCCCGCTCCCGGACGTCGTCCTCTTCCCCCGGGTCCCGCTTCCCCTCCACATCTTCGAGCCGCGCTACCGCAAGATGATCGCGGACGCGCTGGCCGGCCCGCGCGTCATCGGGATGGTCCTGCTTCGCCCGGGATGGGAGGGGGACTACGAGGGCCGGCCGCCCGTCTACGCCCACGGATGTGCGGGCCGCATCGAGCAGCACGAAGCGCTGCCGGATGGACGGTCCAACATCCTGCTCCGCGGCGTCACCCGGTTCCGCATCCAGGAAGAGCATGGGGGTGAGCCCTACCGTCTGGCCGCGGTCGAGCCCGTCGCCGACGAGCCGGGGGATGTGGCGGAGATCGAGGCGGCGCGCCGCGAGGTGATGGCGGCCATCGGCCGCGCGGCCGACGGGCCCCAGGTGCTCGTGATCAAGCCCGACGTGCCCGCGGACGTCTTCGTGAACGCGCTGTCCCAGTCGCTCGACCTCCGTGCTGTCGAGCGCCAGTCGCTCCTCGAATGCGACGGCGTGCTCGAGCGCTATCGCCGGCTGCTCTCCATCCTGGACTTCCGGCAGCTCGAACGCGGAGGATCGGCGGGGCCGTCGAAGCCGACCATCCACTGAGAGCGGGCGGGCCCGCGATCAGGGATTCGCGTTCTGGGTGGACGCCGCCGGCCGGCGCGAGGCGACGCGCAGGATCGGCACCAGGCCGGCATAGGTGAGGCCGACCACCACCGGCGCCACCAGGGCCCAGCCCAGGATCCCGTGGAGGCCGGCGGTGCCGAATCGCTCGACGAGCACGGCCGGGTTGGCGCGAAGCTCCGCCACCATCAGCGTCGCCGAGAACGGGATCGGCGCCGCCCCGAGCATCGACTCGCCGAGGCGGATGAACACCACGATCAGCGGGATCTGGATCGGGTACATGAGCTGGTTCGTGATCTGGATGGCCGGATGGTTGAGCCGCAGCGCGACCGCCGCCCCCACGCACAGCAGGGTGGTCGTCCCGAAGATCGGGAACAGGCCGAGGGTGATGCCGAGGGCGACGCTGAGCGCGATCTTCTCGGGAGCATGGCCCTGGGTGAGCAGTCCGCCCAGCCGGGACAGGCGCGCCTGGAAGTATCCCGGCGCGGGAGACGGAGACTCGAAGTCCAGCTTCTGGGTCATGGGGGTCCGCGAGGGGACGGCTGGCACGATTATAAGCGACTTTTCGGGGGCGGCGCGCGTCTCACCCGGGCAGAGCGCGCCCTTCGGCGGCGCGCCGGGAGGTAGGCGGATGAGGCGCTGGACGGGTGTGGGAATCGTGGGGCTGGCCGCGGCGGCGGTGCTGGGAATGGTGAACGCCGGCGCGCGCGCGGATGACGGGGATGAAAAGCAGCGCCGCGTCGAGATCGTCCGTTTCGCCGGCGGCGGCGCCCGCCTCGGCGTGGTCCTCGAAGACGTGAGCGCGGACGACGTGGCTCGCCTCAAGCTTGCGGAAGAGCGCGGCGCGGTGGTCAAGGAGGTCGTGAAGGACTCGGCCGCGGAAAAGGCGGGTCTCAAGGAGGACGACGTCATCTTGTCCTACCAGGGGGAACGCGTCGCCAGCGCCGCCCAGCTCCGGCGCCTGGTGCGGGAGACTCCGTCCGGGCGCCGGGTCGCCATCGAAGCGAGCCGCGCGGGAGCTCCGCAGCGGCTGACCGCGACCCTGGAAGGCAGGGACGGCCACGAGCTCCTCGGAGACGATTCGTTCCGTTTCGAGATGCCGGACTCGTTCGCCTTCAACGTCCCCGTTCCCCCGATGCCGCCGGTGCCGCCCATCCCGCCCATGGACCACATGTTCGGCGACGGCGAGAAAGGCCAGCGGTTCTTCTTCCGCGACCGCGACCATGTCTTCGAGACGCGGCCCGGACGGCTCGGCCTCACCTACCAGAAGCTCTCGGGACAGCTCGCCCGCTACTTCAAGGTGGACGACGGCGCGCTGCTCGTGACCGAGGTCGAGACGGATGGTCCCGCGGCCAAGGCCGGCCTGAAGGCCGGTGACGTGATCGTGAAGCTCAACGGCAAGGCAGTCGACGACGTCAGCGACGTGCGGCGCACGCTGGGCGAGACGCCGTCGGGCACGGACGTCACGGTGACGGTGCAGCGCGACGGCCATCCATTGGACGTGAAGGTCTCGCCGCGCGGCGAGCCGCGCCCGCGCGCGCCACGCTCCACGACCTAGCGCGGCTTGACGGTCACGTCGGGCGGGACGAGCTGGTCTTCGAGCTCGAGGACCAGGAGCGTCCCGCCCACCGCCAGCGCGGGCGTGATGAGCACGTTGGCGAAGGGCACGATCAGGGTCAGGAGTCCCGTGATCCCGAAGCCCATGCTCTCCAGCTTCCAGTAGCGGTGCCAGGCCCGGCGCGAGCCGAAGTCCAGGCCCCGGCGGGCGAGGGCGGCGTCGGTCTGCTGGAAGGCCAGGGCGTAGGCGCCCCAGAGGAGACCCATCGGCGGGCCGACGATGGGGATCAGGCTGAGGAGGAAGACGCCCGGGGCCGCGATCAGGAAGAAGAGCGTCCCCCGGAAGCTCTCGACGATCTCCCACCCCAGTCCCCGCGAGTTGTCGATCCTCTCCCCGCGCACCAGCGCATCCACGTTCAGCGACAGCCGCTCCAGCACGGGGGCCGAGAGGAGGAGAGCCGCGGCCAGGCCGAGCACGAGGCCCGAGACCAGGGTCCCGATCCACACCACCAGGGTGAGGACGAATCCCAGCGTGGGCCCGATCTTGTCCGGCCCCGGCACGAGCGCGGTCTCGACGCGGTGCATCGAATAGAGCGCGGCCATGAGGCCGCCGGTCAGGCAGACCACGGTCAGGATCGCGGGCAGGAGCGCGAGGGGCCAGAGCCGAGGGCGCTTCAACAGGAACCCGAAGCCGGCCAGCACGTGCCAGGAGCCGGCGCCCAGCCTCCGCAGCGCGCCCGGGCGAACGATGACCGCCGGCGGGAGCGCGCCCTCCGGAGGGAGGGCGATGTCATCGGTCACCTGGGCAGCGTACCAGAGTCGGCGCGGCCCGGGCATGACGGCGGACACGCGCCCCGCATCGCGTGTCAGAATGTTCGGGACAGCTGGAGAGACCCCCATGAACGACGTCCTCAGCGTCATCCTCGGCGGCGGGCGCGGCTCGCGCCTGTTCCCGCTCACCCTCCAGCGCTCCAAGCCCGCGGTCCCGATCGCGGGCAAGTACCGGCTGATCGACATTCCCATCAGCAACTGCCTGAACTCCGGGCTGCGCCGGATGTTCGTGCTCACCCAGTTCAACTCCGAGAGCCTGAACAAGCACGTCAGCCTCACCTACAAGTTCGACCTCTTCTCGAACGCCTTCGTCTCCATCCTGGCCGCGGAGCAGACGGAGGACGATCCCCACTGGTACCAGGGCACGGCGGACGCGGTGCGGCAGAGCCTGCGTCACCTGGAGACGCATCGCTGGAAGGAGGCCTTGATCCTCTCCGGCGACCAGCTCTACCAGATGGACTATCGCAAGCTGATGGAGAGCCACCGCCGGCAGGTGGCGGACGTGACGGTGGCGGTGACGCCGGTGACGGCCGACCAGGCCCACGCCTTCGGGATCCTGAAGGTGAACAAGCAGGGCCGCATCGTGCACTTCGACGAGAAGCCGCCGCGGGAGCGACTGGACGGCCTCGTCTCCGAGGTGCCGGGCATCGGGCCGACGTTCCTCGCCTCCATGGGCATCTACATGTTCGGCCGCGACCTGCTCGTGCGCACGGTCAGCGACCCCAAGCTCGTCGACTTCGGCCGCCACATCATCCCGAAGCTGGTGCCGGAGGCGCGCGTCCACGCCTACGTCTATCGCGGCTACTGGGAGGACGTCGGGACCATCCAGTCCTACTACGACGCGAACCTCGCCCTCTGCCAGCCGGTGCCTCCGTTCGACTTCTACGACACCGCGCGCCCGGTCTACTCGAACCCGCGTTTCCTGCCCGCGACCAAGATCGAGGGCTCGACCGTCGAGAACGCCCTCGTGGCCGAGGGCTCCGTCATCGTGCAGGCCGAGATCCGGCACGCGCTCGTCGGCATCCGGGCCCGGCTCGGCCGCGGGGTACGGGTCACGGACAGCCTGATCCTGGGCGCGGACTACTACGAGACGGCCGAGGAGGTGCAGCGGGCGGCGGGATCCGGCCTGCCTCCCATCGGCATCGGGGACGACACGGTCGTGCGGCGCGCGATCATCGACAAGAACGCGCGCATCGGGCGCGGCGTGCGCATCCTCAACGAGGCGGGCGTGCAGGAGAAGGACGGCCCCGGGTATTTCATCCGCGAGGGGATCGTCATCGTCCCCAAGGGCGCGGCCATCCAGAACGGAACCGTCGTCTAGCGTTTCCCGGCGCGGATCTCCTCGATCTTGTGGTCGCGTTCCGACGCGATGCGCTCGCGGTCGCGCCGGTATTCGGCCTCGAGCTTCTCGAACGCTTCCGGATCGGCGGCCTTCGCGAGCTGCGAGCGGTGCATGATCTCGCGCTCCGCGAGGCGGGCCTCGGCGACCTTGCGCGCCTCCGCGATGGCCGCGCGCTGCGCGTCGGTCACCGGGCGATCCACGACTCCCTCCTCCTGATCCTTCTTCTTGAGGCGGGCCATTGCGATCTCGTAGGCGGACTTGGGCGCTTCTTGATCGGCCACGGGAACCTCCGCGACTAGCTTACCGCGACGGACACGGCGGCGCGTGGAGCGGGCGGGCTCACTCGCGCGGCCGGTGATGCCGCGCCGCCTTGTGGATCGCCTTCCACCGCTGCTTCTGCTCGCGCTGCCCGCGCTCGTCCTGGCGAAGCGCGAGGTGCCGCAGCTCGCGCTGCAGCTTGCGATAGCTCTCGAGGCGGGCAGGGCCCAGGGTCCCGTCCGCCGCCGCCGCCGTCACCGCGCAGCCGGGCTCCTCGGCGTGCGCGCAGTCCGCGAAGCGGCAGGCCGCGGCCAGGGCGTCGACGTCCGCGAAAGTGCCTTCGAGGGCGTCCGGTGCCGCCCAGAGCTGCAGCTCGCGCAGCCCCGGAGTGTCGACGAGGAGCGCGCCGGAGGGGAGACGCAGCAGCTCGCGATGGGTGGTGGTGTGACGGCCGCGTGAGTCGTGGGTGCGCACCACGTTCGTGCGCTGGCGCTCGGCGCCGAGCAGACGATTGACGAGAGTCGACTTCCCGACGCCGGACGATCCGATCAGCGCCGCCGTGCGGCCTCTCGCCAGGCCGCGTTCGAACCCGTCGAGGCCGTGGCCGGTCGCGGCGCTCACGGCCAGGATGCTCACTCCCGGCGCGACGTCCTCAGTGGCGCGCACGGTCACCGCGAGCTCGTCTGGCCCGAGCAGGTCCGACTTGTTGAGGACGATGACCGGCTGTGCGCCGCCGTCCCAGGCCAGGACGAGCGCGCGTTCGAGGCGCCGGGGGTTGTAGTCGCCGTCGAGGCCGGCGACGATCACGACGACGTCCACGTTCGCGGCCACGACCTGCACTGCGGTCAGCGGTCCCGGGACCTTGCGTGCCAGGTGCGTGCGCCGGGGCAGGACTTCCTGGAGCAGCGACGCCCCATCACCCGGAGACAGGCGCACGCCGACCCAGTCGCCGACGGCGGGCCGCTCCGCCTCGTCGCCGGCCCGATGGCGCAGGCGTCCCGACAGCTCCGCCGTGCGCTCGCCTTCCGCCGTCCACACCACGAAGGCGTCGCGATGGACGGCGATCACCCGCGCGGGCACCATCCCGGCGTCGGCGATCCCTTCCCAAGACACACGCCAGCCGTCATCCCATCCAAAGTCTTCGAGAGCTCCCATACACGGCTCCTTCCCACACGTGAAGACACGCGGAGCGGGACGCACGTCCCGCCGGGAGAAGGACGGTGTGGCTAGCGCCGCGAGGCGGAGCCCACCGTCCGGCCGGCAAGGGCGGCGGTGGAGGAGCGGCGGCGCAGGCGAGTTGGTGTCAGCAGAGGCAGCGACCGGAGTGTAACACGCCCGTCTAGAGGCCGATCTCGGCCGCGATGGGCTTGAGCGCCTCGATCAGGAACGCGACGTGTTCGTCCAGGGACCGTCCGACCGCCTCCGCCCCGCCGTACACGTACGACCGGTCCACCGAGCGCGCGAAAGCCTTGTCCTTGAGCTTCTTCACCACGGACTCCACCGGCAGGTCCGCGATCTGCCTGGACGGCCGCACCTTCACCACGGCCCCGATGAACCCGACGAGCTCGTCGCAGGCGTAGATCGCCTTCTTGAGCGGGGTGTCCCGCGGGATGTTCATGTAGTCGGCGTGCGAGCAAATGGCCTCGACGATCTCCTCCGGAAAGCCACGCTCGCGGAGAAGGCGCCCGCCGACGTGGAGGTGCGTCTCCTCCGTCGGGTTCTGCTCGTAGTCGAAGTCGTGGAGGAGGCCGACGATGCCCCACTTCTCGATCTCGGCGGGATCCGTGACCCCGAACCAGCGCGCGTAGGCGCGCATGGCCTCTTCGACGGCGCGCCCGTGCTTGCGCAGCGCCTCCGCCTGGGTGAACTCGAACAGCAGGGCCTCCGCCTGGGCTCGCGAGACGCGCTCCATGCGCGCACACTAACACGGCGCGCTGGGCACGCTCGACCCGCGACTTCACGCCCGCTAAGCGGGGCCGCTCATGGTGCGCAGGCGGGCCCGCCGCCGGAGACCGCCCCGGCGGACGGTCGTAGCGAACGACCGTCCGCCTTCGCAGGCGGAACGCTGCGCCGCGTTCCGCCCCTCCGCGGGTCTGTCTAGAAGAGCAGCTTCGCCGCGAACTGGATCTGGCGCGCCGAGCCGGAGTCGCCGGTGGGCAGGCGCGTGTTCGTGATGACTCCGAACGCGGTCCCGCCGGGAACAGCGGTGCGCGCGGCCAGGGGGAAGCCGAGGTTCGGGTGGTTGAAGACGTTGAACGCCTCCGCCCGGAGCTCGAGGGACGTCCCCGCGATCTTCGTGCGCTTGATGAGCGACAGATCCGTGTTGTAGAAGCCGGGACCGTAGACGCCGTTGCGCGGGAAGTTCCCCATGTGGGCCACGCCGTTCGTGAAGGGCAGGGCGAAGACCGAGCTCGCGGTGCAGGAGCCGGCCACGCGCGGATCGCAGACGCCCGTCGAGTACCACTGCTCGGGGCGCCCGAAGACCTCGAGGTTGCCGATCAGGTCCGGTCGGATGGTGTTGCCGACACCGGTGAAGTTCTGGTTCGTGATGACGGTGATCGGGTTGCCCGTCTGTCCCTGGGTGAGGACCGAGATCTGCCAGCCCTGCTTGAGTGCGTTGCCCTTGAACGGGAGGTCCCAGATCGCGTTCAGCACGTAGCGGTGGCGCGCGTCGTAGTCCGAGTAGCCGTAGTCCCCCGCGATGTTCGTGCTGTCCTGCGGGGGCGTGTTGGTCGAGTTGAGGGAGTTCGTATCCTTCGATTGCGACCAGGTGTAGGAGCCGTTGAACTGCAGGCCGCGCGAGATGCGCTGGTTGAGCGTGACCCACACGCCGTTGTAGCGCGAGTAGCCGCGGCTCGCGATGTTGGTGATGTTGCCCAGCGCGGAACCGGGCAGGATCGGGCTGCTCGTGGAGAGCCGCGGGTAGGGACGAACACCGCTTGTGATCTGGTTCTGGTTGAGGGCGATGCGGAGGAAGTCGCCCTTGGACCCGAAGTAGCCGACCATCGCGCTGAGGTTGCGCATGAGCTGGCGCTGCACGTTGACGTTCCAGGTCTGGAGGCGGGGATTCCGGAAGGAGTCGTCCACGCTCAAGGGGGCCAGACCGGAGGCCTGGGCCACCGTGAGCGCGTTGTCGAGGCGGATCGAGCCGGCCGCTCCCGTGAACGAGAGGGGCGTCACCAGGGGAGGGTTGCCCGCGGTCTGCGAGACCATGTTCGTCACCGGCTGATCGCTCAGGAGCGCGTAGGCGGCCCGCACGGAGGTCCGGCCGTCCTTGAAGGGATCCCACGCGAAGCCCACCCGCGGCTGGTAGTTGCTCTTGTTGCCGTAGATCTTGTCGCGAGGGCCGCCGTGGCCGACCTGGTAGAGCGAGACCGAGGCCGCGTCGAAGTAGACGAAGCGATCGTCGGACTCCGTGGGCGACACGAGGTAGTCCCACCGGAAGCCCAGCTCCAGG
>Ga0207662_10000441_pt1 | contig 18439 bp, 13 predicted proteins | sample KBSS33LmetaG_FD_184338 | JGI IMG/M metagenome (GOLD analysis project Ga0207662, IMG submission 184338) | Switchgrass rhizosphere microbial communities from Kellogg Biological Station, Michigan, USA - KBS S3-3L metaG (SPAdes) (version 2) | ecosystem: Host-associated > Plants > Roots >... | reverse complement strand
CCTCGGTCGTGTTCACGTTCCACTGGAAGCCCCCTCCCTCCGGGATGGCCGTGAGCTCGTCGTCGATCACGAGACGCGGGTTCAGCGTGCGGCACGCGGCGATCACCGAGCGCTCGCCCGAGGCGAGCGCGGCCCCGAGCAGCGCGCGCGCGCCCGGTGCATACCACGCCGCGAGCGGCTGCGGCAGCGCGCCCGGTGCCGCCATGACCGCGAGCGCGTCGCCACGCAACGCACGCAGCGCGGTGAGCGCCGCCACGGTGACGAGCGGCAGGTCGACGGCGAGCACGAGCGCCTCGTCGAACGTGTGCGAGGCGAGCCCGGCGAGCATCGCCGCGAGCGGCCCGCGAGCGCCCGGTGGATCGTCGACGCGGTCCTCGAGCGGCACGGGCAACTCCAGCTCGCGCGGTGCCACGACGACCACCGCGTCGCACAGCGTCTCGAGTGTGGCGCGCGCGCGCGCGAGCAACGTGCGCCCGCCACACACGACGAGCGCCTTCGGTGTGCCGGCGCCCATCCGCGTTCCACGCCCGCCCGCGAGCAGCACGCCCAAGGTGAGCATCAGTATCCGGCCCGCTTGTCGACGACGTTCTCGAGTGGCTGGCCGGCGATGAAGCGCCGGAGGTTCGCGGTGAACTGCGCCATGGCCCGCTCCCAAAGGAGCGGTCCGAGGCCCGACGTGTGCGGCGTGACGATGACCTCGGGGAGGTCCCAGAGCGGGCTCGTGGCCGGCAGCGGCTCCTCGGCGAACACGTCGAGTGCTGCCCCCGCGAGCCTGCCGCTGCGGAGCGCGTCGATCAGCGCCGGCTCGTCCACGAGTGCGCCGCGGCCCAGGTTCATGAGCCGCGCCGACGACTTCATGAGCCGCAGCTCGTCACCCCCGATGAGCCCCGTGGTCTCGCTCGTGTGCGGCGCGGCGAGCACCAGCCAGTCCACGCGCGGCAGCAATTCCTCGAGCCGCGAGAGGGGCCACTGCTCGTCGGCGGGTGCGGGGTCGGGCGCCGGCCTCCGGCGCACCGCGAGCACGCGCATGCCGAGCGCCCTCGCGCGCACGGCGATCGCGGAGCCGACCGCGCCGAGCCCGACGAGCCCCAGCGTCGAGCCCGCGAGCGAGTCGACCGCCGGCGCTTCCTCCCAGGTCCTCGACTGCGTCCACTCGTGCGCGCGCTGCGCGTCGCGCGCGTGGTGCAGCTTGCGCGCGAACGCCAGCATCATCGCCAGCGCGTGCTCGGCCATGGCGTCGGCGTGCAGGCCCCTGCCGTTGGTGAGGACGACGTCGCTGGCGACCAGTTCCGGGAACAACATGCCGCCGATGCCGGCCGCGGTGGAGTGGATCCAGCGCAGCCGCCGCGCGCGGGCGAAGTTCTCGGGCCGCACGAGGAAACCCAGTACCACCTCGGCTTCGGCCAGCAGCGAGTCCGCCTCCTCACGTGTGGCCGGGCTCATCACGCTCACCTGCGGCACCTCCTCGGCGAGCTTCGAGACCAGCTCGCGCGGCAGCGTCCACATGCGGATCGGGGACCGGATCCATTCCAGCACACGCACGGGACCATCGGCAGGCGGGCGACTCATGATCGGCGAGGGTGCCACACTGCTGCGCCGGGTGCGGTGATCAGCCCCGGAACGCATGCGCGAGAGACTTCTCAGCGACCGGCTGCGAGCCTTGCGCCCCCCTCGCACCCCGATTAGTCTCCCGCGTCCGCACCGGGACCCCTTCCGACTTTCTCGAGGAGCTCGATGAGCCTGCGCCGCACCGTTGCCGCCGCCCTGCTCGCGTCGGCGACCCTGACGCTCGCCTCCGCCAGCCGCGCCGGGATCCCGGCCGGCGCCACGCCCTGGGTGCTCAAGCCCGGCGAGTACTACTCCGAGGTCTACGGCAGCGTGTTCGCGGCCAACTCGTTCCTCGACGACGACAAGAACCGCCCGCCTCTGAACGGCAAGCTGGACCAGCGCGAGTTGGTCTCCTACACCGAGATGGGCTGGAAGCAGAGCGCCTCGGTCTGGCTCGGGATCCCGTTCGTGAACCGCGGGTTCACGCGCTTCACCGGCGGCACCTCCACCTCCACCGGCCTCGGCGACATCGACCTCGGGGTGAGGTTCCGGATCAAGGGTGGCTCCTCGCCGGCATCGTGGTCCCTGGGATGGACCGCGCCGCTCGGCGCCAATCGCAAGTTGTTCCCGGGCAGCGACGGCGACGGTGGCACCGACCCGGCGAGCTACCCGCCGTACTCGCCGAGCAACGCCTCCGACACGAGCCTCTACTTCAACCAGGGCCTGCAGAGCCTGCGCGCCGGCGTGGACTTCGGCGGGCACGCGTGGAAGAGCGCGTTCTGGACCGCGGGCGGCGAGTTCCGCTACCGCTTCCTCGAGTTCGGAAGCTCGGATTCGAGCAGCCACAACGCGCGCTTCATCGGCGCCAGCGCTTCGCTCGGCTGGTGGGTGCAGCGCAACCTGCTCGTGAGCGGCCTGTTCCAGGGCGAGTGGCTGACGCAGCAGAGCGAGAACTACGACCGGAACCTGGCGGCCGATCGCGATCCGAAGCGCCTCCTCGCCGGCCTGCGCGCCACGTGGCGAGTGGACGACCGGATGGACGTGTTCGCCGGCTCGGCGCATGTGGCGAGCGGCGCGAACGTGATCCACTACGACCAGTACTATTTCGGCATCGCCTGGCGGCAGTCGAGCTTGAGCCGTTACGCCGGCGCCTACGGCGGGACGCAGGAGCACGCCGCGGCCGCTCCCGCGACCGCAGCTCCGAAGAAGCACCAGAAGAAGTAAGGGGCGGCCCGCCGGGAGCACGCGTCGGCCGGGTGGGCTAACCTCCGGGTCCCGTCTCCCACGCGACCCGCACCCCGGAGCCCCCGCATCCCCGAGCACATCGCACGACTCCTCCGCGCCGCGGCCCGCTACCGCACCGGCCTCGTCTGGGGCATCGCCTGCGTCGCGCTGTCGAACGTCGTCCAGCTCTCGCAGCCGCAGGTGCTGCGGTTCGCGATCGACGACCTCTATGCCGGGGTCACCGCGGAGAAGCTGGGCCGTTACGCGCTGCTCGTGCTCGCGATCGCGGCGCTCGCGGGGATCCTGCGCTTCGGCATGCGCCACTGGGTGATCGGCATCTCGCGGCGGCTCGAGTTCGACCTCCGGAACGAGCTGTTCGCGCACCTGCAGCGCATGCCGGTGCAGTGGTTCCAGCATCGGCGCACGGGCGAGATCATGAGCATCGCCACGAACGACATGGCGGCGGTGCGCATGATGCTCGGGCCCGGCGTCATGTACACGGTGAACACGCTCACCGTGGGCCTGCTGTCGGTGAGCTTCATGCTCGCGATCAGCCCGCGCCTCGCACTGTATTCGTTGCTGCCGCTGCCGCTCATCTCGCTCTCGGTATGGTGGTTCGGCGACCGCATCCACCGCCGGTTCGAGCGCGTGCAGGAGCGCATGGCCCAGCTCTCGGCGCACGTGCAGGAGAACCTCGCCGGCCTGCGCGTCGTGCGCGCGTTCGGCGCCGAGGGGCGGGAGACCGGGCGCTTCGAGGCGCTCTCCGAGGACTACCGCGAGGGCCACCTCGGGCTGATCAAGATCTCCGGCGTGTTCCAGCCCTCGCTCGCGTTCTGGAGCGGCGTCGGCGCGCTGCTCGCGATCTGGGTCGGCGGGCGCGAGGTGATCGCCGGCCACATCACGCTCGGCGAGTTCGTGGCGTTCACCGTGTACCTGGGGATGCTCAACTGGCCGATGGTGGCGCTCGGCTGGGTGATCAACATCTTCCAACGCGGCATGGCGAGCTACCGGCGGATCACGTCGCTCGTCTCCGAGCCGGCCGCGATCGAGACCCGCCCCGGCGCCGTGCGCCCGGCGCGCCCCGCGCGCGGCGAGCTCGAGTTCCGCGGCCTGACCTACCACTACCCAGGCAGCTCGAGAGAGGTGCTGTCGCAGGTGTCGTTCCACGTGCCGGCGGGCGCGACCGTGGCGCTCGTCGGCCGCACCGGCTCCGGCAAGAGCACGGTGCTGGCGTTCCCGGCGCGCGTGTTCGATCCGCCGCCGGGCACCGTTTTCGTGGACGGGCACGACGTGCGCGAGCTCGACCTCGCCTGGCTGCGCCTCCAGATCGCGAGCGTGCCGCAGGACCCGTTCCTGTTCTCCGCCACGGTGGCGGCGAACATCGCCTACGGCGTGCCCACGGAGGACCTGCCCGCGATCGAGCGCGCCGCCGGCATCGCGCATCTCAGGACCGACGTCGCCGGCTTCCCCGCCGGGTTCGCCACCCGCATCGGCGAGCGCGGCATCACGCTCTCGGGCGGACAGCGCCAGCGCACGGCGATCGCGCGCGCGGTGCTGCGGGACTCGCCGATCCTGCTGCTCGACGACTGCCTCTCGAGCGTCGACACGCAGACCGAGGAGGCGATCCTCGCCGAGCTCAAGGGCGAGATGCGGCGGCGCACGACGTTGATCGTGTCGCACCGCGTGAGCACCGTGCGCGATGCCGACCTGATCCTGGTGCTGGACCACGGCGCCATCGTCGAGCGCGGCCGGCACGCCGAGCTACTGGCGAGCGGCGGCCACTACGCGGCGCTCCACCGCGCGCAGCAGCTCGAGGAGGAGATCGCCGCCTCGTGAGCGACCTCGACCTCGACCTGGACGACGGCGCCGGGCGCGCCTACGAGCACCGGCTCGGGCGGCGGCTGATCACCTACCTGCGCCCCTACCGCGGCCAGGTGGCGGCCGCGGTGGTGGTGACGCTCGCCGCCGCGGCCATCCAGCTCGCCTACCCGTGGCTCACCAAGGAGGCGATCGACCTCGGCATCCGCCACCGCGACACGTACGTGCTCGACCGCATCGCGCTCGCCTACCTGTCCGCGCTCCTCATGGGCATGGGGCTGGGCTACCTGCAGACGCAGGTCATGCAGCGCGTGGGGCAGGGCCTGATGGTGGACCTGCGCTCCGACCTGTTCCGGCACCTGCAGCGGCTCCCGGTCTCCTACTTCGACCGCCAGCCGATCGGGCGCCTCATGACCCGGGTCACGAACGATGTCGAGGTGCTGAACGAGATGTTCACCGCCGGCATCGACGCGCTGTTCGGCGACCTGTTCATCCTCACCGGCATCGTCGTCGCCATGGCGCAGTTGAACGTCGAGCTGCTCGTGGTCACGTTCTCCGTGCTGCCGGTGATGGTGCTGGTCACGCTCACGTTCCGCGTCAAGGTGCGGCGCGCGTTCCGCGACGTGCGCTCGTGCCTGGCGCGCCTGAACGCGTTCCTGAACGAGAACCTGGGCGGCATGAGCACGGTGCAGCTCCTCGGCCGCGAAGCGCGGAACCACGCCGAGTTCAGCGACATCAACGCCGCGCACCGCGACGCCAACCTGCGTGCGAACCGCTACCACGCCGTGTTCTTCCCGCTGCTCGAGTTCGTGAGCGCGATGGCGCTGGCGCTGATCGTCTGGTACGGCGGCCGCCAGGTGATGTGGACCGGCATCACGCTCGGCACGCTGGTGGCGTTCATCCAGTACACGCAGCGCTTCTTCCGCCCGCTCTCGGACCTGTCCGAGAAGTACGGCATCCTGCAGCAGGCCATGGCCTCGGCGGAGCGCATCTTCGAGCTGCTCGACACGCCGACCGACGTCGCCGCCGTGGCGCTGCCGGCGCGCAATGGCGCCGCGGCGGCCGACGACGGCCGGCCGGCGCCCGCGGCGGTGACCACGGGGCTCGCGCCCTCGAAGCCCGGCATGCGCGTGGAGTTCGACCACGTGTGGTTCGCCTACAACGGCGAGCGCTGGGTGCTCGAGGACGTGAGCCTCACGCTCGAGCCCGGTGAGCGCGTCGCGATCGTGGGCCCCACGGGCTCGGGCAAGACCACGCTCACCAGCCTGCTCCTGCGCTTCCACGCTCCGCAGCGGGGCGAGATCCGGGTGGATGGGAGGCCGCTCGCCGACTGGGAGCCGGCCGAGCTCAGGCGCCGGATCGGGCTCGTGCTCCAGGATGTGTTCCTGTTCTCGGGCACGGTCGAGAGCAACCTCACGCTCGGCGATCCCTCGATCGACTCGGGCCGCGCCCGCGAGGCGGCGCGCGAGGTGCACGCGGACAAGGTGGTCGAGCGGCTGCCCGGCGGCTTCGACGCCGAGGTGCGCGAGCGCGGGACCACGCTCTCGGCAGGGGAGCGCCAGCTGCTGGCGTTCGCTCGCGCCCTCGCCCGCGGCCCGGAGCTCCTGGTGCTGGACGAGGCGACCTCGAGCGTGGACACGCACACCGAGCGGCTGATCCGCGCCGCGCTCCGCCGGCTCATGCGCGGGCGGACGAGCATGGTCATCGCCCACCGCCTGTCCACGATCCACGACGTGGACCGTATCGTCGTACTGCACCATGGAAGGGTGCGCGAAACCGGCAACCACGCCGAGCTCATGGCCGCCGGCGGGCTCTACTTCCGCCTCGTCCAGCTCCAGTACCTGGGCGAGCCGGAGGGCACGACCGCGACGCGCACCGGCGCCTGAGCCGCGGGTCAGGACGTCGTGCAGGACGCATCCCGGTCCCACGGAATATCGAATAGTCGTATGGAAATCCGTTCGATATCCGTTGACGCACCGCACCCCTCATTCCTAAACTCTGTTGCGTCACTCCGTCTCTCCCCCATCTCTCTCCGGAGGTGACTTCATGCAGTTGGGTCGTAAGATCCGTGACTTGCGGCTGCGCCGCGGGCTCACGGTTCAGCAGCTGGCCGAGGCGACCGGACTCTCGAAAGGGTTCGTGAGCCAGGTCGAGAACGGACGCACCTCACCGTCCCTCTCCACGCTGCAGGATCTCGCCCGTTCGCTCGAAACCTCGGTGGCCTATCTGGTCGTCGAGGAGGACCAGGCGCCGTACGTGGTGCGGCGCTCGCTGCGGCCGAGTATGAGCGTGAACGGCAGCGGTTCACGCGTCGAGGTCATGTCCGCGCAGCCCAGGCGGAATCTCGAACTGCTGCACGCCGAGCTACCGCCCGGCGTGTCCATGGGCGACAAGCGCCAGTTCCATGACGGTGAAGAGGTCGTACTCTGCGTCGAGGGGCGGATCCGCCTCCTCTGCGGAGAGCACGCGGTCCTGCTGGACCCGGGCGATTCGTGCCACTTCGACGGCCGCGTGCCACACTCGATCGAGAACGCCGGGGAGTCCACGGCGCGCTTGTTCATCGCGTTGACGCCCTCCGCCTACGAGCCGCTGATTCGGCAGCGCGGCGAGAGCGGCAACGGACACACGGTCGATACGGCGATCCTGGATTCGATCGGCTGACGCCTGAAGCGTTCGCAAGAGGCGGCGGCCCGCGAGGGTCGCCGCCTCGAGCGTTTCCAGCGGAGCAGGGAGGCTCACGTCCATGAGCAGCGGGACCAGCGCCTGGCGGGAGTTCCGCGAGGCCGCCGCCGCGTTCTCGCGGCCGGCGAGGTTCTACCTCGGCGCCGAGTTCCTGATGTGGACCGCGCACGGCATCTTCTCCGTGCTCTTCAACCTCTACCTGGTGGAAGCCGGGGCGAGTGCCGCCTTCGTCGGGCGCGCGGTGTCTTCGGGCGGCGTCGGCATGGTGCTCGCGGCACTCCCGGCCGGCTGGCTCGCGGACCGCTGGGGACGGCGGCGCACGCTCATGCTCGGCGCGGTGCTCGAGGGCGCGGGCCACCTGCTGCGCGCGCTCTCCACGCACGAGCCGGTCGTGCTCGGCGCCGGCCTCGCCGCGGGCCTCGGCCAGTCGCTGTTCCAGATCGCCGCGGCGCCGTTCCTCACCGACCACTCCACGCCGCGCGAGCGCACGCATCTCTTCTCCACGTTCTTCGCCAGCGCCCTGTTCGCGGGCGTGGTCGGGAACAACCTCGGCGGCCTGCTGCCCCACCTCGTGCGCGCGCTGGTGCCGGGGACGTCGATGTTCGCCGCCTACCGGGTCGGACTCCTCGTCGGCGCGGTGTTCGCGGCGTCCGCGGCGCTGCCGCTGCTGGCGCTCTCCGGCCTCGCCGAGCCGGTGCACGAGCCGAGCGTGAAGCCGCCGGCGCACGAGACCAGGCGGCTGCGGCCGATCGCCCTGAACGGCGGGCTCACCGGCCTCGGCGCCGGGCTCGTGATCCCGTTCATGAACCTCTACTTCAAGAACCGGTTCCAGTGCAGCAGCGCCCAGATCGGCCTGTGGTTCAGCATCGCCCAGGTGTGCACGGCGTTCGCGTCGCTGTGCGCGCCGGCGGTGGCGAAGCGGTTCGGCAAGTTGCGATCGGCCGTGGGCTCGGAGCTCCTGTCGCTGCCGTTCCTGGTCACGCTGGGGGGCGAGCGCCACCTGGGCGTGGCGGTGGTGGCGTTCTGGCTGCGCGCCTCGTTCATGCAGGCGTCCACGCCGCTCGTCCAGGCGTTCACCATGGAGGTGCTGCCGCGCGAGCTGCGCGCGCGCGCCACCAGCCTCACCAACATGTCGTGGAACATCGGCTGGGCGGCGAGCGCGACGCTCGCGGGCGCGGTGATCGAGCGCTTCGGGTACGCGGCGCCGTTCTACATGACGGCCACGCTCTACCTGACCGCGGCGACCACGTTCTACCTGGCGTTTCGCGGCACGCCGGAGACGGGCGAGCCGGCGGGGAGGCTCTCGGAGGAGGCGAAGGGCCTGCGCGGCGAGGGCGCCCAGCCGGACTGACGCGCGGCCGCCCGCGTGACCGCGCGCCCCGGGATGTCTATGCTTGCGCCTTCCCAGGGAGGGATGCCATGAAACGATTGCTGTTCTTCGCGCTCGTCGTGTTCGCGGCGTGGTACGGATACCACCACTATCGAGAGCTCAAGCAGGAAGGCGCCAGCCAGCTCATCGCGATCAACCACACGGGCCGCCAGATGGAGCGCCTCCGGATCATCATCGGCGACCAGACCGAGGTCGTGGAGATCCTCGCGAACGGCGCCACCGTGAAGCGGCCGTATCGCTTCGACCACGACGGATCGTTCCATCTCACCTGGCAGCTGACGGGTATCATGGGAGAGAAGTCCTGGGACGGCGGCAACTTCTCGCACGGGCCCATCATCCTCGCCCACACGTTCGACTTCCGCGAGGGCGACGGCGTCATCTACTCGACCGAGAGGATCGCCTCGAAGTAGCGCGGCTCCGGGGCCTGGCGCACGCCGCGCCGGGCCCGTGGTGCTCGACTCAGTCCTCCGCCCCGCCCGGCGGGCGGCGGATCTTGCCGGTCGTGGTCTTCGGGAACTCGCTGTCGCGCACGATCACCTTCTTCACCCGCTTGTAGGGCGCGAGCGCCTCGCTGCGCGCCTCCACCTCGGCGCGCAGCACCTGCCCCACGAACACCTCGTCGCAGGGTTTCCCCTGCGAGCGCGCGAGCGCTTCCAGGGCCGGCCGGTTGGGGTAGATGTGAGCGTGCACCTCCTCGCGCTCGCCGCGCGCGTCGGCGCCACCCGTGACCATGACCTCGAGCACGTAGGGCGAGTTCGCGAGCACCAGCTCCACTTCCTCCGGGTAGATCTTCTTCCCCGCCGCCGTGGCGATCATGTTCTTCAGCCGCCCGGTGATGCGCACACGGCCGTCGGGGAGCACGCGGCCGAGGTCGCCGGTGCGGAGCCAGCCGTCGTGCAGCACCTCGGCCGTCAGCGCCGGCTGCCGCCAGTAGCCGAGCATGACGTTCGGTCCGCGCACGACCAGCTCGCCATCGCCCTCGGCATCGGGTGAGTCCACGCGCACCTCGATCCCCGGGAGCGGCCAGCCCACCGCTCCCGGCGAGGGGTTTGGCGGGCGGTTCGCGCACACCACCGGCGACGCCTCGGAAAGACCGTAGCCCTCGAGCATGGGCCAGCCGAGGTCGATGTAGCGCCAGAACACGTCGGGCGCGAACGGCGCGGCGCCGGTCACGAACATGCGCAGCCGGTCGAGGCCCGCGCGCCGCCGGATCGGGCGCGCGAGCGCGCGGCCCACGCGCCAACCGGTGGCGCGGCGCAGGAGGCGCGTGACCTCCAGCAATCCGCGCGCGAGCCAGCGCGAGGCCCACGGCGCCTCGCCGATGCCGCGGTCGATCGCGTTCATGAGCTTCTCGTAGAGGAGCGGCACGCCGATGAACAACGTCGCGCCCGAGGTGGACATGTCCTCGCGAAGCTCGCGCGAGGCGAGGCCGCGTGCCGTGCACACGCTCGCGCCGACGCGCAGCGGGCACAGGAGCCCGCCCATGGACTCGAGCGCGTGGTGGAGCGGCAGGATGCTCAGGAACCGGTCCTTTGGCCCGAACTCCAGCGCGCGCACCACGGCCTCGACGTTGGAGAGCAGGTTCGCGTGCGAGAGCATGACGCCCTTCGCCTGCCCGGTCGTGCCCGAGGTGAAGAGCAGCACCGCGAGGTCGTGCGGCTCGGCGCGCGGCGGCGGTGGCTCGACGTCGGGGAACTCGCGCTGCGCCTGGTCCCAGTAGGGCACCCCGGCGTCGGGATCGAGAGAGACGAGCCGCAGCGCGGGCCGGCGCGCGAGGCGGGCACCGTCCAGGAGCGGCAGGTGGTGCACGTCGCCGATCGCGTGCGTGGCCTCGGCCGCGGCCAGCAGCTCGCCCAGCTCGCGCTCGCGCAGCTGCGGGTCCAGCGGCACCACGACCGCACCCACCGCGAGCACCGCGAAGTAGGCGAGCCCCCACTCCGGGCGGTTGTCGCTCTGCAGCCCGACGCGCATTCCGGGCCGCACGCCCTCGCGTTCGAGCAGCGCCGCGAACGCGCTCACCGCGCGCGCGGCCGAAGCGAACGTGTAGCCCGACCACGTCCCCCCGGTCCAGCGCAGCAGGTACGGCCGTTCACCGTGGCGCTCGGCCGCGTATTCGACCAGCTCGTGCACCAGGCCCACCACCGGGGCGGGCGCGCGCAGGGGCTGCGACATGGCGGGAAGCTAGTGTGGCCTTTCCGACAAGGTCAACCGACCCTTCTCGCGACCACGAGGTGCGCGAGCACCTCGCGTGGATCGAAGAACACGCGGTCGAGGAGCTCGAACCAGGCCTGGAGCACCACGTAGAGCAGCCGCACGGGGACCTCGGTGAGCACGCGCGTGGGTCCGCGGTTCAAGCGGTTCAGGGCCGCGATCATGGACAGGCCGACGCGCGCCCACAGGCCACCGATGGGAACGTACTCGAGCGGCTCGAACCCGGCCTGCCGGAGCAGCCACTCGGCGCCGTAACGCGTGAAGCGGAAGTAGTCGTACGGCTCGTCGTGGAGCGGCACCATCTGCGTGAACTCGAGGATCAGCACGCCACCCGGCTTCAGCACCCGTCGCGCCTCCTTCACCATCCTGAGCGGCTCGGGAAGGTAGGTGAGCATCGAGAGTCCGAGCACGGTGTCGAACGTGCCATCGCGGAACGGCTGCGCCTCGGCCGTGGCGAACGCGTCGGGGCGAGCGCTGCCCAGGTAGCGCGAGCCGGCGAGGTCGCTGCCCCAGTAGCGGCTCACGCGGCCGGCGAACACCGGCGCGAACGGTTTCGAGCCGCAGCCCACGTCCAGCAGCTCGCCGCGCGCATGGCCGCGCACGCGCTCGAGCGCCGCCACGATCTTGTGGTTCGCGAGCCAGTTGAACTTCCACACCGCGAAGCGGCCGATGGGGCGCGAGCGGATCCGCTGCCACCAGCTCATTTCCGCAGCCATTCGATCACGTACTCGCCGAGGTTGACGCGCATCTCCAGGCCGCCATCGGCGACCAGCAGCTCCGCGCGCTTGTCGTCGTGCGGGCCGCGCAGGCAGGCGCCGGTGACCCCGGCGGGCGTGGGGAAACGGAGCGTCTCGCGCGGCACGCCGAAGTGTCGCAGCAGCACGCCGCGCCCGTCGAGATCGCGCACCGACCAGTGGCGCTCGGCGAGCTGGCGCACTTCCATGTCGAGCAGGAACACCGCGCGCTCGGCGCACAGGCGCCGCAGCAGCTCGCGCAGCGCCTCGCGGCTCGCTCGCGTGCGCGCGGCGTCCAGGTGCGCGTAGTTCATGCGGTGCGTGCTCACCACCGCCGGCCGGCCCTGCGCCCACGCCTCGTGCACGCCGCGCATCGCCGCCTCCAGCCCGCGCGAGGTCTTGGGCATCGCCACCCCCTCGGGTTCGAACGCGATCCGGGGCGGCATGTTGAAGCGCGTGCCCTCGTGGTGCGGGAAGCGAAGCCCGAACCAGCGCCGTCGGAGCGGCGTCCAGCCGCGTCCCGCCTGCTCCGCCTTCCCCTGGAACGTCGTCAGCCCGATCGCGGCCGCCTCGGCCTCGAACCAGTCGTCGAAGCGGTAGTCCGGCGGGCAGAACGACGTGGGCGCACGCCCGAACAGCGTCCGGAACGCCTGCGCCGCGCGGCGCACGCTGCGCGAGCGCAGCTCCCTCGGCTCCGTGGCATCGTACTCGCCGCTGGCTTCGGCGGCGCGGCAGATCGGGCTCGACTGCTCGTGCGCGCGGCGGGCGTCGCTCTCGCCGCGGCGGAGCGCGCCCACCCACGCGGTCTCGGGCAGGTGATGGAGCCCGTGCAGCTCCGCCCACCACACGCCGTCCGCCTCCGCTCGCCGGACCGCATCCCAGAGCCCGGGCCGCTCCCAGCGCGCGGGCAACTCGGGGTGGACGCAGAGCGGCAGCTCGTCGAACTCGAACAGAGGCGGGTGCATGCGCGCATAGTCCGGGTTGGCGACGATCGTGTTCGCCTGCCAGACCGGCGGGAAGCCGTCCCCGCCCCGCCACTCGAGCAGCTCCGCGGCGAGCAGCCGGACCTCCTCCGCGGTCTCGAGCGTGGAGCGGCCGTAGCGGAGCCCGGCTTCGGTCCGGAACGCCGGCAGGTTCGCGAGCGCCCGGTGCGCGCGATCGTCCGGCACCCAGCCACACAGGCCCCAATCGTCGCTTTCCAGCACCACCGCCCGCAGGCGGTGCCAATCGAGGTTCACGCGGGGGCTCCCTGGGTCACCAGCGAACGGCAGACGGGTCAATGTATCAAAGGCCGGAGCGTGGCCCCGCATCCCGCGGGTGGCGCTGCAAACCCTGTGGCTCGGGCGCCGCCACGGGGTCTAGACTCTCCCCAGTGTCGACACCTCGCTCGCGAACCCTGAGTCCCCCGCGCGACGCCGCGCCACCCCGGCGATTCGCGCACGGTACCGGCGATGGCGCGCTCGCTGGGCGCGCCCGTGCGTGCGGGGCCACCATCGGGGCGATGCTCCTCGCCTGGGCCTGCACCCATGCGCTCGCGGCACCCCTGCCGCCGCTCCGGCCCGCGCGCGGCGTGCTCGCCCCGCTTTCGCCCGGCGTCTCGAGCGCGTCGCCGATCGACCGCGCCTGCGGCACCGATCTCGACCAGACGGGCGCACGCTTCACCGCGGCCGCGGAGCGTAACGCGGCACTCGGGCTCACGCCGCTTCCCACGCCCCACTCCACGGACGTGGGCGAGATCGCGGTGTTGGAGGATGACGGCACGTTCTTCTTCCCCGACCAGGGCGGGAACCCGAACCTCGACGTCGCGAGCGTCGGGCGCGCGTTCTATCGCACGCACGGCGACGACTACGACCAGTTGATCGTCTGGCTCTCGACCGGGCTCACGAACTGGCTGGGCTCCCCCACCGCGCTCGCGGCCTGCTGGCCGACCCGCAACGCGGTCTCCGGCCTCGGGCTCGACCTCGTCGACTACGACGCCGCACTCGGCCTGCCGCCCCGCGTGCAGGCGGTGCTCACCATGAACGGGCTGCAGATGTACCCGGGCAACCTCACCACCGAGCTCGCCGGCCTGCCCAACTACGTCACCGAGGACGTTCTCGCGCACGAGTTCGGCCACGAGTGGCTGGCCTACTGCTTCGTGCAGGCCCCGGGCGCCGCGCCGACGGCGCTGCTCGGTCGTGCGCTCCAGCACTGGAGCTTCTTCTTCGACGCCGACGGCTCGGTCATGGAGGGGCCCGACTGGGTGCGCCAGGGGCCGGACACATTCAGCTCGCTGCCGCCGATCGCGCGCTACGGACCGCTCGACCAGTACCTGATGGGGCTGCGTGGGCCCGACGAGGTGGACTCGCTCGTCGTCATCTCCGACACCGCGACGTTCTACCCGCCCGATCCGCTCGGGCCCAAGGTGCCGTACAGCGACCCCAACAAGAACCTCACCGCGCACGGGCCCTGGCAGGAGTTCGCGATCGGCGATGTGGAAGCGGCGAACGGCCCGCGCGTGCCCGGCGTGGCGAGCGCGCCGCACGCGCTCCGCGTGGCGTTCGCGCTCGTGGTGCCGCGCGGCAGCGACGCCACTGCCGCCGACCTGGCGAAGGTGAACATGATCCGCACCGCGTTCCCCGACACGGTGCAGTCCTACACCGGCGGGCGCATGAGCGTGGACGTGTCGCTCGACTCGCACGCGGGCTCGCTCCGGCTCGACCACGTGCCGCTCGGCGACATCGAGTCCTCGCCGGTGCCGCGCACGGTGACGGTGCACGTGAACGTGGTGCCCGCGGGCCTGCCGACGCACGTGGCTCCCTCGGGCACGACCGTGTCCTGGCGCGTGCTGCCCGACACCGCCTGGACCACGGTGTCGATGGCGCCCGCGGCGGGCGATTCGTTCTCGGCCTCGCTCCCGCCCACGGCGAGCGGGCAGACGCTCCAGTACCGCTTCCACGCCACGGCTGACCAGCCCGGCGTCCAGGCCGACCTGCCCGCGGCGTCGGGCGTGCCGTTCACCTACCACACCGGGCCGGATCTCGAGCCGCCGGTGATCACGCACTGGTCGCTCCCCACGCAGGCGCTCGAGCGCATGCCGCAGCCGCTACTCGCTCGCGTGCGCGACAACCTCGGACCCGCGGGGCTGGACGCCGTGTGGTGCGAGGTCTCGGTGGATGGCGGGCCGATCCAGACCATCCCCGCGACCAGCGCGGGCGGCGACTCGTTCGTGGTCTCGGTGGGCTCGAGCGTGCCGCGGGGCAGCACGATCGCGTACCGCTTCGCCGCGCGCGACAAGGCAGCGGCGGCGAACATCGGCTATTCGAATCCCGCGTTCGACAGGATGCTCGTCGGCTACGACGGGGTGGACGAGTTCTGGGGCCCGTCAGCGTGGACGCATTCGATCGTGACCCCGAGCCACCGCGATGAGTGGCACGCGGTGGAGCGCGACGCGGTCCCCTCGGGCTCGGGCAGCTGGCACTGCGGGCTCGACGGGCTGCCCTACGGTCCCTACCAGGATGCCGTGCTCACGGGCCCGCTCGTCTCCGGGATCACGCCCGGCTGCTCGCTCACGTTCCTGCACCATTTCGACCTGGAACAGGGGTCGCCGAACTCCCCGGACATCGCGAACGACGGCGCCCGCGTCGAGATCCAGGTCGGCGCTGCCGGCGCGTGGAGCGTGGCGACCCCCGACTCGGGCTACCCGCACACGCTCATCGACCTTCCCGGAGGCCCATGCTGGAGCGGGACGCGTGCGGACTGGCACGAGGAGCGGATCGACCTCTCGCCCTACGCGCCCGGTCCTGTGCGCGTGCGCTTCCGCATGAGCAGCGACCTGTTCGTGGGCGGCGGCGGATGGTGGATCGACCGGGTCCATTTCCATTTCCCGCAGCAGCCGACCACGGGAGCGGGGCCTGCGGTCGCGGCGCTGTCGCTGGGCGCGTGCTGGCCGAACCCGGCGACGAGCGCGCTCCGCCAATCGCTCCGGCTCCCGCACGCCGCGGCGGTGGAGTGGTCGCTCTACGATCTCGCCGGACGACGCGTCGCGGTGCTCGAGCAGGGCACGCTCGCCGCCGGATCGCGCGAGCTCTCGGCGGAGCTGCCGCGCGCGCTCGCGGGCGGCCTCTACTTCTCGCGCGTGCGCGTGGACGGCCGCGCGCTCGGCGCCCGCCGGGTGGCGATCGTCCGCTAACCGAGCCCGCGCTCGATCGCCGCGGCCAGCTCGGCGAGTCGGCGGTCGAAGAAGTGGCTCGCGTCCTCGACCCATTCCAACCGCTTGGGCTCCGCCCACGAGGGATACACCCGCTCGAGGTTCTCGGGCCTGCACACGGTGTCGGCCGTGCCCTGGATCACGAGCTTCGGCACCGGGCACGTGCGCATCTCCTCGAAGGTCTGAGTGTGGACGGGGGGAGCGACGAGGATCAGCCGCTCGACCACGGCTTCCGCGGCGGCGACGCGCGAGGCCACCCACGATCCGAACGAGAAGCCCGCGACCCACGGGCGCGCGCCCGGGTGGCGGCGGCGGAGCCAGTCGAGCAGCGCCAGCGAGTCGTGCAGCTCGCCGCGGCCGCGGTCGTGCACGCCCTCGCTCTTCCCCACGCCGCGGAAGTTGAAGCGCAGCACCTCGGCGCCGCGCGCGTGCAGCGTGGCGGCGACGCGGTGCGTGACCTTGTTGTGGAGCGTGCCGCCGTAGAGCGGGTGCGGGTGACAGACGAGCGCCACGACGGCCGGCTCGACGCCCTCGCGCTCCTGCAGCAATCCCTCGATGCGCCCCGCCGGGCCGGTGATCTCCACCGGCAGCAGTCGCGATGTCTCCTCGCTCACTTGCGCGCCGGCTTGAACCGCTTGGCGAGCCGCTCGTGCAGCTCCTGCGAGGTGGTGGCGTAGTTGAGCGCGGTGCCGTCGCCCAGGGCGAGCACGCAGCCGGTCTCGAGCATCCAGTCCTCGAGCCCGAGCGGCAGGCCCTCGCGGAAGTCCACGAGCTCGGCGGTGACGCGCGCGGGATAGGGCTCGAACTCGTCGTTCCACTCGATGGCGAAGTACACCTCGTCGCCGCCGCTCAGCAGCCCCGCGCCCGAGAAGCGCTCCATCTCGCCGGGCTCCACGAGCAGCGCGCCGCGGTGCTCGCGCGGCCGGATGCCCTCGGAGCGCATCCGGCGACGGACCGCGGGCTCCTCGCCCGGCCGCTCCTGGCCTTCGAGCACGTTGATCGCGGCCAGGGCGTAATCCGGCAACAGGTCCACCGCGTCCACGACCTCGGAGACGGTGGCATCGAGTCGCCCGTAGAAGATGCTGGTCTGGCTCAAGGATCCGGCTCTCGCGTGGGGCCTACGCGTGCGGCGGTGGAAGGCTCGCCAGTCTATCGCGGTCGCTTGCCGGCCCGCCACCTTCCATGGCCCGCCAGGCCGCGGCCGTCATTCGCCCATGGGCGCCCGCTAACGAACGAACACGCGAAGCGGCCGCTCCCCGTGCGGGCCCGGCGGCATGCGGGCGGTGATCTCCGTGGTCTCGCGCTCGAGCCAGCTCACCATGGCGCTGTCGGGCCAGCCGCCATAGAAGGTGCGCGTGGGATCGACGACGAACACGCGCAAACGCGGGTCCTCGCGCACCTCACGCGCTCGCACCTCGCTCCAGGGATCGTAGGGCGTGCCCCAGTAGTGCCCGGTGCGGAAGAGGTGGAAGTCGAACGTGGGCACCTCGGGCGCGACGAAGCACACCTGGTCGGGCGGGATGCCCGAGAGCCGCGGCGCGATCGCGGCGGCGACGCGCTCGTAGCCCGGCGTGTGATACGGCGCCGAGAGCCGCACCGCGCTCCGCGCGGTGGCGAGCCCGAGCGCGAGGAGCGCCCATGCCGCGGCGAGCTTCTCGGTCGGGAACCGCGGCCGGCGCGCGAGCCACGCCAGCGCGAGGGCGGCCGCCCACACCGCCGCCCACGCCGGCACGGGCAGGCCCTGCGCGCCCCACGAGGAGACGAGCGGCGAGGTGAGCAGTACCCCCGCCACGAGCGGCCACGGCGACGGCCGCACGCCGCGCGCGATGGCGTCGATGCCGAGTGCCGCGAGCGCCGCCCACGCCGGCATCACCACGTAGGCATAGCCGCCGGACTTGATGCGGAAGAGCGAGAGCAGGAGGAGGCCAGCGCTCCACACGAGCAACGCGCGCGGCACCGGCTCCGCACGGCGCCGCCACGCGTTCTCGGCGCCGATCGCCACGAACGGCAGCACCAGCCCGAGCGCGCGCGTCGCCAGCGACCAGTACATGCCGGGCGGCTGCCGCCAGTAGTCCGCGTAGCCCTCACCGCTCACGCGCTCCACGAGCGAGCGACCGAGATAGATGTAGCGCCAGTGGGCAAACGCGTTCGGTGCCCAGATCGCCACGGCGAAGAGATGCGCTCCCGCGACCGCGAGCGCCGTGGCGACGAGCGCCAGCACCACGCCGCGCGCGCGCCGGTCGCGACGCGCCACCAGCGCCAGCGCCGCGAGCGCGGCGGGGGCCACGAGCCAGAGCTTGCACAGGAACGCGAGCCCCAGCGCCACGCCCGCGGCGCAGGCGCGGGCGCGCGAGCGCGGCTCCACCGCGAGGATGAGCAGCGCCAGCGTCGCGAGCGCGGTGAGCGGCAGCTCGGCCGCAGCACTGCGCGACGCGTCGGCGAACCACGGCAGCGTGGCGAGCAGAGCCGCCGCGAGTGCCGCGGTCCACGGGCCCGCGACCATGCCGACCAGCGCGCCGGTCGCGCCCGCGACCACGGCGGCGCACGGCGCGGAGAGCGCGCGCACCGACGCGGGGACGGCTCCCAGCGCGCGCACGAACGGCGCGATCAGGAGCGGATAGAGCGGCGGCTTGTCCCCCGGTG
>Ga0207662_10000440_pt1 | contig 18440 bp, 13 predicted proteins | sample KBSS33LmetaG_FD_184338 | JGI IMG/M metagenome (GOLD analysis project Ga0207662, IMG submission 184338) | Switchgrass rhizosphere microbial communities from Kellogg Biological Station, Michigan, USA - KBS S3-3L metaG (SPAdes) (version 2) | ecosystem: Host-associated > Plants > Roots >... | reverse complement strand
CGGCCCGCGCACGTTGTTGCGCGGCGCGTTGCCGAACGGCTGGCTCGGATCCGTCGGCAGCGACACGCACGCCGTGTTGAACCAGTTGGTGATCGACTGCGAGCCTTCGGGCGCGTACGGGTCGCAGGTGACGTTGGGCCGGTAGTTGTTGGCACCCCGGAAGTCCTGCTGGATGCCGGAGACCGAAGCCGCCGCCGCCGGCGTGTACTGGAACGTGATCGGCTCGCCGCTCCACATGTTGTTGATGGCCGAGAGCTGCCAGCCCCCGAGCACCGCCTGGGCGAAGCCGCCGAAGCCGGAGCCGTAGCGGCGGCCCTTCCCCACCGGGAGCTGCCACACCAGGCTGGTCGTGTTGTTGAGCGGCTGGTCGTAGGCGGAAAGACCCTCCTCCGCGCCCAGGTTGTAGAAGTCCTGGGGCGCCGGGAAGTTTCCGTTGGGGTTCTCGAGCGAGCCCGCCCCGTTGTCCTCGGCCTTCGACCACGTGAACGAGTTCAGGAACGTGAGGCCGCCCGAACGATGCTCCAGGCGCACCTGGAGCGCCTTGTAGCGCGAGAAGCCTCCGTTGAACGCGTAGGTGATGTCGCCGAACGTGGAGATGGGCCGGCGTGACTGGAGGCTGAGCGTCCCCGCGGCGTTGTTCGGGGTCGCCTGGTTGTAGTTCGCGAACAGGAGGAGGCCGCTCGACTTGTTGCCGACATAGGCCACGTCGAGCACGGTGTTCTTGAAGAGCTCCCTCTGCACGGACACGAACCAGCTCTGCACGCGGCTGGAGTGATAGTCCCGCGGCATGTAGGTCACGTTGGCCAGGAGGGGATCGAACCGTGTGGGATCGGTGAGCCCGGTGGGATAGCCGTCCTGGGTGAGCCGGAAGCCGGGAGCGGTGGGATTGGACTGCGAGATCACGGCCGTGATGACCTGCGGGCCATTGATGGGAAGGAGGTTCCCTCCCCCGGCGCGATGGAAGTGGATGTAGCTGATCCCGTAGGCGGCGCGAAGGACCGTGCGCGGCGTGGCCGACCACGCGAAGCCCACACGGGGCGCGAAGTTGTTGCGGTCCGGCGCGACGAGGGCCCGATCCTCCAGCGAGCCGTCGCGGGCCGGGATCATCGTCCGCGTCTCGGGATCGAAGTTCGTGAGCAGATTGTCCTCCTCCACGTGCGGCGTCGCGTATTCGTAGCGCAGCCCGAGGTTGAGGGTCAGGTTGGGGCGCACCTTCCAGTCGTCCTGCACGTAGGCGAAGTACATGTTCTGGTGCAGGTTCGCGATGAAGAAGTTCGTCAGCGCATAGCGGCTGCGCGCGCCGAACATGAAGTCGGCGAGGTTGTAGCGGTTGTCCGTGCTGGTGGAGCCGACGGGCCGGCTGAAGCGTCCGGCGTATTCGTCGCGGCCATAGAGCGGGTTCACATCCTGGACTTCGGTTTGGACGTTCTGGTACTCGAGCCCCGTCTTGACGGAGTGCCGGCCCAGGGTGCGCGTGTAGTTGAGCTTCGGGTTGATGAGGGTCGGGTATTGCCACTGCGGGTTCGTGGCCTGCCGGCCCAGGTCCTGATAGCCGGAGATGAGCTGCGTGGGGAGTCCTCCCGCCACGCGCGGATCGCTGGGCAGGCCGGTGATGCCGAAATCCTCCTGCGCGCTGGGCTCGCCCAGCGCGGGCGGGTTCTTGCCCGCCTCCGTGCGCGCAACCCCCAGCCGGAACTCGAGCAGCTGGGTCGGGCCCGGCGTGAACGTGAGACCGCCCGCGACCTGCAGGTTGCGGACGTAGGTGAAGCCGTTCCCCGATCCTCCGGAAGGCAGCGGCAGCGGCGGCTGGTCGTAGATGTCCACGTCGCGGTAGCCGAAGCGGGCGAACGCGTTGAGGCGCGGGCTCAGCTGCACGTCCACCTTCGCCCCCATCTTGTCGTTGTGGTTCTGGAACGTCTGCAGGAGCTCGAAGTTGCTCGCGCTTCCCGGACGCGTGGGATCGGGCAGCCCGCTGAGGACCTTGGCCGCGAACGGCGTCATCGGGATCGGGGTGCCGGCGGGATAGGTCGCACCCGTGATCGGGTCGCGCACGGGAACGCCCAGGATGCCGCGTCGCTCATCCGGGGTGGGAATCGTGAAGAAGGAGACCTGCTTCCGGGTCTGCCGGAAGCCTTCGTAGTCCAGGAAGAAGAACGCCTTGTTCTTGACGATCGGACCGCCCAGGACGGCGCCGAACTGATCGCGGCTGAGCGGTGGCTTCTCTCCGTTCACGGGCTTGAAGAAGCCGGTGGCGTTCAAGGAGGTGTCGCGCAGGAACTCCCAGGCGCTGGCCCGGAAGCGGTTGGTGCCGCTCGCGTAGGCGACGTTGATGGTCGCGCCCCCGCTCCGGCCGTACTCCGCGCTCATGTTGTTGGTGACGACCTTGAACTCGGCCACCGCGTCCGGAGGCGGCTGCATGACCTGGTTCGAGAAGCCCTGGTTGCTCGTCCCGTAGGCGTTGTTGTCGATGCCGTCGAGGAGGAAGTTGTTGAAGGTGCTCCGCATCCCGTTGACGTTGAACGACCCCTCGCGGAGGGTGGAAGCGCTGCCCGTGTTGAGCGCGCTCTGCCGCGCGCCCGTGGTGAGCAGGACCAGCGCCGAGTACTCCCGCCCATTCAAGGGCAGGGCCACCGCCTGCTCGTTGGTGATGACCTGCCCGCGCTGGCTGGAATCGGTCTCCAGGGGGCTCGACGCCGCCGTCACCTCCACCGCTTCCGTCATCTGGCCGACGGTCATGCGCAGGTCCACGCGCTGCCGGGAACCGATGGTGACCTTGACCCCCGTGACCTTGGCCGGCGTGAACCCGCCGAGCGCCGCTCCCACCTCGTAGGTCCCGATGCGCACGGTGAAGAACTCGTAGCTGCCGTCGCCGTCCGTGACCTTGGTCGCCACGACGCCCGTGTCCACGTTGGTCAGCGTCACCGTGGCTCCGGGCACGGCGGCACCCGTGGAGTCGTGGACGCGGCCGAGGACGCTCGCCGTCTCGAACTGGGCCCAGGCGGGCGCGCCGGCGGCCAGGATCATCAGGAGGCAGAGACACGTTTTCTTCATGGGCCGTTCCTCGAGGGGGCTCCCGCCTCGCGCAAGAGCCTGGGGGTCCTGGGGTGGATGTTTGCGCGAACCGTACTACGGTCACGCGGATCGCACAAGAGCACGGCGCGAGGCTGCCGGGGCACGGTGGCGGCCGTGTGGCAAGCGCGCGACGGCGCGATGGCGGCACGTAAGATAGGCGCTCCAACCCCACGAAAGGAGCGTCGTCATGAAGCTCGCTCTCGCCCTCTTCACCGCGGCCGCCGCCACCGCCGCCGCCGCCACGCCGGAGATGCCCTTCCGCTGGGACGAGCTCACGGCCAGCGACTGGCCCGCCGCCCTGGAGCGCTCCGCCCGCACCTGCATCCTCCCCATCGGCATCCTGGAGAAACACGGGCCGCACGCCCCCATCGGGTCCGATCTCATCCACGTGCGCGAGTGGTCGGCCCGCGCGGCCCGCCAGGAGTACGCGGTCGTGTTCCCCGATTACTTCTACGGGCAGATCAACGAGGCCCGCCAGCAGCCCGGGACGTTCGCGCTGCCCCCGACCATGGTGCTCGACCTGTTGCAGGCCACGACGGACGAGATCGGCCGCAACGGCTTCGACAAGATCGTCATCGTCAACGGCCACGGGGGCAACCCGCAGCTCCTCCGCTATTTCATCCAGTCCCAGCTCGGCAAGCGCCACGACTACGTCGTCTACCTGTTCGATCCCGCCGACGACCCCGCGGTCACGGAGAAGGTGAAGCAGATGCGCAAGTCCGATCCCGCGGGCGACATGCACGCGGGCGAGCGCGAGACCTCGACCCTGCTCTACCTGCGCCCGGACCTCGTGAAGATGGACCGTGCCACCCAGGAGTCCGGGGCGAACCAGAAGCGCCTGTCCACCCCGGACCTCTACAACGCGATCTGGTGGTACGCGGGGTTCCCCAACCACTACGCGGGCGAGGGAGGCACGGCCACGCGCGAGCTGGGTCAGGTCCTGACGGAGGCGCGCATCGCGGCCCTCGTGCGGTCCTTGCGGACGGTCAAGGCGGACACGCAGTCGCTCGCGCTGCAGAAGGAGTTCTTCGACCGCGTGGACAAGGTCGCCAAGTAGGCGAACACGAGCAGCCGGGGTGCGTCCTCTCCCCCGGCTGCTCGGCTACTCCTTCAGTGTCCTCCGCCGTGACCGTGGCCGTGGCCGTCGTCGTGATCTCCATCGTGATCGTCGTCGTCCCCGTGGTGGTCGTCGTCACGGCCGTCGTCGTCGTCCGACTCCAGCCGGAGCTTCCAGGCCCCCTGGCCGTGCGTGGCGGCATAGATCGCGCGCCGTTCCGGGACGTAGATGAGGTCCGGCACGTCCATGTTCGGCAGGCCGGGCGCCGCCCGCCGCCATGAATCCGAGTGCGGGAAGTTCGCGACCACGCCGTAGTCGTTGCCCACGAACAGCGTGCCGCGGTTGGTGGCGACGATGGAGTTGGCGGGGATGTCGCCGTAGGCGTTGGCTCCCGATCCGTCACGGTTCGTGAAGGTGGCGGCGGTAGTGGCCGGGTCGTAGACGACCTCGAAGATGTGGCCGGGAGTCAGCGGCGTCTTGGCGTTGTATCCGCTGTACGTGATCCAGGCGTGATTCGGGTTCCGGCGATCCACGAAGATCGCCGTCGGGTAACGCGGCGGCGCGTTGGCGGTGTCGATGCGGCGCAGCACGACGGCGGCGGGGTCCGGGTCGTTCGCGTTCTTCGAGATGAAGATGCGGCCCGTACTGGTCGCGGCCCAGAGCGTGCTCTTGTCGGTGTAGGCGCGCTCCAGGGCGGCCACGTGCCCGCCGCTGCGATCGCCGTACACCGGAGCGGTGAGCCGTCCGTTCGGACCCGGATCGCCCAGCGGCTTGAAGTCGTCGCAGAGATCGATGGCGGGTTCGTAGGTGCCGTTGTTGTCCACGTCCCCGTCGCCCGTCCAGACGTTGCAGTGCAGCCGGTGCGTGTCCTTCGTCAGGATCGGATTCCGCCCCCAGTTCGTCGAGCGGAACACGTGCTCGCGCCCGTGCCAGATCCCGCCCTTGGTGACGGGGTCGGTGATCGCGTTGCCCGTGAAGGGCACCGCCTCTCCGCCGTAGAAGACGAACATCGTGTCCGCGACCCAGTTGACGTCGGCCTGGTCCTGCAGGTTGTAGCGGACCTCGATCTGGCCGGACTGCCAGGCGGTGAGGGCGAAGTTGCGATCGCCCCCCTTCGCATCGAAGCCTTGATGGCCACCGTCCGCGACGTTCACGTTGACCCAGGTGCGCCGGCTGCCCAGCGTCTCCCAGGAGCCGTTGTCCTGCGTCCCTCCCGCGATGCGGCTCGGATCGCTGTGGTCGTATTCGAGCTGGTAGAAGTGGAGAGTCCGCAGGCCGTTGTTGAGGGCGTCCAGCCGCTGCGGGACCCGGGCCAGGGCCACGGTCTGGCAGAAGGCCACGCGGGACGGCACCGTGAACGAATGCGGCGGCGCCGTGCAGTCCGCGCTGTCGTTCACGAACACTCCGTTCGAGCGATTCACGCCCCCGTCGCTGAAATCGAAGAATTGCTTCCAGTTTCGCGGGTTGGTCAGGAGGGCGTGGTGGTCCGGGTGCAGGGCTCCCGGGAACGTGCTGTCCGAGTCGTCTTCGGTCATGTCGCTGAAGCTCGCCCCGCCGTCGGTGGAGAGGCCGACGGCACGTCCGTTGGAGCGGCCGGTGCCCGTGTTGTTCTCGTTGTACTGGTTCGCCCCGGAGAGGTAGACCGTGTCGTGATCGGCGCCGGAGTTGGGCGAGTGGGCGGCGGGCACGTACACGTAGTTGTCGTACGAGCACTGCGGGTCGCAGTATCCGAAGCTCGAGTAGCCGGGCGTGTCGGGCGTCGTATTCGTCATGAGCATCCAGCTCGCGAGCACCGTCGCCGCCGGCGCCGAGCGCACGTTGTCGTTGCGACGGAGATGGGCGACCAGGCCGCCCCCGCCGACTCCGACGTACATCCGCGTCTCACCGTTCGGGAGCCTCACCACGTCGAACTCGGGTCGCTCGGTCGTCTGGTTGGCCGGCCCTTGTCGGGCGAAGATCTGCTCCCACGTCCCCGGCTCTCCGCTCGAGCGCGAGCGCCAGATGCCGCGGGCGAAGAACGAGGCGTAGACGGTGTTGGGATCCACGGGGTCGATGCGCACGCGGCGGGCGCCGCGGGGCGAGCAGTCCGTCGTGTTCAGGGAGACGGCGTCGGGCGTGGCCGCCGTGCACAGGGCGGCCGAGCCCTGGTTCACGAGCTGCCACGTCTGCCCTCGGTCCTGCGACCGGTAGAGGCCGAAGTGCGGGGCCCCGGGAATGAGCGCGTCCGTGCCGCCGCAGCAGGTGTTGGACACGCCGCGCACCGCTCGTCCGGAGGCGGCGAAGATCGTGTCCCCGTCGCCCGGCTTGACCGCGATCGACCCCACCGCGCGCGCGGCGAAGCTGCTGGCCCCGAGCGGTCCCTTCCACGACTGGCCGCCGTTCTTCGACACGTAGATGCCCACTCCGATCTCGCAGCCGCTGCCGCAGGCGTTGGGCTCGCCCGTGCCGGCCCAGATCGTCTTGTGACGCGAGTCGTTGGGGTCGAGGGCGAGGGCGGAGACGTTGTTGTGATCGAACTCCTCCGACACGTATTCCCACTCCGGTCCTTCGTAGCGGTCGGTGGACGGGTCGTCCACGGCCAGCGCGTTGTCCGTGTGCCATACGCCGCCGTTCGCGTTGGCGATCCAGAGGTCGCAGTCCCAGGGCCGGCAGTCCGGGGAGATCACCGCGTCCACGGTCCGGCCCCCGAAGTTCTGGGTGCCCGCGTTGTAGACGGTGCGGTCCCGATAGACGTTGTCGAGGTCGTTGACGCCGTTCGTCGGGCCGAGCGGAGTCCAGGGCCCGAGGCCGTGGTCGCTGCGCCCGCGGAAGCCGGACCAGTCGCGGCGCGCCCGCGCGAACGCCGCCGCCGGCGTGGGAGCGTTGCCCTGGCCGTCCGTGTTGTGCTCGAGCCAGTCCTGCTCGGCGAAGCTGCCCGGGCTGTCGAGGATCCGCTCCGAATTCTCGGGCGAGAACCGTGCGATCGCGGCCATCCTGCGCTCGAGGGCGGCGGGGACGAGCTCGCGCTCCCCCTCCTCGTCCGGAGCCTCGGTCGCCGCGAGGCGGACGCGGTCGGCCGCGGGCGGGTTCGACGCGGTACGGTGGGTCGCACACCCAAGGACGAGGGGCGCGACGAGGGCGGCGCAGACTCCGACCCGGAGTCCGAAAGGCATCATGCTCATGGCAAGGGCCTCCTCGACGGAACGTGGTTTCCGATGAAATTACTACGACCGGTAGTAACTCCCCTTTTTCCACTCCCACGCGAGGCCGTCAAGGGGTCGGCGATCGATTTTCGGTGAGGCGAGAGGGAGCTAGACGCGGCCCGTCCGCATCTGCTCCTTGAGGTAGTCCATCGTCCGCCAGCACATGGCGAGGATGGACCACGTCGTGTTCTGCGTCCCGCCCGAGACGAAGGGCGCCGCATCGGCGATGTAGACGTTGGACACGTCGTGCAAGCGGCACCAGCGATCGGTGACGGACGTCTTGGGATCGTCGCCCATGCGCGCGGTGCCGATCTCGTGGATGGACCAGCCCGGCGGCAGCAGCTCGCGGTCGACCTTGATGTTCTCCGCCCCCGCCGCGCGCAGCATCTCCTCGACGGTGTCCCCCATGTCCTTCGCCATCTTCTTCTCGTTGTCGCCGAAGGTGTAGTCGAAGCGCAGGACGGGGATGCCCCAGGCGTCCTTCACCTCGGCATCGAGGGAGACACGGTTCTCCTTGCGCGGCAGGACCTCGCCGAAGCCGCCCAGGCTGATCAGGGCCGGGTAGTACTTGCGCACCGAAGACTTGTAGGCCTTCCCGAAGCCCGCGATGTCGTGGGCCATGCTGGGGTACTCGGACGAGCCGCCCCCGCCCTGGAAGTGGTAGCCGCGGATGAAGTCGGGGTGCTTGTCCTTCACGTTGCGGAAGCGCGGCACGTACGGCGAGACGGCGCGTCCGTCATCCAGGGTCGCCTCCGTCCCGATGCGCTGGGGGATGAAGCCGCTCCCGCGCGGGCCCATCGCGTGCTCGCTGAGGTGGCAGCCCAGGAGGCCCGAGGAGTTCCCCATCCCCTGCGGATGCCGCGCCGACCTCGAGCTGAGGAGGATGCGTGTCGTGTCCAGGCAGCCCGCGCCGAGCACGACCACCTTGGCCTTGAAGTCCATCACCTCGCGTGTGTTCGCGTCGATCACGCGGACACCCGCGGCGCGGCCCGTCGCTTCGTCGAGGAACACCTCCGACACGACGGAGTACGGGCGGATGGTGAGGTTCCCGCTGTCGCGCGCCGGGTAGACGAGCGCGGTCGGGGAATGGAAAGCGGCATTCACGTCGCAGCCGCGGCCGCAGCGCCCGCGGCCCAGGCAACGCGAGCGGTACTTGTTGTTGAGGAGGCCGTCCGTGGTCACCCCCGCGCGGCCGGGAATGTAGTGCCGGCCCAGGGGCGCGATCGCGCGCTTGAAGGCGACCTCGACGCAGTTGAGCTTGCTCGGGCGCTGGAAGACGCCGTCCGGGACCTGGTCGAGCCCTTCCTTGGTGCCGGAGCATCCGAGGAGCACGTCGACCTTGTCGTAGTAGGGCCCGACTTCGGAGTAGCGGATGGGCCAGTCCACGTCGTAGCCGTCGAGCCGGGCCGCGTCGAACTGCATGGGCCCGTAGCGGAGGGCGCCCCGGCCCCAGAAGTTCGTCTTGCCGCCGAGAACGCGCGCCCGCACCCAGGAATACGTCGTGCCCGTGGTCGGGTGCTCCTTCTCGTTCACCACCCAGTTCCGTGTAAACGTGTTGGCCGCGTACGAGGTCACTTTCGCGTACTTGGCCATCTGCGGGTTGGCGCCGTAGGGACGATCGAGGAAGTTGTACTCCGCGACCGCGATGGGCCGGTGATCGAGGGGCATGCGCCCGCGACGCGGGGAGGCGTACGGCCACTCCATCGTGCGGTACTCCGCCTTGTGGTCGAGCATGCGGCCGGCCTCGAGCATCAGCACCTTGATGCCGGCGGTCGCGAGCTGGAAGGCGGCCATGCCGCCGGCGGCTCCGCTGCCCACGACGATCACGTCCCAATTCGCCGAGCCCGGCTTGATCGACGAGGCCAGGCGGCGCGATTCGCCCGTGATGGCGGCGAGGTCGAGGTCGAGCGTCTTGTCGGCGGCCATGGCTAGACCTGCGCCTTCTGCCCGCAGTGCGGGCAATCCTTGCCGTCGACGGTCTGGCATCCCACGAACTCGAGCAGGACCTTGTTCCCCTTGTACTTGAGCTCCTGGTGGATTCCGATCTCGGACGTGTAATACCCATGGACGGTGGCCTGCTTTGCGGTCACGAAGAAGACCTCGAGCGGCGTCTTGTCCACGGGAGCGGGCCCGCGCGACACGTCCGCCGGCTGCTGGCTGCGGCTCACCCCCGCGGGCCGCTCCTCGCGCGTGACGGCCGCGTTGCGCTCGTTCTTCTGCAGGGCGGGCGCCTTCTCGTTCCGGGACGCGTGCGTGAGCACGGCCTCGGCCTGGGCGGCGTCGAGCTTGACGAAAGGCTTGCCGAAGCGCGCGGACGAGTCCGCGTCGAGGGCGGCCAGGCCGTCCGTCCACTCCCGACGCCGCGTGTCGTCGGCCTCGCTGAGGAGGAGGTCGATGTAATCGGCCACACGGGCCTGCTTCGCGCCCGGAGAGCGCTCGTCGGTGGGGATGATGGCCTCCGTCAGCGCCTCCAGCGTCGCGTACTGCTCGGCAGTGAGAGCCTTGAGGCGGGGGGTGGCGCCCGTTCGCTGGATGTCCGCGAACGCGGCCAGCCCTTCGTCGGACAGGAGCGGGAAGAGAAGGGTCGCGCTCGCACCGGCGGAGATCCTCTTCAACGCGGCACGACGGGAGACAGGGTTCCTGGTCATGGGAACGGCCATTTTAGCGCGAGGCGCCGTCGCCGAAGAACGGGAAGAGCTGGCGGATCTCCTCCTTGCCCGGCTGGCGGCCATATTCGCAGATCTCGAAGGCCTCGGCGTATTTGATCCCGGCCGCGCGCTCCGGTCCGTACCACTCCGCGAGCCGCGGACGGAACTTGTTCGCGGTGGCGCTGAAGCGCGCGGTGAAGCGGTCGCGCACCTGCTTGCGGCGCGCCTCCTTGGCCGCGGCGTCCGTGGGCAGCCCGCCTTCGGGCGCGTCGCAGCACCCGCCTTCGTAGAACTGCGAGGCCATGGCGTCCACCACGACCTCCATCTTCTTGTCGATGACGTCGTCGATCCCGACCACGATGTCGCCGCTGAAGGGGTTCGGCTTCTGGAAGCGGTCCTCGGAGAACAGGAACACGGGGTTGCGCTTGAGGGGCGGCACCTCCGGCCCGAAGAACGGGACCTGCACCATGTAGGCCGCGTCCATCACCAGGACGCCGGTGTAGCGGTGGTCGGGGTGGTAGTCGTTCGGGCGGTGGCTGATCACGATGTCCGCCTGCCACTCGCGGATGAGGCGGGCGATCTTGCGGCGGTTCTCCAGCGTGACCATGAGCTCGCCGTCGTGGTTGTCGAGCACTTCCGTCTCGATGCCGAGGATCTTCGCCGCCCGCTGCGACTCGCCGCGGCGGCGCAGGGCCAGGGGCCCGCCCGCGCTCTGCCAATGGCCGATGTCACCGTTCGTCACGGAGACGCACTTGAACTTGTGCCCGAGGGCCGCCCACTTCGCGGCCACCCCGGACGTGTTGAGCTCGCAGTCGTCCGGGTGGGCCCCGAACGCGATGATGTGCAGGACCGTCCCCGGCGCGATGGGCGCGGGCGTGGCGCGCGGGGCCTGCGCCCCGGCGAGGGACGCGATGCCGAGGATCAGGGCCAAAGGCGCGAGGATGCGGGTCTTCATCTTCCCCTCCTGGTCGTCCGGGTAGCGGGCTTCAGCAGGGGCAACCGCACCGGGCGGCCGCCCTTCTGGGCCGAGAGGTCCGCGGCCAGGCAGACCTCCATCGTCTTCTGGGCGTCGAAGACGCTCAGGTGCGTCTCGCGCCCCCGGCGCACGGCCTCCACCAGCTCGTCGATCTCCCCCTGGAAGGGATGGTGCGCGACGTCCGCGGTGTCCGGCATCAGGCATTCGATACGCAGGGCCGGGCTCTCGCTGCCGTAGCGCCCCTCCAGGAGCTTCACATCCGGAAACGGGTTCGCCGTCCGCAATTCCTCGACGTCGAGAGGCTGTTCCTTGTGCCAGGTGACGAGCGTGTCGCGCACGGTCGCCTTGTCCCCCATCAGCTCGACCCCGAACGTGTACGGGAGCATGAAGTCGGTCGAGCTGGTCACGTGGCCGATCGCGCCCTTCTGGAGCTTCATGTTGGCGGCGATGGTGGTCGGCCACTCGTAGCCCTCGGTGAAGCGCGTGTGGAACGCGCTCACCTCCACCGGCTCCAGGCCCGAGCACCAACGCAGCGCGTCCACGGCGTGGCAGCCGGCGGCGAGGAGATGGCTGCCGCCACTCGATTTCTTCCGCACCCACTCCCAGCCCGCGTACCAGTCCGTCACGCGCGAAAGATACTGAACCCGCGCGAAACGGATGCGCCCGAGCCGCCCCGATTCGCGCAACCAGTGCACGAAGCGGAGGTACGGGTTGTAGTGCAGCTCGAAGGACACGATGGTGCGCACCTTGGCCTTGCGCACGGCATCGCGGATGCGCGCGAGCCCGCGGGCATCGAGGGCGGTCGGCTTCTCGAGCACGAAGTGCTTGCCCGCGCGGGCCGCGGCCACCGCCTGCTCCGCGTGGAGATGGTTCGGCGTGGTGATGGACACGATGTCGATCGCGTCCGACTCCAGGAGGTCCTCGTAGCGCCTGGTGAAGCGCGCCTCGGGCAGGGACACGCCGTGGCGGGACAACTTCTCGCGGACGCGCGTCTCATCGCGCCCGTGCAGGAGCCGGACCTCCGTGTGCGGGTTCTTGAGGAACGCCTTGATGTGCTCGGTCGCGCACCAGCCGATGCCGCTGACGCCGACGCCCAGGGTGCGCGAAGCCGCCGCGCGGGCGGCCACCCTACTGGATCTCGCGCACGACGACGTCCTTGAACCTCATCTTCCCTTCGCCCCCCGCATGGAGCTGGAGGGCGATGAGGCCATCCGTGTACTTCGGGCTCGGGTCCGTGTAGTCGACGGCGGGAACGCCGTTGACCCAGGTCTGGACGTGCGGGCCGCGCACGACCGCGCGCACCTCGTTCCATCCGTCCACGACCAGCGCCTTCTCCGCCGCTTCGCTCGGCTGGATCAGCCAGCCCCGTCCCGCGCTCTCATAGAGCCCGCCCGTGTGCATGCCTGGGTGCGGATCGACTTCCACCTGCACGCCCTTGATGTCCACACCGTCCAGCGACGAGTGGTAGAAGATCCCGCTGTTGCCGGTGCCCTCGGCCTTGAACTTCGCCTTCATCTCGAAATCGCGGTAGGTCTTCTCCGTCGAGAGGTAGCCGTATTCCTTCGTGACGGCGACGCCGTGGATCTCGCCGTCGTCCACCGTCCAGCGCTCCTGGCCGTGCGCCTTCCAGCCCGTCAGGTCCTTGCCGTTGAACAGCGAGACCCAGGCCCCGTCGGTGGCCTTCCCGGTCAGGACCTTGCCCGGCCCGGACGCCACGGGGACCGGGGCCGCCGTACCCAGGCGCCGCACGCGCACGTTACGGAACCAGACGTCGCCGCCCTCGTGATGCTGCAGCGCGATGTACCCCTCGGGCTCACGCGCGAAGCGCGGCATGTCCTTGAACTTGCTGCCGGCGACGAGGGTCTTGAGGGCGTCGCTGCCGAGGTCGTAGGCGACGACCTTCTTCCCGTTGAGCCAGTGCTCGACGTGGTTGTCCTTCACGACGACGCCGACCTTGTTCCACTGGCCGACCGGCTTCACCACCTTGTCGCCGGGGGCCGCGATCAGGTCGTAGAGAGAGCCCGTCCAGTTCTTGGGCGAGTTCTGCCGGTATTTGTCGTCGTCCAGGATCTGCAGCTCGGGACCCGAGTGCCAGGACGGCTCGCCCGGCAGCTCGGCCACGCGATAGAGGACGCCGCTGTTCCCGCCCGGGGTGAGCTTGTATTCGAGCTCCAGCTCGAAATCGCGATAGGGCTCGCGCGTCACGAGGTCGCAGGGCTGCTTGCCGCCCGACACCGTCTTGAGCGTGTCTCCTTCGATCACCCAGCAGCCCGTCGGGAAGGCGTCGCGGCTGTAGCCGCGCCAGGCGTCCGTGGACTTGCCGTCGAAGAGGACCTTCCAGTCGTCGGCGGCGGCGGAGGCGGGAGCGATCAGGACGAGGGCCGCCAGCGCGGCGCCGGCCAGCGGGAGCGTCACGAGCGAGGGCATGGACATTCCTCCGGTGGGCGAGATGAAGCGGAGGCTGAGTCTACTACGGGGACGGCGGGCGAACGGAGACGGCGAGTGTCAGGACCGGGCCCCCGGGCCGGGCCGCGCGATGAGGTCGAGCTCCGATTCCAGGTGCCGCCGCAGCGTCGGCGAGATCGTGAGCTCGGACAGGGCCTCATCCACCTTCACCCGGAAGGAAGGGTCGCGTCCGATCACCTCGCGCGCCCACTCGAGGAAGGTCTGGATTGCCGGATGTTGGACGGATTCGACCATCGAGGGCCTCCTTGGGAACGCGCCGGATGAATGAACATACCGCGCGCGCGTGCTCCCTGACGGCAGGCCGCATGCTTTTTCGGCGCCGGAAGAGGGGCGTGTTATAGTCCTTGCACTGACCTCGTGCGGGCCCCGATGTCCGGCGAACCGGCCGGACGTCTCGGCGGTCCTCGGGACCAAAGTCCCCCCGCGCCGGGCCGCTTGAGGTTCACATGCGCGACTTCCTGCAGGATCTGATGGACGCCCTCCGTGCATGGCTGCGGGCGCCCGAGCCCGCGCGCGTTCCGGTGCCGGTGGCGGCCCCCGGTCCTCGCGGGCGCCGGTGACGCGGAAGGACGACGGATCGCAGTCGGAGGTAGTGGTCGGCGAAGGACAGGTGCTGTCGGGTAACTTCCACCTCGCTACCGTCGTTTTCCGCCGCGCGCTTCAGCTTCGCGCGGGCGCGCGGCCGCGCGTCGAACCGGGCCGGCACAAGCTGGGGCACCTCGCGTTCCTGGAGGTGACGGCGGGAACGGTCCCCTGGGAGATCGGCGCGCTATAGACGGCGGCCGGCCACCCGGCCCTGATGGGCCAGGCGGTACGCTTCGAAATCCTGTTCGGTGACGTCCTGTCGGGCGGCGGGCAATGCCGGATCGCTGGCGATCACGGCGCGCTGCAATTTGAGGAAACAAATCTCGGCCGCGTCCTGATAACGGACGTGGTGAGTCAGAAAGGCATCGTTGGAAACCGCGAACATGAAGTCGTTCGAAGTACCGTCGACCTGGGTCACGCGGAAGGTGTACTCGCGTGACGTCGCCAGGTTCTTGAATCCCACGTACGAGACCTGGCCCATAGTAGCCATGCGGAACGCCTCCTGATGAGCGATCCTAGCACCTTCTCGGCTTTTGGCATTCATCCCGATCTCATGAAAGGCGTGCGCGAGCTCGGCTTCACGCGCCCGACCCCGATCCAGCAGCAGGCCATTCCGCCGGCCATGGAAGGGCGCGACCTGCTGGCCTGCGCCATGACGGGAAGCGGCAAGACGGCCGCTTTCGTCCTCCCCATCCTGCACCGCCTGCTCGGGAAGCCGCGCCGCACGACGCGCGCGCTCGTGCTCACGCCCACGCGCGAGCTGGCCGCGCAGATCGAGGAGCACCTGAGTGCGCTGGCCACGCACACCGCGCTCTCCGGCGCCGCCGTCTTCGGAGGCGTGGGGATGGGTCCGCAGGAGCACGCCTTCCGCGTGGGCGTGGACGTCATCGTGGCCACGCCCGGCCGCCTGCTCGACCACTTCCGGTTCCCGTATGCGAAGCTGCAGGGGCTCGAGGTGCTCGTCCTCGACGAGGCGGACCGCATGCTCGACATGGGCTTCCTGCCGGACATCCGGCGCATCCTGAAACACCTCCCGCCGCGCCGGCAGACCCTGTTCTTCTCCGCGACCATGCCCGCGCCGATCGTGACGCTCTCGCGCGAGATGCTCCACAACCCGGCCACGATCAACCTCGAGCGGACGTCGCAGCCCGCCATCGGGATCACGCAGGCCGTGTACCCCGTGCCCTCGGAGCTGAAGGCGGCGCTGCTCGCGGAGCTGGTGCGCCGCGGCGAGATCCGCAGCGTCATCGCCTTCACGCGGACCAAGCACCGCGCGAACCGCGTGGCCGACTATCTCTTGAAGCAGGGCATCCCCTCCGGACGGATCCACGGCAACCGCAGCCAGTCGCAGAGGACGCAGGCCCTGGAGGCGTTCAAGGAGGGCAAGTTCGCCGTTCTCGTCGCCACCGACATCGCCGCGCGCGGCATCGACGTGGAGGCGCTCTCCCACGTCATCAACTTCGACGTGCCCGCCTCCCCCGACGACTACGTCCATCGCGTCGGCCGGACGGCCCGCGCCGAGCAGAAGGGCGACGCCTTCCTGTTCGTGGCTCCGGAGGAGGAAAGCAACCTCCGCGCGATCGAGCGGTCCATCCACAAGCAGCTCCCGCGCGTGGTCCTGCCCGGCTTCGACTACACGAAGAAGGCCGCGGAGAAGCTCGAGGTGCCGCTGCAGCAGCGGCTGGCGGCGATGCGCGCGGCGCGTGGCCCCGGCCAGGGCCGCCGGCCGGGAGGACACGGCCGGCCCCCGCAAGGGGGGCGCGGTCACGCTCCCCATGGGAGGACCCACGGCACGAGCCGCCCGCCGTCACGGGGTTCAGGCGGCCGCCGGCCACGCCGCGGAGGTCCGCGCTCCAGTTGAAGGAGCCGGCCGCCACGTGGTATTCTCGTAGCCTGTTTCGTTGCCGTTGCTTCGGCGTTTTTCGACGGGGCTGGCCACAGTGGCCGCCTTCGCATCGCAAGGACGCGCAAGCACGTCGCACACGAGGCTGGGCCGAAGGAGGCCCGCGTCCAAATGATCGAAGGTACCGTCAAGTGGTTCAACGACTCCAAGGGTTTCGGATTCCTCTCGCGTGAGGGTGGTCCCGATGTGTTCGTTCATCACTCCGCCATTCAGGGTGATGGCTTCAAGAGCCTGACCGAGGGCGATCGCGTCCGGTTCGACATCGTCGACAGCCCCAAGGGTCCGCGCGCCGCGAACGTCAGCCGCATCTAAGACGTCACAAACGCCGTACGAAACGCCCGGGATCGCTCCCGGGCGTTTTTCATTTCCGACCTCACCCTCCGAGCCATCACGATGGGCGTCGCTGGCGTAGCGGGCGCGGGGTGCGCCGCCTTGCTTCGGGGCCGCGCATGACCTCTTTGAGAACGGCGCTGGGGCCCCCACCCCAGCGATCCGCTTAAAGGAGTTGTATGCGCGTCCCCTCCGCCGCGGCGGCTGTTACCGCCGCGCCCACCCGTTGTCGCCAGCGACGCACCATCCGGATGCGCGGTCGCGCGGGCCAGGAACGGAGACGTCCCGGGAGACCATTCGTGGGCGTCTCGTTTCGGACGGGATCCTCCGTTGACGGCATCACCGGCGCCGACGATGGGGCGCACCCCGCGCCCCCTTGACGCCGGTGACGGTGATGCCCCAATCGAGTGGGTGGATGGGTGATGACGCTGACGACTACGTGGGCTTGACGTCGACGCGCTTGGCCTGCGCTTCCGCCTTCAGCGCGAGCTCCATGGCCAGGAACGTGTGCGCCTGCGGGACGGCCGTCTCCGTGCGGTTGAGCACGTCGTCCACGAGCTGCGTCCCGTAGGGCAGGTCCTGCTGGCTGGCGTCCACGTAGCGCGTCTCCTTCTGGTCCACGAGGAACAGGTGGCTGCCGCCGGCTCGGCCGCCGATGTCCACATTCTTGCGGATCTCGATGAACCCTTCCGTCCCCAGGATGGTGAGCCGCCCGTCCCCCCACGTGCTGAGGCCGTCCGGGGTGAACCAATCCACGCGGATGTAACCGTTGCCGCCGTTGCCGTGGAGCATCACGTCCCCGAAGTCCTCGAGGCCCGGCCACTGCGGATGGGCGACGTTGCCCACCTGCGACGCCACGACCTCCGCCTTGTTCGAGCCCGTGAAGAACAGGAACTGGTCGAACTGGTGCGAGGCGATGTCGGTCAGGATGCCGCCGTAGTGCTCCTTCTCGAAGAACCAGGCGGGCCGGGTCTTGGGCGTCATGCGGTGCGGGCCCATGCCGATGGTCTGGATCACGCGCCCGATGGCGCCCGCCTTCACCAGCTCCCCCGCCTTCACCGTGGCCCGGTTCTCCAGGCGCTCGCTGTACAGGATCGAGTAGATCCGCTTCGTCTCCGCCTGGACCTTGCGCGCCTCCGCGAGCTGCTCGAGCGTGGTCATGCCCGGCTTGTCCACCATGAAGTCCTTGCCGTGCTTCATGACCTGGATGCCGAGCGGCGCGCGCTCGTTCGGAATGGACGCGCTCACCACGAGCTTGATCTGCGGGTCCTCGAGGATCTCCTGCTCGCTCCGCGCCAGCTTCGCCTCCGGGTAGCGCTTCGCGAACGCCTCGGCCAGGTCCGTCTCCTTGGCATAGAAGGAGACGAGCTGGCCTCCCCCGCGCTTGACCGAATCCACCTGGCCGTTGATGTGGCCGTGGTTCAGGCCGATGGCGGCGAACTTGATGCGTGCCGGCCGCGCCGGCGTGGCCGGAGTGGTGCCCGCGGCGGGCGCCGTCTGCGCGCCCGCCTGCGACGCGCGCCCGGCCACCCACGTCATGGCCGCGGCGGTGGTGATGGACGACTTCAGGAAATCGCGCCGGTCCTTGCGTGCCTTGCTCATGCCGCCAAGTGTATCCTCATCGACGACGCCGCTTCCCAGGAGGATTCATGCTTCGCTCCCGTCTGGCTCTCCTCGTCCTGGCCGCCACCGCCCTCCCCGCTCCCGGGCGCGCGGCCGATCCGCCGGCGACGGCGCCCGTCCCCCCGCCCGTGGCGCGGAAGGAGCCCCACAAGATCGAGATCCACGGCGACACCCTGGTCGACGACTACTACTGGATGCGGAACAAGGGCACGCCGGAGGTCGAGTCGCACCTGAAGGCGGAGCTGGCCTACGCCGACGCCTTCATGAAGCCGACGGCCGCCCTCCAGCAGAAGCTCTACGACGAGATGCTCTCGCGCATCCAGCAGACGGACGTCAACGTGCCCGCCCGCGAGCGCGGCTACTTCTATTACTCCCGGACCGTCGAGGGCAAGCAATACCCGATCTACGCGCGCCGCAAGGGATCGCTCGACGCGCCGGAGGAGATCACCCTCGACGTGAACGCGCTGGCCGAGGGCAAGAAGTTCATGTCCGTAGGCGACATGGCCGTGAGCCCGGACGGGAACCTCCTCGCCTACACCGTGGACGACACCGGCTTCCGCCAGTACCGGCTGCAGGTGAAGGACCTGCCGGAAGCGTG
>Ga0207662_10000434_pt1 | contig 18520 bp, 15 predicted proteins | sample KBSS33LmetaG_FD_184338 | JGI IMG/M metagenome (GOLD analysis project Ga0207662, IMG submission 184338) | Switchgrass rhizosphere microbial communities from Kellogg Biological Station, Michigan, USA - KBS S3-3L metaG (SPAdes) (version 2) | ecosystem: Host-associated > Plants > Roots >... | reverse complement strand
CGAGGATCGCGCCGACGATCAGCGCGAGGGAGATGGGAAGGATTCGGTTGTGATGGGCGGTCATGGCTTCTCCTAGAACTCCCCGCGCACGCCGAGGCTGGGGAGGATCGGAAGACCCAGCACCGGCTTGCTGCGCGAGTAGTCGTAGCTGTACTGCAGCCCTTCCTGGCTGCGATGGTTGTAGACGTTCTGGACGTCGAGGTAGCTGGCGAGCTGCCAGGCCTTGAACTTCCAGGCCTTCTCGACGCGGACGGCAAGCTGGTGGAACGCCGGATCGCGGGCGCTGTTCACGGCGCCGTAGATCGGGTTGTAGAAGTCGCTGTTGGCGTCGTAGACGCTGCCGGTGATCGGCGTGCGCGGGTTGCCGCTGACCAGACGGAAGGTGCCGCCCAGATCCCAGCCGCGTCCCAGCTTGTAGCCACCCATCAGCGTCAGGATGTGCGTCTGGTCGTAGTCGAACAGGCGCCAGGCAGTGCCGTAATCATTGCGCTCGCTGCGCGACAGCGTGTAGGCGACGAAGCCGAACGCCTTGCCGGTGGGATTCAGCTTGCCCAGCAGCTCGAGACCGTAGATGCGGCCCTTGCCTCCGTTGACGAGCAGCGGGTTGCCGTCGGGGCCGACGCCGTTCACCTCGAGGTCGTAGAGGCGCTTGTAGAAGCCCTCCAGGCTGACGCTGCCGGCGGGGCCGAAGCTCTGCTCGACGCCGACGCTGTAATGCTGGGCGCGTGACAGGCCGAGCGCCGGGTTCCCGACTGGCGCGACCGTCTCGCCGTACTGGGGCGGCTGCGAGAACAGGCCGGCTCCGGCCTTCAGGGTCGTTCCGCCGCCGAGCTTGAAGCGCGCGGTGAGCCGCGGGTCGACCGAGCCCTCCTCGATCTCGCTGAAGTAGTCGACGCGCACGCCGGGGACGAGCGTCAGCCGCTCGCCCACCTGGATGAGCGCCTCGAGGTAGCCTGCCGGGCGGTAGGTCGAATACCGGCCCTTGAACGTCGCGGTGGGCAGACCGGTCAGCGGGCCGGAGAAGTAGCGCGGGTTGCCCTCCGTCGACTGAAAGAGCGGGCCGATGTACGTGACGTCCAGTTGGAAGGCGTAGCCGTCGAGGCCGCCGATCAGCTTCACATGTGAACCGAGCTGCGCGCGCCACTCCGCCCGCAGGAACTGTTCGGGGCCGGAGAAGCTGAAGCCCAGCTGGTCGCCCGCGGCGAGATCCTGCGCGAACCAGCCCGCGCCTGCGATGATCTCCTGGTCGACGTGCGCGCCCAGGCGGCGCTGCCAGAGCGCCTGCAGCCGGTAGAAGTTGGTGCTCTGGCCGAAGTTCCCGCGCAGCGTCGGGTCGCCGTCGGGCGGCGTCTTGAGGTTCAGGCGGAACTCATCGCCCGAGCCGAGCGCCATCACGCGCACCTTGCCGCCGCTCTCCGGCCGGTAGGTGTAGATCGCCTGGTAGTCGTAGTAGACCGGCGCCGCGGTGACGCCGACGACGTCCTGGGGAATGACGTTCTTGAACCAGAAGTCGATGTAGCTGCGCTTGCCGGCGACGGCGAAGGCGCCGCGTTTCCCGACCGGCCCCTCGATGATGAAGGACGAATCGATCAGGTTGACGTCGGCCATGCCGTGGAACCCGTCGGTCTTCGGATCGCGGATGCCGACGTCGATGACGCCGCCCATCTTGCGGCCGAAGCGCGCGGAGAAGTTCCCCGGGTAGAGGTCGATGTGATCGAGCAGGCGCGGGTTGACGAAGCTGGTCAGGCCACCGAAGTGGTAGATGCGATCGACGGGCGCGCCCTCGAAGAACGCCTGCGAGTCGAACGGCGACGAGCCGCGGATGATGATGAATCCGGCCAGTCCGGGCGGGCGCGCCACGCCGGGTAGCAGCTCGATCACTCGCAGCGGATCGCCGCGCGTGCCGGCCGCGCGGACCAGCTCTTCGGGCGCGAGCGCGCGCTTGGTCACCTCGCGCGGCGGCGCGGCGATGCTGGCGGTGGCGCCGAACTCGTATTCGGTTGCGCCCTTCTTCTTGGCGGCTTCCAGTCGATAGGTGATGGTCGTCGCCTCGCCGGAGGTGACAGCCTCGGTCGCCGCGACCGGCGCGAAGCCTTCGGCCTCGATGCGCACGCGGTACGACCCGGGCGCGACGTCGGCGAACGCGAACGCGCCGTCCTCGGCGGCGAGCGTCGTCCCGACGGTCTCGCCCGCGTCGGACAGCAGCGTGATCGTCGCGGCGGCCACCGGCTTGTCGGCGGCGCGCGACAAGACGCGCCCCTCGAGGCGACCCGCGCGCGGGGCGGGCGCGACGGGCTTGTCACCCGGCGTAGCCGCCGCGCCAGCGTCGCCGCCCGCGTCGGGCGTGGCGGGCGAGGGCGGGGGCGCCGCCTCGAACGTGTAACGGTAACGGATGCGCGCCGGGATGGCCTTGTCGCCCTTGCGCGCGGGCTCGAACGTGAACTGGCGGACGGCCTCCAGGGCGGCGGCGTCCAGCGCGTCGCCCGCCGATCCGACGACCTTCGCGTCGGTCAGCGTGCCGTCGGCGGCGATCGTCAGCTCCAGGTCAACGGCGGCGCCCTCGGGCGGCGTGCCTTCCGGTCGCTTCGCCTCGACGAACTTCGCCACGCGCGGCGGCGTCAACGCAGCAGCGGGCTGCGCCGCCGCCTCGGGCGCCTGGGCGTGGGCGCGCGGCGCCGCCACTGCACCGGTGAGCAGCGCGAGCGCGCTCGCGACCAGCGTCCACCTCTTCGATCTCGTTCCGGGCATCTCGGCCTCCGCGCGGTCCTTCAGCCAAAGCCGTGCCAGCGGCGATCCGCGCGAAACTGTTGCCGCTTCGCCGCCGCGTCCTCATCCAGAGCTCCGGCGCGCGACAGCTGTCCGCGCGGACACGCGACAACTGTCCGGTCGGGCGCGTGCGGGGCCGAATCCGCCGCTGCCCGCTGGCGGCATGCGCGGTGCAACGCCATCTTGATGATGACTGCGATGGCGATCGAACGGGCGGAACAGCGCGGGCAGCTCGACTACGGCTTCGGGCCGATGCGGAACGCCGCCTGGTACAAGCGCGCGCAGGCGTGGGTCATCTCGCGTGGAAACCGGCGCTACGACGCGACGGTGGCCGACGAGAAGCGCTCGCTGTTTTCGCCGCTCGAGGGAACGGTGCTGGAGATCGGTCCGGGCGGCGGCAACAGCCTGCCGTTTCTGCGCCCGGGCGTCCGGTGGATCGGCGTCGAGCCCAATCCCTTCTTCCACGACCGCCTGCGCGCGCGCGGAGAACGGCTGGGGATCGACGTCGACGTCCGCGCCGCGGCGGCGGAGGCGCTGCCCGCCCCGGACGCGTCGGTCGATGCGGTTGTCTCGTCGCTGGTGCTCTGCTCCGTGCGCGATCCGGAGGCGACGCTGCGCGAGATCCGGCGCGTGCTGCGGCCCGGCGGCCGCTTCGTGTTTCTCGAGCACGTCGCCGCCCCACACGGGACGGGTCTGCGTTTCGTTCAGCGGGCGCTGCGCCCGGTGTGGCGGGCGTTCTCCGACGGCTGCTGTCCGGATCGCGACACCGGACACCTGATCGAGGCAGCCGGGTTCTCGGACGTCGACCTGCGACCGTTCAACGTACCGATCCCGATCATGGGACCGCACGTCGCGGGCATCGCCGTGAGGTGACTCGCTCCGCGCTGGCCCGCTTCTCGTTCAGGGCAATACCCACGACCGTGACGAAATCGTGATGGATTCGGGCGCGTCACGACATCAATGCGGTGATGTCCAGCCTGCGCCTTCGAGGCTCCGCTCTGGCAATTGGCGTCGTTTTGGCGTTCGGCTGCGGCAACGGCGGTGGCGACCCGAGTGGCGCGTCGGGCAATGGGGCTACCGCGGGTGCCAGCGGCAGCGGGGGCGATGCCGGCGCCTCGGGGACAACGGGCACGGGCGGCAACGCGGGAACGACGGGTGACGCCGGGCGCGGCGGCACGACCGGAAATGGCGGAACGGCCGGAACGGGCGGCACCGCGGGCGCGAGTGGCGGCTCGGGGACCGGCGGCGCGACGGCCGGTACCGGCGGCGCGACGGGGACGGGCGGCGGCGGACGCGGCGGATCGACGGGCGGCTCGGTCGGCACCGGCGGCAGCGCGGGCCGCGGCGGGACGGGCGGCGGCGCGGGCAGCGGAGGCGCGGGCGGCGCGGCGGGTCGCGGCGGAACGGGCGGCGCCACGGCGGGCAGCGGCGGGCGCGGCGGGTCCGCGGGCGGCGGCACCACCGGCCAGGGTGGGAACGGCGGCCAGGCGGGCGCCGGTGGTCAGCCGGCGGTCGGCCCCAACCCCGATCCGGCGACGCGCGCGATCTGCACCGGGACCGATCCGATCGCCTGCCATTTCGGCGGCCAGCCCGGCAACTACGACGTCACCGTCGTCCTCGGCGGCTCCTCGGCCGGCAACACGATCGTTCAGGCGGAGGCGCTGCGCGCGATGCTCCGCGCGACGGTGACCACCGCGGGCGCGACGCAGCGGTTCTCGTTCACCGTCAACGTTCGCCAGCCGGAAGGCGAGCCGATCCAGAACGTGCCCGCCGGGACGCCCGGGCTCGATGTCTATTTCCTGGGCAACGCAGGCGCGCCGCCGCAGCTCAACGGAATCGGCTACGCGGCCGCGACCAACCCGTTCGTCATCTATATCGCCGGCGATTCGACGGTCTGCGATCAGACGGATCCGGAGTACGGCGGCTGGGGGCAGCAGCTGCCGCCGTTCTTCAACTACCCGGTGTCGGTCGCGAACTACGCCGACTCGGGCGAGAGCTCGGGCAGCTTTCTCGGGAGCGGCTCGCTGTTCGGCGCGATCAACTCGCGCCTCAAGGCCAACGACTACGTCCTCATCCAGTTCGGCCACAACGACAAGGACACGACCGCGACGACGTTCCACGACAACATGACCAGCTACGTGACGCGCGTGAAGGCAAAGAACGCCTTCCCGGTGCTGATCACGCCGGTTGCGCGCGCGACGTTCAGCGGCAACACGGTCACCGCCCAGCACATCAACAACACGGGCGCCGATCTGCCCGCGATCATCAAGCAGGTCGGGACGGAGCAGAACGTCCCGGTGCTGGACATGACCGCGCGCACCGTCACGTGGCTGACGCAGCTCGGCCCGCGCGGCTGGCAGCAGTACCACGCGCTCGGGACGGACGCGACGCACACCAACCCCGCGGGCGCCGCCGTCGAGGCCGGCTTTGTCGTCGAGCTGATCAAGGCCGCCAACATCACCGCGCTGACCAGCCGGATGCGCTGACAATCGGTTGAGCCGCGGCGCGGCGTCTCGACGCGCCGGGCTGGCTGGTCACACCGTCCGACGCGTTCACGGGTGAGCCGCGCTTTGGCAGTCCGAACGTAACAAGGCGAACGTGCTGGGAAGATGGGACCCCGGCACGGCAAATGCTTTGAAGTAGACCGCCATGCTGAACAACCGCCTTCGTTCGCTGACGTGCGCGATCGCAATCACGGCGGCGGCCGGCGCCTTCGGCGGCTGCGCGACCACGACAACCACCAGCCAGGGTTGGGGCAACCAGCCCCCGTACTACCCGGGCGCCGTCGGCCGCGCCGGGCACGTCGAGTGGATCCAGGAGACGATCGAGCGCCGCGAAGGGAACCCGGTTGGCGGCGCGATCGCGGGCGCCGTCGTCGGCGGCATCGTTGGCCACGTCCTCAGCGGTGGCCACGGCGACGGTGGCTTCGGCGCCGTCACGGGCGCGGTGATCGGCGCCGACGCGAGCAGCGGCAGCAGCGAACGCCGTCTGTACCAGACCATCGTCCGATTTGACGACGGCAGCACGGGCTCCTACCTCTACGAGGGCTACCCGCCCTTCGCTATCAACCAGCGCGTCATCGAGACCCCGCAAGGCCTCGCCGCGCAGCCCTGACGGAACCTTCGCGCCGCGGCGCTGTCTATCAGGATCGTCTCGATGGGACGATATCGGTTCGTCGTTGGTGGGTTGGTCCTGCTGTCGCTGCCGGCGTCTGCCAGCGCGCCCCCGGCGAATCGGTCCGCCGCCGTCGTCAGCGCGCTGTCCGGGATCGAGCACGGTCTGACGTCGACGAAGTATCAGCACCGCATCTCGGTCGACACGCGCAAGGGGATCTACCGCTGGGATTGCTCGATCATGGCGGCCTGGGTCCTCGGACGGACGGCGCCCACTGCCCGCCAGGCGATCGGCGTCGACAAGCCGCTGGCGCGCGATTTCCACCGCACGATCCTGCGCGCCCGCACCGACCGGCCCGATCGCGGCTGGCAGCGACTGATCGACGTCGCGTCAGCGGCGCCGGGCGACGTCTTCGCCTGGCTGAAGCCCGAGATGTTCAAGGAGCGCGCGAACACCGGCCACGTCGGTTTCGTCATCGGCAAGCCGTGGCGGCACCCGCGCTTCCCGGACATCTGGCTGGTGCGCATCGCGGACGCCACGACCGAGCTTCACGGCGACGACTCGCGCCCGCCGGGCGGGGAGGGCGGCTTCGGCACCGCGACGATTGCGTTCCTGGTCGACCCGGCTGGCGCGCCCCGCGCCTACGGCTGGTACGGCGAGGCGCAGGACCCGGCGACTTACGTCCCGACCGATATCGTGTTAGGCCGCGTATTCAGATGAGACGGCGCGCGCTGCTGGTCGCGGGATTCGTCGCCGCGGTCTGCGCGCCGCTGGCCTGCCGGAAGCGACGGCACTTCGCGCGGTTTCCCGGGTCGGCGCCGCCGGGAGGGCCCGGCTTGCGGTTCATCTTCGAGCCGCGTCCTGACCACGCCCCCGAGCCGGGGGACAGCTACCAGGCACTCGTTGGCCGCAGCGTGGAGGTGCTGAGTCGGCGCGTCGGCAGCCTGACCGACGGGGGCGTCGTGCGACCATCGGCAACGGGCGGCGTCGAGGTGTTCCTGCCTCAGGGGCCCGCGGCGATGTACGAGGCGTTTCGCCGCATCGCCCGCGTGCCGGGCCGCTTCCAGATTCTGCTCGTCGAAAACGACAGCGCGTACATGAAGGGCCTCGCAGAACGCGTACGCGGGGACGCGTTCGAGGGTGTGGAGCGGGCGGCGGACGCGTGGAGCACGCCGAAAACCGGAGTCCAGCACGAAGACATCTACCTCCGGGGGCGCGACCGGCAGACGCTGCTCGCCGTCGTTGAAAAGCTCACCGCCGCCGTCCCGCTTCCCTCGGGTCGCGCGATCCTGCTCGAGAAATGGATCCAGGACGACATCCCGCGCTGGCGGACCTATTTTGTCGAGACCGCGGGCGGCATCGGCAACGCCGACGTCGCTGAAGCGTCGCCCGCGCGCGGCTTCAACGACGATCCCCAGGTGCAGGTCGTCCTCACCGCACAGGGACGGAAAACCTTCGGCGACATGACCACGCAGGGAGTCGGCCGCAAGATCGCCATGGTGGTCGACGGCGACGTCCTGTCGGCGCCGGTCGTGGCGACACCCATCCCGGGCGGGCGCGCCTACATCACGACGGGCAGTCCGTCGCTCGACCCGGCCCAGTTGAAAGAAGATGTCGCGGATCTCGCGCTGGTGCTCAATTCGGGGCCGCTGCCCGCTCCGCTCATGTTGATGGTCGAGGAGCAGGTGCAGCGGATTCCAGCGCCGGGCTAGGGCGTCCTGGCCTTCGTTACGTTGGCCGCCTTCAGCTCGAACGACGTCGTCATGCCGCCGGCGGAGCTGCCGCCGACCGTGACGTCGAACTTGCCCGGCTCCACGACGAACTCCTTCGCGGTCTTCCAGAAGCCGAGCGCGTCGTGGCCCAGCGTGAAGGTGACCGTCTTCGTCTCGCCCGGCTTCAGCGTCACGCGCTCGAAGCCCTTCAGCTCCTTGACCGGACGGGTGACGGAGCTGACGACGTCGCGCAGATAGAGCTGCACCACCTCGTCGCCGGCGCGCGCGCCCGTGTTGCTGACCTCGACGCTGACGCTGTGCGCGTCCTTGTCGTCCTTCGACGGCGCCGGCGTCACCTTCAGGTTCTTGTAGCCGAACGTCGTGTACGACAGGCCGTGCCCGAACGGGTAAAGCGGCGTGACCTCGTCGAACAGGTAGCCGCGGCGCGCGCTCGGCTTGTGGTTGTAGAAGATCGGCAGGTGGCCGGCGGAGCGGGCGAAGCTGACCGGCAGCTTGCCGCCCGGGTTCACCTCCCCGAACAGCGCGGCGGCGACGGCGGCGCCCCCCTCCTGGCCCAGGTAGAAGCCCTCCAGGATCGCCCCCGCGCCCTGCGCGAGCACGTTGATCGACGGCGGGCGGCCATTGAGCAGCACCGCGACGGTCGGCTTGCCGATCGCCAGCACGGCGCGGGCGAGATCGTCCTGGCGTCCGGGCAGGTCCAGGCTCGGGCGATCGCCCAGGTGATTCGGCGCCCACGCCTCTCGCGAGCTCTGCTCGCTGTCGCCCAGCGCCAGCACGACCACGTCCGCCGTGCGCGCGACGGCGACCGCGTCGATGATCATCTTGCGGTCCTCTTCGGGCGTCGACGCCTCGACCTTGTCGGCCCACCAGTCATTGCCGCGCGTGATCCCGCAGCCGGGCGCCCAGATCACCTTCACGCCCGCGCCGACCGCTTCCTTGATGCCGCGCAGGACGCCGATGCAGCGCTTCGGGACGCCGCTATAGCCGCCGAGGCGGCACGGCTCGCCGTTGGGGCCCACGACGGCGATGGTCTTCACCTTCGCGCGGTCGAGCGGCAAGAGACCGCCCGCGTTCTTCAGCAGGACGATCGATCGCTCGGCCGCCTTGCGCGCCAGCGCGGCGTGCTCGGCGCTGCCCGCGATCTTGTCCGCCTGCTCCACGTCGACGTACGGCTGCTCGAAGAGTCCCAGCTCGAACTTCGCCTTGAGCACGCGTCCCACCGCCTTGTCGATGAGCGCGACCGGAATCGCCTTCGACTTCACCTGCGCGGCCAGCTTCGGGTACAGCTTCGGATCGGGCAGCTCCAGGTCGACGCCCGATTCGAACGCCAGCTTCGCGGCCGCCTCGTCGCTGTCGACCACGTGATGCAGCGAGTTCAACTGCTCGATCGCGAAGTAGTCCGACACCACCAGCCCGTCGAAGGCCCATTCCTTGCGCAGGATGTCCTGGAGGTAGAGCCTGTTCGCGTGCGCCGGCACGCCGTCGATCTCGACGTAGGCGGGCATCACCGCGCGTGCACCCGCCTCCTTGATGGCGGCGACGAACGGGGGCAGGAACACCTCGCGGATCACCCGCTCCGAATAGTTGCCGGGGCCGGCGTTGATGCCCGCCTCGGGCTGGCCGTGGACGGCGAAGTGCTTCAGCGTCGCCATCACGTGGCTGGCGTCGATCTTCCCGGGCGTCTTCGCGTCGCCCTTCGACGCGCGGCCCTGCAGCCCGCGCACCGCCGCGACGCCCATGCGCGACACCAGGTAGGGATCCTCGCCGTAGGTCTCCTCGGCGCGGCCCCAGCGCGGGTCGCGCATCACGTCGATGACCGGCGCCAGCGTGTGGTGCGCGCCGCGCGCGCGGGTCTCCTTCGCGACGGCGGTCATGATCTCCTCGACCAGCGTCGGGTCGAAGCTGGCGGCGAGCGCGATCGGCTGCGGATAGCTGGTGGCGCCGACGCCCTGCATGCCGTGCAGTCCCTCTTCGTGATTGAGCAGCGGGATGCCGAGGCGCGTGTTCTCGATGACGAACTTCTGGAGCGCGTTGGTCAGCTCCGCCTCCTGACGCGGCCCGAGGTTCTTCTTGCGGTCCTCGTTCTCCGACGGACGCGAGATCTCTCCGAGGCCGTTGGCGAGCACCGCCTTCGCCTTGTCGCCCAGGGCCGGCCGCAGCTGATCGTCGACGAACACGCCGCTCTTCGGGAACCAGTAGCCCGAGAGCTGCGCGATCTTCTCTTCCAGCGTCATGCGCGAGAGCAGATCGGCGACGCGCTTGTCCACCGGCAGCTTCGCGTCCAGATACTTCGCCTTGGCGAGCGCGGCATCGCGCGCGGCGGCAATTTCGGGGGCGCCCGCGACCAGCGCAAGCAGGAACAAGGGAAGGGCTCTTTTCATGCGCGGAGGGTATGCCGAGTCATCGGGGTTGGAAAGCGCATGTCGTCGGCATAAGCTTTCGGGGAGGAGAGCCCATGTCCCTACACGACATCTCGGCCAAGACGCTCGAGGGCGAGGAGAAGAGCCTCGCCGACTACAAGGACAAGGTGGTGCTGGTCGTGAACACGGCGTCGGAGTGCGGAGATACCGCGCAGTACGCCGGGCTCGAGGCGCTGTGGCGCGAGTACAAGGACAAGGGGCTCGTGCTGCTCGGCTTTCCGTCGAACGATTTCGGCGGACAGGAGCCGGGCAACGAAGCGCAGATCCGAGAGTTCTGCACGAAGACGTACGACGTGACGTTTCCGCTGTTCGCCAAGGTCAAGACCGTCGGCGAGGGGCAGTCACCGGTCTATCGGTACCTCGCGGCGGATCACGGCGAGCCGAAGTGGAACTTCCACAAATACCTCGTCAGCAAGAAGGGGCGCGTGATCAAGGCGTTTCCGACCAGCGTCGCGCCCGAGGATCCGAAGCTGCGCGCGGCGATCGACGCGGCGCTCGCGACGTAATCGGCGGCCGTCAGGCCGCGAGCGACAGAACGAAGTCGCGGAACACGCGGTTCGCGCGTTCGAGGGCGACGATGAACACGCCCTCGGGATGCACGCGCAGCACCTTTCCCTCCGCGGCGCACTTGCCGTGGTTTTGGGCGAGGAAGGTGAAGGTGGCGCGCTGGTCGACGCGCACCTGATCCGTGAGCGCGCGAAACTTGATGCCGCCGGGCGCGATATCCATCAGCTCGACGATCAGCGGCGTCGCTAGGCCCGAAATTTGGACTTCCACGGGCAGGCCGACCGGTACGCGCGCGTGCTTGCGGCGATTCTGACGAATCGGCTTGCCGTGCTGCGGCTTGGCGGACTGCGTCTTCGTCGAGGGTGACACCTATCTATTGGTGCCCGACCACCCCCCTGAGGGCTCAAATTATCCCCGCTTTTTTAGCGAAGGATGCGCAGCGGCGTGAGCCGCGTCTGAGCTTCGCCGAGATGCACGTGCCTTCTGACCAGCACGTGTCCCGCGACGGACGTCACGACTATGACGTGGGAGCCGAGCGGCAGCGAGAGCTCGAGCGGCGCGAACCCGGCGAAGGTCCCGTCGGCCTGAACGCGCCCGCCGACCAGCGTGTCGCCGCCGACGCGAACCCAGCCGTGCTTTTCGCCAGGCACTGCCACCGGTGCAACGGCGATCGGCTGCGCCTCCGCACGCGCTGAAGGCGTCGCCGGCGACGGCACGGGCTGAAGCTTGCGGAGACCTTCGGCCACCTCGGCCACGATGTTGGTCTGCGCGTTCGTATGCCGGACCGTGCGCCACGCGAACACGAGCGCGGCGAGCGCCAGGGTCAGAGTCACCGCCGCCACCAGCGGCTTGCGCGACCCACCGGCGGCACGACGTCGGCGCGCGCGGACGGGCGGCGTCTCCCAGACCCGGCTGATCGTGAACGAGCGCGCGCCCTCTCCCGCGACCGGAACCAGGCAGAGGCCCATGAGGTCGTCGATCGCCTCGGTCACACCCATGCGCGCGCGGATGGGCTCGAGCCAGGCGCGCAGGGCGCCGCGGCCGTCCGTCCCGAGCAGCTGCGACGCCAGCACGCCTGCCGTCGATGCGACGTCAGCCGCGGTCGGCCGGAGCTTCGGATCGCGCGCGAGGCACGATCGGATCAGCGCGCACACCGGCAACGAGAGCCCGCGCTCCTGCGCAGCGGCTGCCCGGGCGTTCCCGCTCTCCTCCGACGACACCGGCCCGCTCGCTCCTGCACCGAGGAGCGCGTCCAGCGTCGCGCCGAGCGCGTACACGTCGGCGGCGGCGCTGACCGGCTCGCCGCGCGCCTGTTCGGGCGCCATGTAGTGGAGCTTGCCCTGGATGCCGCCGAAGGCCAGGCCGTCGCGATGATCCGCGCCCGACAGCGCGATGCCGAAGTCCGACAGCTTCACGTCGCCATTCCAGGAAAGGAGGATGTTGGGCGGGCTGACGTCGCGGTGGACGATCGACAGCGATCGGTTCTCGTCGTCGCGCAGGTCGTGGATGTACGCGAGCGCGTGCGCGATCTCGGCGCAGATGTGCAGCGCGATCCCCTCGGGCATGCGCATGACGTCCGGGTTGGGGCCCGAGACGGCGCGGAGCGCGTCGAGGCCCTCGACGTATTCCATCGCCATGAACTCGCTGCCGTCGATCAGTCCGTAGTCGAGGATCGGCACGATGCCGCCGTGGTGCATGCGGCTGCCGATGCGGGCCTCCTCGAAAAACATCCGACGCCGCTCACCATCGCGCGCGTGCTGGGGCAACAAGCGCTTGATGGCGACACGGCGCTCGAAACCGCCATGCCCGGAAGCGACCGCCTCGATCACCGTCGCCATGCCGCCGCTGGCGACGGTTCGGACGAGGCGATAACGCTCGGCCGCGTTCACGTTACGGATGTTAACTCAGGACATTCAGGAAATCGTTATTCCTGCGGCTGAGCTGGATAATTTTTCTTACTTCAATTCCCGACGCGGAAGCGCCAGTACGAGCATCAACGTGGAGGTCCAGAAATCAATCACGAACGCCGCCGAATTGAAGGGCAGCGCAATCAACGTGATGAAAAGCAGCGCGGCGGCCACAAACAAGAGCGCAACTGTGGCCCAACGTTTATAGAGCGAGACGGGAAGCAGGCCCAACCACAAAGCGGCCAGCGGTCCGCTCAGGGTCTCGGCGCGCGTCGAGGCCGAGAGCCCGACGACCGCGACCGGTAGCGCCGCGAGAGCCATGAGAAGGAACTTCGTACCGGGCAATACCAGCGTCGGCCGGCCGATGCGGTGCCCGATATCGAGGACTGATTTTCGCAGCGATTGTGTGGTCACGGGAGCCTCCGTGCGCGCGTGTGTGGCAAAGGGCGTGCCTGCGCGTTGCGAGCAAAAGGCCCGACAAATCAGGGCCGTCGGCGGTGATCCTGATGGCTGGGTACAACAGGTTGGATGGCGTCGCCAACAGCGTGGCCACCTCCGTTGTGCAGGGCCGAACCCGATCGCAAATCGTCATTGAGGGCGTCGCGCTGCTCGCGCGTGAGCTTTGTTTCCGTAACCAGGCCGGGCAGGTCGCAACCGACCGATAGCGGCCGCCAGTCATCCAGGTGGAACTTGAGGTACTGCACGGCCGAGATCCGGCGTTCGGTGATCTGGTCCGGATCGACGGTCGGGCGCACGGTCGCCCCGCCCTCACAGCGCATGTACACATAGGCGGGGAGGGCGCGCCACTCGCGGAGGCGCCTGTCGCGCAGCACCGGATCGTCGATCTCGATCAGCAGGCAGCAGCCGAGCTGGCCCACGCCGCCCAGGAGCGCGTTATAGGTCGCCAGCTCGTGCTGGATGTCGGGCTCGCGGTCGATGTGCTCGACACGCAGCATCTCCTGAATCTGGTACCAGATGGTCGTCGTGTTCTCGAACAGGAACGTGAGGCAGGAACCGACGTGGACCCGCCGCCGCCGTTTGATCTCCATGACCGCGGACTGTGAGAACGACCGGGACCGCTCGTACCGGGCGCGGTCGAGGATCTGCGAGCGAAGCACCGGGCGCATGGGTCACCTCTTCTGCGGCGGGAAAGGGTCGCCGCGGTAGGCGCGGGCAAGCAGAGACATCGGATGCAGGGGCTTCGTCCCGGCGTTCTGTTCGATCTGGATGGCCGCGAGCGGGCAATCAGTTATCCAGGTGGCCGCGTTTGACTCCTGCAACCCTTCGAACGCCTTGCGCCCGATCCGGCGCGCCGCCTCGAAGCTCTCGACCTTCATCGCGTAGGTCCCGTCGTGCCCGCAGCATTCGGACACGGGGACGATCTCCTTGACGCCGCCGCGGCGGAGCAGGTCGCGCGCCGGGAAGCCGATCGCCTGCGCGCGCTGATGGCAGGCGACGTGGTAGGCGACGCGCTCGGGGCGCGACGCGAAGGGCTTGTCCGCGCCCGCCCGCCCGCGCAGGGAGAGGAGGTACTCGCCCGGATCGCGCACGGCCGCGGCCAGCTTCTGCGCCCGTTCGCGGTCGGCGGGCGCGACCAGGGTCGGATACTCGCGCCGGAGCATCATCCCGCAGGTGGGTCCGAGAGCGACGATCGTGCTGCCCGCCTCGACGTGGGGAACCAGGACGTCGAGGTTCCGGCGCGCGCGCCGCCGCAGCTCGCGCAGGTCGCCGCATTCCCAGGCCGGCATGCCGCAGCAGGCGAGCCCGCGCTCGCAGCGGACGTCGACGCCGTTCGCGCGCAGCGCCTCGACCGTGTCGCGGCCGATCTCGGGCTCGTTGTTCTCGACGAAGCAGCCGGGAAAGAGGATCGCCTCCGGGCCCTTGCCGCGCGCCATCAACCCCGATTCGCTGGCCCAGGCCTCGAACGTCCGCGGCGCGAACGTCGGGAGCAGCTTGTCGCGATGGATGCCGAGCGTCTTCTCCATGAGCACGCGGTGCGCGCTGTTGCGGTTCAGGCGGTTGGCGAGCCCGCCGCCCAGCCGGGCGGCCAGCCCCAGCGCGTCCGGGTTGGCCAGCACGCGCTCGCGCAGCGCCAGCCCCTTGCTGCGCACCTGCTGCGCCCGGTGGCGGTGCGCGAGCTTCGGAAAGTCGACCGCGAACGGGTGAGCGTCACGCGGCGAGTACGGGCAGTTGACCTCGCACTGCTTGCACTGGAAGCAGTCATCGATGACGGCGGACGTCTCGGCGCGCGTCAACGCGCGCGCGTCGCCCTCGTGCTCGCCGTCGGCGTACTTGAACAGCTTCGGAAACGCGTCGCAGTACTTGAAGCACATCCGGCAGCCGGCGCAGACGTCGAACACCCGCGCGGTCTCCCGCTGCAGCGCGGCCTCGTCCCAGTAACTCGGATCCTCCGGGTCATAGGCGAGGCCGTCCGTCGGCCCGTAACCAGCGTGGCCGGATGAGGCAGCCTGTGCTTTCGACTGCCCAGATGGCAGCGGGTTCTTCAACTGCCCTTCAACTGATCTTGGTGAGCAACGCCTGGAAGCGCCCGGCGTGTGCCTTCTCGGCTTTGGCCAGGGTCTCGAACCAGTCCGCGATTTCGGCGAAACCCTCATCGCGCGCGTTCTTCGCCATGCCCGGGTACATGTCCGTGTACTCGTGCGTTTCGCCCGCGACCGCCGCCCGCAGATTCGCGGTGGTGTCGCCGATGGGCAGGTCGGTCGCCGGATCGCCCACCTGCTTCAGGTAGTCGAGGTGGCCGTGCGCGTGCCCGGTCTCCCCCTCGGCGGTGTCGCGGAAGTTCCCGGCGACCTCCGGAAAGCCTTCCACGTCCGCCACCTTGGCGAAGTACAGGTAGCGGCGGTTGGCCTGCGATTCGCCCGCGAACGCCGCCTTCAGGTTCGCGTGTGTCTTCGTTCCTTTCAGATTCGGCATGTCTCGGTCTCCTTTTTTCAGAACGCGAAGCCGGTGTGGGCCACGGCCGCGAGCGCGTAGCCCGCGCCGCGCATGGCGGTGATCGGGAAGGCGGCCTCGACGAACCAGTTCCCCTCGCCGAGATCGACGATGCCCTTGTGGACCAGCGGGATGAGGCCGAAGTTCGCGGGCGCATTGACGTCGAACTTCGTGCGCAGCCCGAGCGCGACGGGCGCGCCCACGTAGACGACGCCCGGATCGATCGTGAGGCCGGTTCCGCCCCACGGCTTCACGTCGCTGGCGACGACGACCTCGAAGTCGACGACCCAGACGGGCGCGACGTGCACGCTGACGCCGATGGGAACGGCGATCGTCAGCTGATCGGACGGCGTCATCGTCGTCTTGCCGACGCTGTGCAACGACACGACCGGCACGGCGGCGCCGACGTGGCCGCCGACCATGCGCGGTCCGCTCGGCGCGGCCGCCGTCGGAGCGGCTGCCACCACGGGTGGAGGCGCGCCGGCACCGGCAGCATCCTGGGCGCGGGCGGACACGGGGATCGTGACGGCCAGGGCGAGAGCAGCGGCCGGCAGCAGTTTTCGAACGGTGCTAGTGATGACGGTGGTGATGACCATGGTGTTTTCCTTTCGCAACTGTGGTGATCCGCTTTGGGGGTTGAGACACTGCGACCGGTTGCGGTGAGACGGCGAATGCCCGGGGGATGGCAGTGTTGCCGGCGGCATGTTCCTCGTCGGCGGCGACGGTGAAGCTCCAGAAACGTTCCTCGGTGGTCCGGTTGCCGGCGGCGTCGGCGACGCCCGGGGCGAGGCGCGCCTTGTAGGTCGCGCCCGGCTTCAGCAGGATCCGGTAGGGGAACAGCCCGTACGTGGCGGGACCGATCTGATCGACGGCAGCCGGCACGGCCGCGCCGTCGGCATCCGTCAGCGTGAAGGTGGTCGCGTCGACACCGGTGACCGGCTCGGAGAACGAGACCTTCGCGACGGCGTCCAGGTAGACGTCGCGCGCTCCCGGCTCCGGATAGGCCGCGAAGCGCGGCGGCGCCTGGTCGGCCGGGGCGCCGTCGACCTTGATCACCCAGTTGCGCACGATCATCGGAACGGGCGGCGCGCCCTCGACGACGGCGGGCTCGGTGCGCGGGGTGCGGCCGTCGCAGCGGCCGCCGAGGACGCACGGCTCGAGGATCATGTTGTTGTTGTGGTCGACCATGTTGCCCAGGAACTTGCCGGCGACGATCGCCTCGACGGACTGGTAGTAGACCGCCGCGCTGACCGCGATCGGTCCCACTGTCCCGGCGGGGATCTCGATCGCGTAGCGGTCAATCTTTGCTGTGGCGCCCGCGTGGGGCATGGGCCGCAGGCGGCTGTCGCGCAGGAACGAATCGTCGAACAGATCCCCGTTCTTGTTGAGGTCCTGGAACTGCGGCAAGCCGCGCGGGTTCAGCTTCGCCTCGATCACCTGGCCGGAGGCGTCGATCGGCATCCCGCGCGCGTTGGTCACCATGTTCAGCGGTGTCGCGTAGGGCAGATCCAGCGTCGGGCAGCCGTTGCCGAGTGACGCGACCGCCTTGAACTGGATCGAGAACGGATCCGCGGACCCGGCGGGCAGCTCCCAGTCGCAGCCCGGGAACGCCGGATCGACCGTCTCCTCGGCGGTGGTGAGGTCGCCAACGCCGACGGAGGTTCGCTTCCAGAACGAGTCCTGGATGCGCAGCTCCGTGCCCGTGGCGAGATCGTGCGCGTGCACCGCGACCCAGGCGATGCGTCCCTCCGGAAAGCCGGTCGGGAAGTTGTGACCGCTGCCCGTGTTGGCGACGGTGATCGTGATGGGGGCGTGGCTGCCAGGCGTCGCCGCCACCGGACCCTTCACGGTCATGCTGAGGACGTTGCGCAGGCGATCCCAGGCCAGCCGCTGCTGCTGCGCGTAGCCGCCCTTGCGTTCGATGTTGGTCCAGAAGCCGCGCGAGTAGGGGCTCTTGTGATCGGCTGACGAGAAGCTGAAGGTCGACAGCTCCGGGTAGGGCGCGACGTTTCCGGCCGCGTCGACGTCCTTGCCGATGAGGTGCGGCACCAGCGCGTTGCCGCCCACGAAGTGGTGCGTGAACGACGGGCGCGGCTTTCCGTCGGTGGCGACGGGCTCGCTCGGGATCGGCAGCGGCTTGCCGTCCTTGTAAAGCGTCTGCGCGGTCCCGGGCTGCCCGTAGTCCTGCTGCATGTGGCACGACTGGCAGTCGCGCTTGAAGCGCGGATCGAAGTTGGTGTTGCCGGGGCGGTCGGCGTAGCGGCTGCCGACCCATTCGGTGTACGTGCGCTCGATCGGGAAGCCGCCCACGAAGCGGCCGAGGGTGTTCTTGATCGGCAGCGCGTTGGTGACGTCGTGGCAGGCGGCGCACATCTCGGCGCGGACGGTGAGCGCGCTGTGCATCCCCTTGTGCTTCGAGGTGTCGACCTGCTGGTAGGCGACGGGGTGGCCGAAGACGCTGCTGGTGTTTGCGTCGTCGCGCGCCGGCAGGGCGCCGCTGAGCATCGGTCCGATGCGCTCGGGGAACGCGAGCGCGTGCGGCGACAGGCGGTAGGAGCCGGCGCCGATCGCGTAGCCGAGGTTGCGCGCCGCCGGATCGGCGACCTGCATCACGTCGACCGCGCTCGAGAGCACGAGCTGCTCGCGCGTCTCGCGGCCCACTGCCGGCGTGTAGGAGTCCGCCGCCTTCTGATAGTTGTGGAACGGGGTGTCGCGCGTGGTCGCGTAGCTGTGGCAGACCGCGCAGAAGATCCCCGCCTTGCCGGACTCGGTGTTCCGGAACTGCGACTCGAGCGTCGCGAAGGCGACGCCCGTGCCGTTGTCGGAGGTCGGGTTGAAGTTGGGATCGACGATGCCGCTCTCGATGTCCTTCGCGGAGTCGTACTTCACGTTCCGCAGCGGGACGTTGTCGACGTAGTTCGTGGGCATGTGACAGCGCGAGCAGAACGCGTCCAGCAGCGAGCCGGGGCGCGACACCGTGAACTTTCCGTCGCCGATGTCGAAGGAGGAGGCGCACTGTCCCGGCAGCGCGAACGGGTTGTGGCTGGCACGGGGGGTGCCGTCGGGCGGCGCCGGCGTGGCGCACTCGCCGTTGGTCGACACGCCCCGTGACAGCAGCAGG
>Ga0207662_10000428_pt1 | contig 18616 bp, 19 predicted proteins | sample KBSS33LmetaG_FD_184338 | JGI IMG/M metagenome (GOLD analysis project Ga0207662, IMG submission 184338) | Switchgrass rhizosphere microbial communities from Kellogg Biological Station, Michigan, USA - KBS S3-3L metaG (SPAdes) (version 2) | ecosystem: Host-associated > Plants > Roots >... | reverse complement strand
TCCGCGTCGACGCCAACCTTTCGGAGTTGTGTAGCCAGCTTTGCATTGCTGGTGCTGTACCAGATTGTGTAGTTGTTGATATCGCCGGTGAAGTCAGGTGGAACAATAACGGCGCCGATCTGGACGATTTCTCCAGCCATCGGCTCGTGACCGGCAACGGCAATATTGGTGCACTGCGATGTGCGCACGACGAGCGGCGTCACTGGTTGTCCCTCGCCCGCGAGGATGAATTGATGCGGCACATAGACGCGCGCGCTTGCTGTCGGTACGAGTGTTACGCCGATGCTTTCAACGCAGTCGGTGAACTCAACCGGGAAGTTTGCTGAACTATCCGGTGCGCCCGCAGCAGATTGGGCGCGGGCCGGACGTGCGAAGGTGATAACCAACAGCGCGGGCAGGGCCACGCCCAGCGCGAGTCCGCTCAACAATCTCTGGTGTGTGTACATGGCTAACAGTCCCTTTCTTTTACAGATCAAATTAATCTCTTACTTAGCCGCCTTTCGGTTGACTACCGAACACAAAAAGTAGGAATTGGTATCAATTTCAACCGCCACGGGTGACCCGTCCGGCAGCGTCAGAGCAACCAGAGCATCTACCGCAGCTTCCGACTTCGCCGGCAGGTAGCTCGCATAAGCCGCGGCGACCGCATCGTCATTTGCTGGGTCCCCTCCGGTAATAAAGGAATAGGCCGGCACCACCGCAAACACATGCCACAAGGTTCGGAATTCGCCGTGTCCCGGATCCGAGGGAATCGAATCTAGAACGTGATCATGAAAGTCGTCAAACCCAATACCGTCCTCACCGTGGTCGCATGGGTTGCACTGCGGCGGAGCAACGCCCAGCTCTTCCCAGTCAATCGGGTAGACTACTAGATAGAGATCAGCCTGGGCCTGGAGCGGTGCGTGTTGGGGAAGTTCGATGGCGTTGATCGTAACGGTTTTGCCGTTGAAGTAAGCTGGTTCGTAATCTGGTTGATCGGCGGATACGCCGCTGACCAGTAGGAGGCCGAGAATGACCACAACCAGACTCAATACTGGCACGCTGCGGACGAGTCGTGACTGCTTGTTCAGTTTTCTGTTCATGGTTTGTTCCTTTTTGGTTGAACCGAATTTAGAGAGATCGCAAAATCACTCTGCATTGCAACAATCTCCTGATGAAAGGTTCTCTATCTTGCATGGTGGAACTCTGCTCACTACAGTTCGGCGAAAACCAGCGGGAAATCCCATCACGAAGTTGACGAATAATTTCTTTTGAGCGATTTTGCTAAGGAATAAATCCTGTTCGACCTCGTGGAGTAACCCCCATTAGATCGACAAAAAAAACCGATCCCCCTCCAGAGGAAATCACCGGCCTGCTTATCGATTGGGGCAAGGGCAATAAGGCCGCGCTCGATCGAGTAATTCCGCTGGTCTACCAGGAACTCAGGCGTTTGGCCCATCGTCAGATGAGGCGAGAACGAACCGGCGACACTTTCCAAACGACGGCTCTGATCAACGAAGCGTACCTGCGATTAGTCGACTATTCGCGAGTGCGCCCACGTGACCGGGCTCATTTCTTTGCAATCGCCGCCCAGGCAATGCGACGTATTCTGATCGAGCGTGCTCGTAGCCGTCGTGCGACGAAGCGCGGTAGCGGGGCGCAAAAGGTTTCGCTGGAGGAGGTCGCGGATATATCTAACGAGCGCGCCGCCGATCTCATAGCACTCGACGAGGCCCTTACTAATCTTGCCCTGATTGACCCACGTAAAGCTCAGATAGTCGAGTTGAAATACTTCGGAGGAATGACGATCGAAGAGGCTGCTGAGGTGCTCGAAGTTTCAACCCCCACTGTAGAACGGGATTGGAAAATGGCCAAGATCTGGCTACACCGGGAAATCAGTAAAACGTCGTGACTAACACAATCGCGAACGAGGTTCACTGGTCGAACGCAACCAATCAACTCGATTAACACCCATCGGACTAAACAAAAAGCTGCAATCGGCAATCTGAAATCTGCAATCCCATGACTCCCGAACGCTGGCAACAAATCGAGCAGTTACTCCAAGCGGCGCTTGAATGCGAACCCGCTGAGCGTGACGCGTTGCTTGATCGGGAATGCGCAACCGACCCAGACCTACGCGAAGAAGTGGAGTCGCTGCTCTCGTCGGCCCAGCAGACCAAAGGCTTTCTTAACGATAACGCTGCCGCTGTTGCTGCCGTGTTACTGACCGATGAGCAACCAACGGTGGAGCTACTCCAAGGTCGAATTGGTCCTTACTCAATTCAAAAACAACTCGGGGCCGGTGGAATGGGTGAAGTCTTTCTTGCCGAAGATGTCAGGTTAGGCCGCAAGGTGGCGCTGAAACTGCTCGACCCCTCGATGACCAGCGATACCCAGTCGCGTCTACGTTTCCTCCGTGAAGCTCGTCTCGCCTCTACGCTCGACCATCCGAACATCTGCACAGTTCACGAAGTAGGCGAGGCCCAGGGGCGGCCATTTATTGCTATGCAGTTCGTCGAAGGTGAGACTTTGAAGCAGATGGTTAATGGGCGACCCATGAGTCTCGAGTCGCTACTTTCGATCAGCCTCCAGGTTGCAGATGCCCTCGCCGCAGCTCACGCTCAAGGAATAATCCACCGCGACATCAAAACCAGAAACATCATCGTCACTCATCGCGGCCAGGCGAAAGTTCTCGACTTTGGACTAGCGAAGCTATTGCACTCGGAAGACGGAAAGTCGGGGACGGACATGACCATGTCGGGGGTGGTGTTAGGCACTCCCGCCTCGATGTCACCGGAACAGGCACGAGGTGAGCGGGTAGATCATCGCAGCGACATCTTCTCGTTTGGTGTTGTCATGTATGAGATGGCGACGGGCCACATTCCATTCGATGGTAAGACGCGCGCCGACGTGATCAGCGCCCTGCTCAGAGAAGCGCAAAAGCCCGCTGCGGAATTGAATAGCGAAATCCCTGCGCGTATGTCGGCGTTGATCGATCGGGCGTTAGCCAAAGACCCTGCGGATCGTTATCAGTCTATGACGGAGATAGTTTCGGACTTGAGGCAAGTAGTAAGTGATGCCGGTGGGTTGGATCGCGTCTTCAGCTCTTCAGAAGATATGACACCGCTAGTTCCTTTCAAGCGACCCGCGGTACTCGGATCGCTAGGTCAGCGGATTCAAACTCGGCCTGCCGCCGTCTTGATAGGGATCATTGTCGTGTTAATAGTTGGAGTGGCGCTTGCACTCTACTTCTCTCGGCACGAACAACCCCTTCCGATTAAATCAATCGCGGTGCTGCCGTTCAAGCCGCTTGTGGTTGAGAGCCGCGATGAAGTGCTTGAGCTGGGCATGGCTGATACGCTGATCAACAAGTTGAGCCACATCAAACAAGTAACTGTTCGATCACTAAGCTCGGTGCGACAGTACACTGACGTGAAGCAGGACCCAGTCGCAGCTGGACGCGAACAGAAAGTTGACGCAGTGCTCGAGGGAAACATACAGAGGTCGGGCGATCAAGTTAGAGTCACAGTGCGACTGGTACGGGTCGCAGACAACGAATCTATCTGGACTGATCAATTCTTTGCGCGCATGACGGACATTTTTGCGGTGCAGGAGTCTATCTCCGAGCGTGTTGCCAGCGCGCTGGCAGTGAAACTGTCGAACGAGGAGAAGAGTCTGCTCACCAAAGGTAATGCGCAAAATCCCGAAGCCTACCGGCTCTACCTGTTGGGGCGCTATCAACTGAACAAGTCGACGGACGATGGCACCAGGAAAGCCCTCGAGAATTTCCAACAGGCGATTGACTCGGATCCAAACTACGCCCTGGCCCACGTCGGATTGGCGGACGCTTACATCGCACAGGCCACTTTCGATGCGCTGCCGCCAAAAGAGACATTCCCAAAAGCGAGGCAAGCGGTGTTGCAAGCTCTGCAATTGGATGAGTATCTAACCGAAGCTCACGTGTCGCTGGCAAACGCCAAGTTCCTTTACGACTGGGATTGGGCAGGGGCAGAAGATGAGTTCAAGCGCGCCATTGAGATCAACGCCGGCTATTCAGACGCCCACCAGATGTATGGCTATTTTCTTTCCTCCAAGGGTCGATCAGAAGAAGCCCTGAGAGAGATGCAACAAGCCCAGGAGCTAGACCCGGTCTCACTTCCGAAAGTCACCGCCGTGGGAGAAGCACTTTTCGATGCGCGAAGGTACGACGAAGCGATTGCGGCATTTCAGAAGGCGCTTGAGATGGATCCTAACTCCGGCTTCGCATACTGGGCGCTTGGTCGAGCGTACACGGAGAAGGGTATGTATGGAGAGGCCATTACTGCATTTCAGAAGTCGATCCCGTTGTCGGGGGATAGCCCGGATGAGTCGGCCTCGCTTGGTTGCGTCTACGCCCGTTCAGATAGGAAAGCCGAGGCGCGAAAGATATTAGAAGAATTAAAGGAGCTATCGAAGAAAAGGTATATCGCTCCGAGCGTAATCGCCGAGCTCTATGTCGCGCTGGGCGATAAAGATCAGGCCTTCGCCTGGTTAGACAAGGCTTACGAAGATCACGACTTTATTCTCACCTTGCTTAAGATCGAGCCGACGTTTGACACCCTGCGGTCTGATCCGAGATTCACAGTTCTGTTGAAGCGCATCGGCTTGGAGACTTAAGAAGGCAGCATTCCCATCACATGGAAGATCGTACCGAATCCCGAGCCTGGCATTCCACCTAACAAGCGCTAACAGTGGACTCGGGTGCGTTGCCGTAGAACATACGCGCTGGATGCCCGGCGCAGGCGAGAGAGATTGCCACTGGATCGTTGGAGCGAATATGCTCACGGTCGGAGGAACAGCACATGGCGACAGATGAAGATATTGAGCGCGTGGCTCAATCTGGTGACGTCGAACGATATCGGGCGACGCCGCTTCGACCAGCGGTATGGATGACGAGCATGCTGGTCTGGGCGACAGTTGTCGCGCTGATCTTGTGGGTGCCGACATGGGCGGCCGTCTTCCTGTGCATCGTCACCGCCATCTCGTTTCTCTCGTTTCTCGTCGGCTTCATCTACTTGTTCGTGAACGACCCAGAGATGCTGCGAGCCGAGCGATACCGAGAACTGAAGCGCCGGGGGTCGTCGCGCAAGGTCGGGAGCGAGCAGACCCGTGAGCTTTCTCATGACACACCAAAGGAGGTGTCGCAATGACATCTAAGTTTCCCGGGGCCGTTCCTGAGATACCCGTAAGAGATATCGATGAGGCGGCGGCTTACTATGAAGGCAGTCTCGGATTCACCGTGGATTGGGTTGGTAAGGAACTTGGACTTGCAGGAGTTTCCAAAGGAGACTGCCGAATCTTCCTGGCGAACTCCGACTATCGAAAGCAATACGGCAACACTGGTCCAGTGTTGACATGGTTGAATCTGGAAAGCAAAGAGGAAGTAGATGAGCTGTATCGACAATGGAGTGTCAGCAAAGCGAAGCTGATCTCCGCGCCGGAGTCAAAGCCCTGGGGTCTTCACGAGTTCACCGCAGCCGATCCGGATGGCAATCTGTTTCGTGTCTTCTATGACTTCTCGACTCCAGAACGCGACAAGAATGCCTAACACTGTCTTGCTGCGGCGTCGCCCTAAGCGGGCTTTTTTGTTAAGGCGCGTGGTCGAACTGCTGAAGCGTGGTGTTGTGCGACTGAAACATGAGCAGAAAACCAAAGTGCATCATCGTCACAGGCAGGCCGGGATCGGGAAAAACTACTCTGGCCAGGAAACTTGCGGAACGACTGTGGATGCCGGTGTTAAGTCGTGATGAGATTAAAGAGGGCTACGTCAATACCTTCGGCGTCAAACACGATCAACTCCCACCCGACACCAATGGTCTAGTGTCCGACTTTTTCTTCCGTCTGGTGAATCAATATCTTGCGGGTAATATCTCTGTGGTTATAGAGGCGGCATTTCAGCACGAGGTTTGGGAGCCCCGGATACCCAAGATCCTCGAGTTAGCACGCGTAAGGATTGTTGTGTGCGTCGTTGATGATGCGGTGGCTGCACAACGTCATCTTCAGCGAGGCTTAGAAAATCCAAACCGCGAGTTTTATCATGGCGATAATCGTGTCGCGCATTACAGACGCACAGGCGAAATTTTATCTCCGGAAAGCTATGCAGCGCCGAATTTTGAGGTCCCTACAATCCAAGTCTCAACAGCTGGGGAGTACTTCCCTTCTATCGACGAGATTGTGAAACAGATCCAATCATCAGATGCGTATGGTCTGTGAACACCTCTCAACTCTCGAACAATTGTTGATTACCCGCGGTGTCGCGATAACGTACCGCGGTCAGGCATGGTCAATGAATTGTCGTGAATGGGTTTACTTCGACTGCTTCCTAGACACCAGCGCCATTCGCAAGAACATGTCTTTTCCGGACTTTGTTCATGACCATTCACATCGGGGCACACATGATGGCCAGGAGTCTGGTCTTGTTTGCACCTCGTGCCATGATGCAATTATTGGTTACTACGAACCAGTAGCTGGAAAGCTCGTGTTTCAGGGATAACTCAACGCGTCGAAATAGATTCCTATTGGGTAAATGCCTACGTGGAGATCGGTGAGGTAAAGAAAGCTGTAGAGGCCTACAAACGGGCCATTCGATTCAAGGAGACTTCGCACTGGCATATGACAAACTAAGATGGAAGTCCAAGCGTGTTGAACTCTGAAGCGCAATCTCACCTGAAACTAACTTGCAATCAATCCTGGTGTCCTGTTTCTAAAGTTGGCTAAACAATGGCCACTAGATTCGAGCTTTCTGTAGCGTCGTGCGTTCGCAAGCGAATGAAGACAGCGATAACGAGTGTCGAAACGGGAACTCCGTAACTTTTGTTACAGATAACGCATTCAGTCATTGCGCATAATCGATCAGCGTACAAGCCTTTTTGTCTTGTACGAATATTTGATTGAGAAAGGAATTAGCAATGACTGAGATGCGTTTTTTTGTGGATACTCACAACCGTTCAACTGGCACTTTTCCTGAAAAGATGTCTACGGAGGAGTTTGAAGTTTTCTTTGCGAAGTACGAACAGGCTTGCGCCGAAGAGGGTGTCGTCGTGCTTCGTTTGCATTTGGCGCTTGAAGCAGGGCGTGTGTTCTGCTTTAACATGGCCCCTAACGCCGAAGCTGTTCGCCGGGCGCACGACAGGGTCGGGTTCCCTTATGATTCAATTACGGAAGTCACCACGGCAACTCCCGGTGACATTTTCTTCAACCGTAGCGTGAGTCATGCGGCATAAGAGGAGATGACAACTTGAAGAAGCCCGTGTTTGAGCTTGAGTCCTTTGCTGTCTTCCGCGAGATCTCAGATGGCGGAAAGGAAATGCTAAAACGCGGGCTTCGTTTAGAAGATTATCCAAAGAAGACAACGATCGTTGAGAAAGACCAGGTTGTTTCAGGTGCTTTTTTCGTTGCCAGAGGGAAATTGCGAGTCTTCACGATTACGCCCGATGGCAATGAAGCTACATTGTATTTCATCAAGCCGGACGAGTTTTGTGTGTTCACACTCAATTGCATCTTCAACAACCTTCTCTATCCAGCCTGGGTACAAACCGAAACCCAAACTCGTATCGGCGTCATCCCTGCTCAGCTCTATCGGTCGTTGTTCCGCAGTGAAGGGACTATTCAAGATATAACCGTGCGCGCTTTCTCGACGATTGTTTCGCGTCTGATGGTTGAACTGGAGTTGATACATTCCTACAAGCTGGAGAAGCGGTTAGCAAGTTTTCTTATCTCGAGCGCTTCAAAGGATCACTCAGTGTTAATGACGCAAAATGAAATTGCCGCCCATCTGGGCACATCGCGTGAGGTTGTTGCGAGAGCGCTGCGTCGGTTCGTTGCGGAAGATTATTTAGAGACAAGTAGAGGTAGGATTACTATTAAGCAACCCCGAGAGTTTGCCCTTTTACTCTGAAGGAACAGTTATGCCTGGGATGTCCCTTCTCATCAGTGACATGCTTAACATCGCCTCGGACGAAGCGAACTCAAGCCCTTCTCCAACTGGAATGACGGTCGCCCGAGACCGAGCTCAACTTCAAGTTCTATCGTCAGGCAACGAACAAGATTGTAGGCATCTCAGCTGAGGCGGCCGCATTTCTTCACGGATTCTTTTAGCGTACCTTAGCGGTCTGCAGATGCAGATATCGAAATTGCACAGCTACGGACTATGAACTCTTCGCGCAGTCCTGCTCAAAGGAGGTTTGAATGACAACGATAAAGCCGCGTCTGACATCTTTCGCTCCACAATTTCTTGTCGATGATCTCGAGCGCTCGATCGCCTACTACCGGAAGATCGGATTTAACTTCGGCGAGCCGTGGGATGGTTTCTACGCAATCGGCTATCTGGATGGCCTCGAACTCCACCTGAAGGAACCACCTAGGAACGAAGCGGAGCGCCAACATCACCGCGAGAACGAGCAGCTCGACGCCGCGGCCGGTGTCGACGGCATTGAAGCGTTCTACGAGCAGTGTATCGCCCGGGGCGTAACAATCCTGAACCCGCTCATGGCTACCGCCTGGGGAACGAAAGACTTTTATATCGAGGATCCCGACGGCAACGTCATCTCCTTCGGCGGCCACCCTGCGACCGGCTAATCAACGTTCGCACGCAACTCTGCTCACCGTTGGTTCACTACTCGAGTACCGGAGCTTTGAACCGTTGTCGAAAGCCAGGTCTCAAATTGACCCATTCACGGTCTCCTCGTAGTACTCTACGTCGTCAATGAATCGTTTTTGACGAATCAGGAGGCCCCATCTCTATGAACCGCTCAACCATTTACGCTGCGTCCTTTCTTCTGTTGCTCGTTACTGTTGGTCGCGCCGACGCACAGTGGTCGCGATTTCGCGGGCCTAACGGATCCGGTGTTGATTCTTCCGTAGGGTATCCCGTCGAATTCTCGAAGACGAAGAACATGGCGTGGAAAGCGGCGGTGCCGTACGGACAATCATCACCGATCGTGGTTGGTACCCGTGTCTACGGCACCGCCAGTAACGGTGATCGCTTGATCACGTTCTGTCTGGATACACGGACTGGTCGAGAACTATGGCGCCGGGAAGTCCGGCGCGAGCGACCGCAGATAGCATTCAAGACCAACGATCCCGCGTCGCCAACTCCGGCGGCCGACGAGAGTGGTGTGGTCGCCTTCTTTCCAGAGTTTGGATTGGTGTCGTACAACAACGACGGGAAAACGCGTTGGACCTTCCCACTCGGCCCCTTCAAAAACTTTTACGGAATGGCTGGTTCGCCAATTATCGACGGCGGCACGGTCGTGCTGATATGCGATCAGCAAACGGGGTCGTTTGTAATTGCGATTGACCGCGCGACCGGACGTCAGCGATGGAAGACCGATCGACCAGGCATGACGATTGGGTGGTCGACGCCAATGATCTTTCGACCAGACGCAACGCACACAGACCTGATCGTGCTTGGTTCCACGCGTCTCGACGCATATGACTTCGCGTCTGGCGCGCAGCGCTGGTGGCTTCCGGTTGCATCCAGTGGTGCGCTCGGCACTCCGTTGGTCCACCGAGACACGTTGATTATCTCCACGCTTGGCAGTAACGAGCCGTGGATGCCGACCTTTGCCTCGGCGCTTTCACAATACGACAAAGACAAGGACGAGCGTCTTTCATTCGAGGAGTTTCGCGGCGTTCCTGACATGGGTGAACATTTCGGTTGGATTGACGACAACGACGACAAGTTCATCGTCAGTCAGGAATGGAACAAGGCACGAGAGTTGGGGTTGGGAGAGTGGGGCGCGATCGCCGTTCGACCCGGCAACGCACGAGGTAAACTTGAGTCCGCCGCGATTCGCTGGCGCCTTCAGAAAAACATTCCATACATTCCGGCGCCGTTGTTGTATCAAGACATCTTCTACATGGTGAAAACCGGCGGCATCATTACCTCGATTGATCCGTTGACTGGCCGCATTCTGAAGGAAGGCCGAAGCCCCGGGGCGCTGGGTGAGTACTATGCGTCGCCGGTCGCCGCTGACGGTAAGGTGTTCCTCGCGAATACCGAAGGAAAGATCACGGTGCTCAAAGCCGGTGCGCAGTGGGAAGTGCTCGCTGTTAATGAAATCGACGACGGAGTAAGCGCAACGCCCGCCCTCAGCGAAGGACGGGTCTACGTGCGAACGCACGACGCGTTGTACTGCTTTAGCACTTCGCGGTAGCTGGACTAAGTGCGCACGCAACATCGCACTAAAGAGGATCGGGATAATTCGTTAATTGCTTGGGAACCTGGAGGTTGTTCGGTAAGAGCTACCGTCCCGAGCCGTCTATCACGAATTCTGAGACGAGCAGAACGCAGGACGCATTAGCGACCGAAGCGATAAAAACGACACGAACCCGTTGCACTTTCAGGGTGCCTCACAGGTACATTGCCTCGAGTCCCGGCCTTAGATCCCCAAAGATCCCCAATTAACAAATTGTCATACATCTCTGAATTCAGTTGAATTCACTGGCGAGGAAATAACCAATGGCTGAACTGATCCAACAGTACACCTCTCTCTTCCAGGATAAGAATGGAGATACTTACACAGTAGTTGCGCGCGGTGCGCGGGACGCAATCGGCACATGGGAGGGCTGGCTGGAATTTCATCCGAAAGATAAAACGAAGGCAGTCTGGAGCACCGGGCGCGAGACCACCCAGCCGGAAAAGAGTGCGCTTGAGTACTGGGCCTCGGGTTTAGAGCCTCTCTATTTCGAGGGAGCATTCGAGCGCGCTAAAACAAATCACTAATGCTGCATTGAAAGAGACCCGACGGGAATTGTTAAGGAATATAGCGTGATGGAAAAGCAAAGATTAGAGAGAATCGAACGGCACGTTTTGGGTCTCTTCCGAGGTCGGGGGACAACCAATATCTTGGCGAAAGAGATCTTCGCTAGCACAGATGAGTTTGCGAATGCTGATCTCGTCAGGGCATTTGCAGACTTGGAGAACAAGTGGCGGTTGCTTGTTCGACATACGAATGAAGGTAACGACTGGATTTCTTTGACACCCGCAGGGGCGCAGGTTGCGGAGATAGAGCATATGGAGGTTGTCGGCCAGACCACAGCTTTACCGCATCCACCTAAGAGCGCTACCTAAAAGACTCGCTAAGGCACGCGCGTCTCTTAAGTCTTTTACCATTCGAATCTACATTGAAGCCGCTTCTTCTCGGCTGAGCTTTCCTACTGTATTTGAGTTCTCCACTGTGCTACCAGCGAATCGATTTTCATCGGTGATGGCACAGACCAACAGCGCAGCACTGGGACCCGAATCCAGCGCTTCTTTTCATTCCTAACAGCCTGTTCTGAATGATAGAATCCGCCGCCTTCGCCTTAACTACAGTCACGAAGATAGGTCAGCAAGGAGAACACATGGAGCATCGAATCGGAATGCGACTCGTATTTTGTGCCTTACTTTTATCTGTCTGTCTCGCGGCGACGGCTTACGGACAACAGCGAAAGATTTTCGTGGTTGATACGGGCATGGTAACGCTCGGTCCCAATCAGATTCTTCGCATCTCGGGAGATGGCGTTGATCAGGATGATGTCATCACCCTGCGCTTCAGGCGCACTCAATACACACAGGGTCCATGCAACGGCGGAGTCTGCAAACACTCAATCTCATTCCAAATCACGTCGCCCCCGACAACCTTGACTCAAGGTGAGACTGCGTCAATAGACATCCCAAACAATGCATTCGGTGTTCGGGCCGCAGTGTTGAGCAACAGTACAGACCTCCGGGTCACTGCGCAGATAATTGACCAAACTACAGGCGCCATCGTTGCGATCTGGGTACCACAGGGCAGTCCGGTTGTCAGCAAAGAATAAGACTCGACTCACCACTTTTTCTGGCCGGTTACAAATTTAAATAAGATCTCGCCATGAACGCTTGGCTGATAGCAGCTGTAATAGTCGTGATAATCCTTCTCGGCTGGTGGATCATGGGTCTTATCAACGGACCCGCTGAACGAGAGTTCGAGGGCTGGGTGAAGACGTGCCTTGAGAAACAGGCAATTAAACGCGGCGGCAGCGTCACGATGTCCGGTCGGACAGCACTGCTAACCACTCCCTACAAGGACATCAGTATTGAGGTTTCCAAAGCCCTGGTGCCAGGCCAGGACCTTAACGAATATATCTATGCCCGGTTTAAGTCGCCGCTATTTGCCGACAAGAGTTTCAAGATCATGGTCGATTCAGATGATGTGTTGCTGAAACCCAGATTCGTGTCCCATCGGATGGAAGTGTCGGATGAAAGGTTCAGTGAAAAATTTGTCGTGGATGCCGCTGATGCTAACTTCGCAAGTAACGTGTTGAGTGCAGAGATCCGGGGGAAACTTTTAGAACATGCTTTCGACGTTCGGTTCGGGAAGCGCATCGGTCGTGGCATCGGGGAGCAGGGTTGGCTGACGGTCTTCACGAGCGCTATCAAAGAAGAGGCTTACGACAATATGATCGCAGTCGCCATCATGTTTTATGAGAGGTTCCAGACGCTCGACACCACGCCGAGAATTGCTTGAAAGGCCCTTGCTGGCAGGTGTTATCCTACGTCTTCGTGTTGAATATTCGTGGTGGAGGTTACTCAGCTTTCATTGCAGGTATCAAAAACCGAATCCTCATAAACCAGTCACACAATGATCTTGGAGCGGAACATCGTGGATCACAAACCGTGACGAAGGCCGAAAACGCGCACATAGTCCTGACCCGAAATTCATACGCTTAGTGTAAGCACGTGAGTTACGGTGAGGCGTTCAGTAATGTCATCTAGAACATCCACTTGAAGGAGACTAATGATGTCCATCAGCGAAACCGCAAGGAAGTTCTTCGAGGCCTGTGAAATTGGAAAAGGATGGGACGAATGCAAAGCTTACTGCCATTCGGATGCTACTTTTTCTGCGCAAGCTGAGCCACTTGCAGACGTGAACAACTTGCAGCAGTACACCGATTGGATGAAGGGCTTACTCACGTTTGTTCCTGACGCACGATATGAACTCCGCTCGTTTGGTACTGATGATGAGCGCAAGAGCGTAAGCGCTTACGGCATTTTCTACGGCACTCATACTGGGGAGGGCGGTCCTTGTCCGCCGACCGGCAAGAGTGTGAAAACTGATTATGTGTATGTGATGGATTTTGATGGGGACAAGATCCGGCACATGACGAAGATCTGGAATGCCGGATTGGCCTTGAAGCAACTCGGCTGGATTTAGTCTGCAAACGAACCACTCATTCGAACGCTTGCCGATGAAGCATTCTCACGATGCAGCTATAGATCAATCGCATAATTACGGAGGTCACATGGGAAAGATTCCGGTGTTAATCGTTTCACTGATGCTCACTTTTGGCGGTCAAGTGTCCGCCCGACTCGTTCCCGACGACACCCTCGAAAGCTCTCAACAACAGTCAGTTAACCGCGCGTTGAGTTTTGGTGATGGTCGTTTCTTTATCGACGGCAAAGTGCCTCAAGCATTCACCGACTTCGACTTCTTATATCTTGAGGGCGGATCTTTCAAGCTCGCGCCGGACGGGAAACGTATGATCGCCGACTCGCCCACCAACCTTAAGGGTGAAGTGCAGGGCAAGAGAAGGCGCACGTACAAGCTAAAGAAAGCAGTAATGGAAAGCGATACGCTCACTCTCGAGTCACTGGCAATCGGCGGCGTCAGCTTCCAGTTTAGCGGAAGAGTTTTGAAAGGTGGTCCCACCGATGACGACTTCGTCAAAATACAAGGACACGTATCCAAATACTTAAACGGAAAGAAAGTGGCAGAAGCAGACGTTACTTTAGTTTGGCTTGAGCCAGGTGACTGAGGAATAGGCGGCCTTATATTGCGAAGAAGTGACGAGATTACATGTGACTCTTCGTGATATAGAACGGTCCTAAATCACAGGGCGAGAGTTTGGTTAGATTAGTCGCACGAAGTCTCACTCCCACCTGCAGACCAGGCAGGATTGAAAGGAGCATATCCCCATGTTCCGTCAGTTGCGGTTCATTCTCGTGTGTTCTCTCCTGATCTCTGTCTGTGCGCCGCCTGCTCAAACGCATCGGCGACTGGAGACAATTACCATTCGCGTGCAGGAGGGTACTACTCTTAGCTTCGACATCTCTCCGGACAATCGATCGATTGTATTCGACCTGCTGGGCCAGCTTTGGTTGCTTCCCGCGCAAGGTGGTAAAGCGCGCCCGCTAACCGACGCAGTACGCGATACTGCGGAAGATCTGGATCCGAGCTTTTCGCCTGATGGCCGCCGGGTGATATTTCGCGGAGAGAGAAATGGTCGTACGGGGCTCTGGCTCATGGATCTTGATTCCAGAGCGCCCCGTCAGCTGACGCAACTCCCCGATCCGGAGGGCTACGACGGGAATGCTGCATGGTCGCCCGATGGTCGACTCATAGCATTCGTGCATTTCGTCCCGCCGGATTCGACGGGAAGTCGATGGCGCCGAGCGATTATGTTGCTCGATGTTGCCTCTGGGACTGTGCATGAGCTTTCGATCACAGGAATCCAGAATCCACGATTAGGCGATCCTGTTTGGGTAAGGGGTGGACGAGAAATCGCGTTCGTCGAACGCAAGGGACAACTGGGTGGACGGATCTGGATCGTCAATGCCGGGGGTGGCCAGGCAACTGCTATCACCGATGAGTCGGTGCAGGCGCAGGCTCCGGCGTTTAGCGCAGACGGTCGGCGAATGGCGTACTTTGCTTCCGACTCTGCCGGGCGAACACAGGTATGGGTGCAGGAGATCACCAACAGCGTCAACCCGGCTGGCCCACCAATCCAGATAACAAATCATGCCGACGTTACACTCACACGGATTCGCTGGGTTCCGGACGCGAGCGCATTGCTGTATTCCGCGGACGGTTGTTTGTGGAAGGTCAACGCGTCTGGCGGTCAACCAAGCAAAATCAACTTCACGGCCGAACTCTCCTTCACTCGTCCTGAACGAACGGTGCTGCCTGCACGGTTTCCCGAACCTGGTCAACGCGAGCTCGCGAGAGGTTTCATGGGAGTCGCCCTTTCACCGGACGGACGCGCAATAGGAGTTCTGGCGCTGGGCAAGCTATGGATCATACCGATTGGTGCCACTGCACGAGCGATAGCGAGCGTTCCTTTTGAAGCGACATCACTCGCGTGGTCGCCGGATGGGTCGGAGGTTGCATGGTCCGCTGGCGTGGCTGACCATGAGGATCTATTCGCGACCAATCTAACGACGGGCGCCAACCGACAAATCACCTCGTTGCCCGGACGCGAAACATTCCCGACTTATTCTCCCGATGGTCGACATCTAGCTTTCGTGCACCAGCAGCAGGACGACGGAGTGCTACGCGTGATTGATGCGCGCGCCAGCAACGTTGCAGATATCACACAGACACGAGACCTCGGATCGATCGGTCTGAACTGGACCAGCACACCACAATGGAGTCCGGATTCCGACGGACTGCTCGTGTGTAGTAAGACAAATCAGAACAAGTCTGGACCAGCGACGTTTGTGCCCCTTGCGGGCCAGCGGCAAACGATTACCCGTTTCCCTGACGCGCCAATCTTTCTGCACTGGACACCTCGGCGCACGATCGTGTGGGTTCGCCACGATCGACTCTGGCAGGCTCCGTTCGATCACACTGGGATCCTGTCAGACCCAAAGCCGATCGGAAACGACGCGGCGCTTTATGCTTCTTCGTCACGCGATGGCACGTTGCTCTTCGTTTCCGACGGCGGATTGCGATTGCGTTCGCCCGATGGTTCGGAACAGAAAATCGGTTGGCCCATCTCTTATACGCCTCCTATCGGCGAACCGATGCTGATCCGGAATGTTCGCGTTATTGATGGAACCGGTGGACCGATAACTGGTGCGCGCGACATCCTGATTGAGCAAGGCAGGATTTCCCGGATCGCTTCAGCCGGCAGTCTGCCCACAGGTAGTGCTCATGTGCTCGACGCTGAAGGGCGCGTCGTAATTCCCGGGCTTATAGATCTTCACGCACACACATACCGGCCGGATCTGCTTCCTGGTTTCACCTATTTCGGCGTCACCACCGTCCGCGATCAAGGATCCTCGATGGCTCCCCTGGTCGCGTACAGAGATGCCATAGCAGCCGGGGTACTTCCGGGGCCCAGGGTCGGTTATGGTGGTTTTCAGTTTTACAGTGATTGGTCCATCGATGAAGAACAAGGACGCGGGATCGAACCAGAAGCAGACCCACAACACATCAAGAGAGCAGTAGACTTGGCCCAGGCCTTCGGTGCGCAACACATCAAGACCCGGACATTCCGACGTTGGGACATCAACGCGCGCATGATCTTGGAGGCCCATCGCCGAGGTATGCGGGCCACTGGACACTGCGCGCACCTTTTGCCGCTGGTCGCCGCTGGAATGGATGCGAAAGAACATATCGGACTCTGTGAAGCGCGCGGCAACACCTTAATGTATGACGATCTGGTTCAGTTGTTCCGGGTTGCGGATATTGGAGTAGTACCCACTATCTCCTATCTTGAGCTTGGGGTCCGACTCAACCTGCGGCCCACGCTTCTCGAGGAAGACGCGGAACTCGCCCCGTTCCTGCCAACGCGGGAAAGTTTCGACTGGATGCTCAAACTCAGCGCGGAGGAAGTGAAGGATTTGACACGAGACGCTCAGCACGCGCGTGAAATGGCGGTTAAGTTGTTGCGCGCCGGCGTGACCATCGGAACCGGAACCGATATCTGGCAAATTCCAATCGGTGTGCACATGGAACTGGAGCAGTTGGTAGCGGCTGGGTTAACCCCGACGCAGGCAATTCATGCCGGCACAGACGGGGCCGCCCGAATACTTGGCGCCGATAAGAGTCTCGGCACTATTGAGGTCGGGAAGTGGGCCGACCTGGTACTCCTGGATGCCGATCCACTCACGGATATTCGCAATACCAGAAAGATCTGGCAGGTGATCGAATACGGCCGCATCGTTGATCGATCGGCGATACTGAAGACAATCAAACCTTGATAGGTGAGATGCGAGTCGATTACACGAAAGTGAGGCAAACCATGTCGCGGCAAGTTCTAATGCTCATTGCGCTCGTCGTCGGATTGAGTTCGTCTGTCAATATCGTCGCTCAACGAAGCTCCCGCACCGTCCTCAGCAAACCTAATGTTGTCTTGATCATCATGGACGACCTGGGTTATGGCGATATCGGCAGCTATGGCGGGCGCGACGCGCGGACCCCGAACATCGATCGCCTGGCGCGCGAAGGCGTGCGCTTGACGAACTCGTACTCGAACGGCGCGAACTGTACCCCGACACGTGCAGCCTTGATCAGTGGTCGCTATCAGCAACGAGTCGGCCTTGAATGGCCGTTAGGGGAGGCCGAAAAAGATCGCGGATTGCCTGTAACGGGCCAATCGCTTCCGGCCTTACTGAAGTCGAACGGCTATGCGACTGGTCTCGTCGGCAAATGGCACCTAGGGTTCAAACCCGAGTTGGGTCCCAACGCGCAAGGCTTCGATGAGTTTTTCGGTTTCCTCAGCGGTGCCGTTGACTACTACACACATCGGCGCGGCGACGGGGTGCCTGACCTATTTGAAAACACGACACCAGTTGAGACGAAAGAATACTTGACGGATGCAATAACCAAGCGCGCGATAAGCTTTGTCGATAAACACGCGGGCGGCCCCTTTTTCCTTGAAGTTGCCTACAACGCTGTTCACTGGCCATTCGAGCCACCCAACCATAGACCGACAGATCCGAACGCAGTACCGCAGACCGGCGCAACGGGTGACTTTAGACTCTATCAAGGCCCGGACGACGAGAAACCCGCCACGCGTCAGGACTACGTACGCATGTTGGAACGTGCGGATGAAGGCATCGGAGCGATCCTCGCGTCGCTTGATCGTCACGCGTTATCGAAAAACACGTTGGTTATATTCACCAACGACAACGGCGGCGAGTGGCTCTCGCGCAACGCGCCATTCACTCACCGAAAGAGCACTCTTTGGGAAGGTGGCATCCGCGTCCCGTTAATTCTCCGTTGGCCGGGTCGGTTACCAGCGGGAAAGACATCAGCACAGATGGCGATGACGATGGACCTGACAGCTTCGATCATCGCGGTAACGGGAACGGCGATGCCGTCGGGCCACCGCTTCGACGGCATCAACATTATTCCAACCCTCACCGGAGAGTCGCCGCTTATCGAACGCGAATTCTTTTGGAGGATCGTACGTCCTAATATTCTGCAAAAGGCGGTCAGGTCTGGCCGGTGGAAACTGCTGATCGACAGCAGGCAGTTTTTGCTCTTCGATCTGCAGACTGATTTTGCCGAGCGAAACGACTTAGCGGCTCAGCATCCGGAGTTGGTTCTTAAACTCAAACGACGGATGGCCGAATGGGAACGTGATGTCGATCAGAAGCCATAACAAGACGTGCGAATAGTTGAAAGGACTGAAAGCATGAAGTGTGTAGCCTGTGGTAGCGTCGTGCTTGTTGGAGGTACTTTGCTGGATTCCGGAGGGATTCCGGTCTACTTTCAACCGGTAGAGGTTTCCATCTTAAAGGGTATGTTCGGCGTCGGCACTCGCCGTATCCGCGCCTACGGTTGCATTCATTGCCACCATCTACAACTTGCTGTGGATTTCACTGAAGAGGACCTGAAGCGTTACC
>Ga0207662_10000424_pt1 | contig 18665 bp, 19 predicted proteins | sample KBSS33LmetaG_FD_184338 | JGI IMG/M metagenome (GOLD analysis project Ga0207662, IMG submission 184338) | Switchgrass rhizosphere microbial communities from Kellogg Biological Station, Michigan, USA - KBS S3-3L metaG (SPAdes) (version 2) | ecosystem: Host-associated > Plants > Roots >... | reverse complement strand
GGAAGTAGATGTTGGGTGCCGAGAACCAGCGCGCGGCGATGCGGTCGAACGCGAGCGGCGTCCAGATGCTGACCACCACCATGAACGCGAGCACGCCGAGCAGCAGCACCTTGGCCTGAACGCGGGCGCGTTCGGCGACGACGCCGTCCGTCTTCATCACCAGCCAGGTTGCTCCGAGCAGGGCATAGCCGACCGTCACCCCAAGGCCGCACAGGAGGGCGAAGGGCGTCGCCCAGTCGAATGGCCCGCCGGCGAAGACGCCGTTCTCCACCTTGATCCCCTCGATGAGGCCGCCGAGGATCACGCCCTGACAGACGGCGGCAATCGTTGAGCCGGCGGCAAAGGCAAAATTCCAGTAGCCTTTGCTTGTCACCGCAACCGAACGGAATTCGAACGCGACGCCGCGAAAAACAAGCGCGAGCAGCATGATGAAGACCGGAAGGTAAAGTCCCGGCATGATCACCGCGTAGGCCTGGGGGAACGCGACCCATAGTCCGCCGCCGCCAAGGACAAGCCAGGTCTCGTTGCCGTCCCAGAACGGCGCGACTGAGTCCATCATCTGGTCGCGCTCGCGCTCTGTCTTCGCCAGCGGAAACAGAATGCCCGTGCCGAGATCGAAGCCGTCGAGGATGACGTAGAGGGCGACTGCGGTGCCGATCACGCCGGCCCAGATCACAGGAAGATAGGTTTCCATGGTTCCCCTCGCGTTATCGTTGCGGGGACGGGATTTCGCGCGCGGCGTCGATGACGGCAGACAGCGGCCGCACCGGCGTGCCGCTTTCGGGCGGCTCTGCCGCGCGCCCCTGCGGTCCGAGCGCAATCAACCGGTTGATGTAATAAATGCCCATTGTGAATACGACGCCGTAGACGAGCACAAACAAGACCAGCGTCGTCATAATGCTGGCGCCGGGGACCGGCGAAACCGCATCCGCGGTGCGCAATATGCCGTGAGCGACCCACGGCTGGCGTCCGCTCTCGGTAACGATCCAGCCCGAGATCACCGCCACGAAGCCGAGCCACCAGCTGTGCGCCGCGGGCCAAAGGTACCAGCGCGTATCGAATAGGGTTCGCCGCCACCACAGCCACACGCCCACCAGACCGAACGCAATGATGATGATCCCGATGCCGACCATGCTGCGAAACGCGAAGAACACCGGCACCAGCGGTGGACGGTCGCCCGGCGGTACGCTCTTGAGCCCGGGAAAGAGACCATTGGGATTGTGTTTGAGGATCAGCGATCCGGCCTTGGGGATCGCGATCTCGAACAGGTTCGTCTCGGCCTTTGCATCAGGCCAGGCAAACAGCACGAGTGCGCCCGGTTTGCTGCCGTCCCAGTGGGCCTCGATCGCCGCGATCTTCATCGGCTGGTACTTGAGCGTATTGAGCCCATGCTGATCGCCGATGAAGAGTTGCAGGGGGCCGAGCACCGCCAGCATCCCGATCGCCATGCGCATCATGGTGTGCCCCTCGTCGATGTGGCGGGCGGCCAGGATGTAGCGCGCCCCCACCGCCAGGACGACGAGCGAGGTCGTGAGGTAGGCCGCCGTGAGCATGTGGGGCAGCCGATAAAAGAAGCTCGGATTGAAGATCACGGCAAACCAATCCACTGGATAGGCGATGCCGTCGCGCACCTCGTGTCCGGTGGGCGTCTGCATCCAGCTGTTCGCGGACAGGATCCAGAACGCCGACATGGCGGTGCCAACCGCCACCGCTACGGCGGCGAAGACGTGCAGCCAGGGCGGCACCCGTTTCCAGCCGAACAGCATCACGCCGAGGAAGGTCGCCTCGAGGAAGAAGGCGGTGAGCACCTCGTAGCCGATCAGGGGCGCGATGACGTTGCCGACAACGACCGAGAACCGGCTCCAATTGGTCCCGAACTGGTAGCTCAGCACGATCCCCGAGACGACGCCCATGCCGAACGAAACCGCGAAGATCTTGGTCCAGAACCGGGCCAGGCGGTGGAGATGCTCGCGGCCCGTGACGAGCCAGCGGACCAGGAGCGTCGCAATAAAGGCAGACAGCCCGATGGTGAAGCTTGGAAAGATGATGTGGAACGTCACCGTGAAGGCGAACTGGAGACGAGCCAGCAGGACGGGATCGAGGTCCATCGGTCATGCCCCAACTACTAGAGAGAACCGTGGCGGGCTGCATGATCGCTCAGATGCGTGACATCGCCAAGATCATCGCCGCGAGGCCCGCATGATTTCTACGCAGCCCTGCGGGCCGGCCTCGCCGTCCGGTGGACAAATGGAAGATGAACGAGGGTTTGCAGTGGGTTCACAGCCGGTTCGCGGCTATTATTGGCGGCCGGACGCTCGGCTCGGTCCTTGCCTGGGCGGGGCCGCGGTGATGCCACGAACCGCTCGCGTCCGATCGGCTGGGGGAACGCAATGAGTGACATGACGAAGCCTGCGAGCGAACGACCGTTTCTCGATCGCTATTTCGGCCTGACCGACAACGCCACCGATGTCCGCACCGAGTTCATCGCCGGCATCACGACCTTCCTCACCATGGTCTATATCGTGTTCGTCAACCCGCAGATCCTCTCCAGCGCGGGCATGGACAAGGGCGCGGTATTCGTCGCGACCTGCATTGCGGCCGCGGTGTCCACGCTGGTCATGGCGTTCTACGCCAACTACCCGATCGCGCTCGCGCCGGGCATGGGGCTGAATGCCTTCTTCGCCTTCACCGTTGTGCTGACCTACAAATACACGTGGCAGCAGGCGCTCGCCGGCGTGTTCTGCTCCGGGGTGATCTTCTTTCTCATCTCGATCTTCCGGGTCCGCGAATACATCATCAACTCGATTCCGAAGAATCTCAAATTTGCCATTGCCGCCGGCGTCGGGCTCTTCCTCGGCATCATCGCGCTGGAGCAGGCGAAGATCGTGGTCGGGAACCCGGCGACGCTGGTTACGCTTGGCGACCTCAAGCAGTGGCCGGCGATCCTGTGCCTCCTCGGCTTCGTCGTGATCGTGGCGCTCAATTACCGCAATATCGGCGGCGCCACTCTTATCGGCATCCTGTTGGTGACGCTGATCGGGCTGCCGCTCGGCCTCGCCCAATTCCAGGGTATCATGTCGATGCCGCCCTCGCTGGCGCCGACCTTTCTGCAGCTCGACTTTTCCCGAGTCACCGAAGCGACCTTCATTATCGTCATATTCAGCTTCCTGCTGGTCGACGTGTTCGACAACGCCGGCACGCTGATCGGCGTCACCCAGCGTGCCGGGTTTCTCGACAAGGACGGTAACCTGCCGCGCATGAAGCAGGCGCTGCTCGCCGACAGTTTTGCCGCCATGTTCGGCTCCCTCATCGGCACCTCGACCACGACCAGCTACATCGAGAGCGCGGCCGGCGTCTCGGCGGGCGGCCGTACGGGCCTGACCGCCGTTTTCGTGGCAATGTTTTTTCTCCTGGCGCTGTTCTTCTCTCCGCTTGCTGAGATGGTCCCGGCCTACGCTTCGGCGGCGGCGCTGCTTTACGTCGCCTGCGTGATGACGCGCGCGCTTGCCGAGATCGATTGGGAGGACATCACGGAATACGCACCGGCGGTGGTGACCGCGGTCACGATGCCGCTCACCTATTCCATCGCGACCGGCATCGGACTGGGCTTCATCACCTATGTACTCGCCAAGCTGATTGCCGGAAAGTTCGCCGAGGCCAAGCCGGCGGTCGTGATTCTTGCGATCATCTTTGCCGTCAAGTTCGCGCTGCCGGGATAGAGGATCAATCGAGAAGGGGACGCAATGCGATCGCGTCGCACGATTCCCGTGCTTTGCACGGCATTGGCAACCGTGCTGCTCGGCGTTTCGGCGCAACTGAGCGGCGCGAATTGCAGCGAGCTCAAGATTTTCGGTTCGCGCGTCACCAAGATGATCGTGGCCGAGCTTGGCCCGCAATTCGAGCGGGCCAGCGGATACACACCTGTGGTGGTGGCTGACGTGGCCGCGGTGATGAAACGGCGTATCGAGTCGGACGAGCCGTTCGATCTTGCGGTGCTGGTCGATTTTCAGACCGACGAGTTGATCAAGAGCGGCAGGCTCGTCGCGGAGACGCGAACCGATGTGATGAAAACCGGCATCGGGGTGGCGGTAAAGCGGGGCGCGCCCAGGCCCGACATCGGCACGGTCGATGCGTTCACGCGCACGTTGCTCGACGCCAAGTCGATCACCTATCTCAAGGAGGGCGCGAGCACGATCTACCTCGATCGCTTGTTCGCGCGTTTGGGTATCGCCGAGGCATTGCGGGCGAAGACCGTGAAGCCCGATACCGAATCGGTGTCCGAGCGGGTGGCGCAAGGCGAGGTCGAGCTCGGCATCATCGTCATTCCCAACATACTTTCGGTGCCCGGCGCCGAACTGGTGGGACCGCTGCCGCCGGAGATACAGTCCTACATCGTGTTCACCGCCGCCGTTTCCGCCAAATCGCCGAACCAGCAGGCGGCCCGCGACCTGATCAAGTTCATCACCTCACCGGACGCCATGCCCGTGCTCAAAGCTAAAGGGATGGAGCCGGGTTGATGCGGGCCCGGCCGGCCGCACCGTCGCGTCTTGGCCGCGCAACATGGTTGAGCGAAACGCGCGATGTCGCCGGCGCGAGCGTAGATTCGTGAACTCGACCGTATTCTCGAGCTGGCAATTGTGGGCGGTCCTCTCCGCGATTTTCGCGGCGTTGACCGCCATCTTTGCCAAGGTCGGCGTCGCAAATATCAGTTCCGACCTCGCGACCTTCATTCGCACCTGCGTGATCCTGCTGACCCTGGCGCTGATCGTCTACGCCACCGGTCAGTTCGAAAACCCCGCGTCCATTGCGCCGCGCACCTACCTGTTCCTGGTGCTTTCGGGATTGGCGACCGGGGCCTCCTGGCTGTGCTACTTCCGCGCGCTCAAGCTCGGCAATGCTTCACAGGTCGCCCCTGTCGACAAGCTCAGCGTCGTGCTGGTCGCAATCTTCGGCGCGCTGTTGCTGGGCGAGAAACTGACCATGCTCAATTGGCTCGGCGTGGCGCTGATTGCGCTCGGCGCCGTGCTGGTGGCGCTGTAGGGCGGATGCGTGCCGAGTCGGGTACGCTCCGCGGAGAGCAATGGAACGCGACCGTGCCCGGGTCGGATCAGTCGATCACGGCGACCGCGTTGATCTCGACGAGACAGCGGGGATCGGTGGCGAGCCGCACCACCTGCACGGTGGTGGTGGCGGGCTTGGCGTCGCGGAAGTATTCGCCCCACACCCGGTTGAACGCGTCCTGGTCCGAAAGATCGGTGACGAAGCGGTCGGCCGTCACCACGTCGGCGAACGTCGCCCCCACCGCTTCGAGCCCGCGCTTGAGGTTCTCGAGGGCTGCGCGCGCCTGGCCTTCCATGTCGCGCGGCATGGAATCGAACTCCTCGGGCCGGTGCGGATGGTGATGGTAGACCGGCGCCGCGGTGACGCCGGCGAGATAGATCGTGGTCCCGCCCTTGACCTTGATCGCGGGGGCATAGGGCATCCACATGTCGGGCGCATCCGGCCAGTGCACATGCTCGACCGTTTTTGCCATGCTCCGTCTCCGTCGTTGCCTGCCGGCTCAAAACCTAAAGCCAAATCGCGCGATGTTGAATGGCGATTCCGCGGGCGCGGGCCTGCGCCGGCACGACGCCGCCGAACGGTCTGTATGCCTTTCGGATCAAGGCTCAGGCCGCGAGTGCCTTTTTGATCGCCAGAAAATCGCGCCACGCGAGACGTTTCTGCAGCGGCTGGCGCAGCAGATACGCCGGATGCAGCGTCGCGATCGCCCGGATCTCGCGCGTTCCGGTCTGGTAGGCGAACCAGCGTCCGCGGGTTTTGAGGATGCCGTCCCTGACATTGAGGAGGGTCTGCGCCGACGGCCCGCCCATGCACACCAGCACATCCGGGCTGGCGAGCTCGATCTGGCGCAGCGTGAACGGGAGGCAGATCGCGGATTCCTGCGGCGTCGGCGTGCGGTTGCCCGGCGGCCGCCAGGGCACGATGTTGGCGATATAGACCGACGTGCGATCGAGCCCGATCGCGGCCAGCATGCGGTCGAGCAGCTTGCCGGAGCGGCCGACGAACGGCAGGCCCTCGATGTCCTCGTCGCGTCCTGGCGCCTCGCCCACGAACATCACGCGTGCTTTCGGGTTGCCGTCGGCGAACACGAGCTGGGTGGCGGTGGTGCGCAACGCGCAACCTTCGAAGCGACCGAGGATCTCCCGCAGTTCTTCGAGACTGGCGGCATTTCTCGCCGCCTCGCGCGCCGCCATGACCGCAGCGTCGGGCGATGGCGGCGGCGCCGCACCGGCTCGGACTGGCGGCTCCGGAGCGGGAACGCGTACCGATGCGCCCCTTGCAGGATCGCTCCTTGGCCGGGCCGCCTCGGCCGGAGGTGTCTGCATGGTCCTGGGTGGCGGATCGTCGGCGAACCGGTCGACCGGGAACTCGTCGACCAGCGCGTCGACGCCCGCCTCCTGGTAGAAGGCGAGCAGCTCGCGGGCAGCCTGGTCGCGGTTTCTGTTCATCCCTGGTGCGGTAAGGCCGTGGGGCAGTGCTGGCAACCATGCCTGCGGCGCGTGCGGGTGGAAAGTGCGAAGACGGGGTCGGTCGCGCCGGCATGCCGGCACCGTCGGCCTACGGGCGGGCGCCACCACCGGTTGGCGTATTGTTTGCTCAAAATCGCGGTATCTTTCGAATTGGAATAACACCACGGACCGATCAACCCCCGTGGGCGTCGCCCGATTGCCCGGTCCGCAGGGGATTGGGCGGCCATTGGTCTCGGGTAATACCCGGGACCTCGGTGCGATGCCTGGCATCGGGCCGGAACACGATCGCCGACCGGAGGACTGATGAGCGCTGACGAATTGCCTGCCCGTGACGCAATGGAATTCGACGTGGTGATCGTCGGCGCGGGGCCCGCCGGGCTCGCGGCCGCGATCCGGCTCAAACAGCTTTCGCCCGAGACCAGCGTGGTCGTGGTCGAGAAGGGGTCCGAGGTCGGCGCGCACATCCTCTCGGGCGCCGTCATCGATCCCATCGGCCTCGACCGGCTCATTCCGGACTGGCGAAACGAAGACAGTCCGATCAAGACCAAGGTCAGCGACGACCGATTCTATTGGCTTTCGTCTACGGCCGCGATGCGTCTGCCCAGTCTGATGATGCCGCCGCTGATGAACAATCACGGCAACTATATCGTCTCCCTCGGCAATGTCTGCCGCTGGCTCGCAACCAAAGCGGAAGCGCTGGGCGTTGAAATCTATCCCGGCTTTGCCGCCAGCGAGGTGTTGTTCGATGACAACGGCGCGGTGGTGGGCGTTGCCACCGGCGACATGGGTGTGGCCAAGGACGGCCATCACAAGGACAGCTTCACCCGCGGCATGGAGCTGCGCGCGAAATACACGCTGTTCGCCGAAGGGGCCCGCGGCAACCTCAGCAAGACGCTGCTGCAACGCTTCGGCCTCGACCAAGGCCGCGAACCGCAAAAATTCGGACTAGGCCTGAAGGAATTGTGGCAGGTCGCCCCCGAAAAACACCGGCCGGGCCTGGCGCAGCATACCTTCGGCTGGCCGCTCGACAGCCGCACCGGCGGCGGTTCGTTCCTTTATCATCTCGACGACAACCTCGTTGCGGTCGGTTTCGTGGTGCATCTCAACTACGAAAATCCGTACCTCTCGCCGTTCGAGGAGTTCCAGCGGTTCAAGACGCATCCGCTGGTGCGCGGCACCTTTGAGGGCGGCAAGCGGCTGGCCTATGGGGCGCGCGCGCTCACCGAAGGCGGCTGGCAGTCGGTGCCGAAGCTCGCCTTTCCCGGCGGGGCATTGCTGGGCTGCGCGGCCGGATTCATGAACGTGCCGCGCATCAAGGGCAGCCATAACGCCATGCTGTCGGGCATGCTGGCGGCCGAGTACGTCGCCGTTGCACTCAAGGCCGGCCGTGCCAACGACGAGCTTGCAGACTACGAAGCGGCATGGCGCTCGTCGGCGATCGGGCCTGATCTTTGGAAAGTGCGCAATGCCAAACCGCTGTGGTCGCGTTTCGGCACCTATCTCGGAATCGCACTCGGCGGCTTCGATATGTGGACCAGCACGCTCGGCTTCTCGCTGTTCGGCACGCTCGGCCACGGCAAGCCCGATTCGGCGATGCTCAAGCCCGCGGCGCAGTGTGCGCCCATCGCCTATCCGAAACCGGACGGCAAGGTCACCTTCGATCGCCTCTCCTCGGTGTTCCTCTCCAACACCAATCATGAGGAGGACCAGCCGGTGCACCTGAAAGTCGCCGATCTCGCCCTGCAGAAAGCGTCCGAGCATGATCGTTATGGCGGCCCCTCGGCGCGCTATTGTCCGGCCGGGGTCTACGAATGGGTGGAGGAGGGTGGTTCGCCGCGCTTCGTGATCAACGCGCAGAACTGCGTCCACTGCAAAACCTGCGACATCAAGGATCCGAACCAGAACATTACCTGGGTCCCCCCCGAAGGCGGCGGCGGACCCAATTACCCCAATATGTGACGTGAGTCGTAAACCGCGCCCGGCCTGCAGTCGCACGCCCAGGCATCTGCCCGCGACGCGACTGCCCGCGACGCGACGATGGGGTGTCGCGCGCGGACGTGGGGCGCGCCGCCCGACCCGGCTACCCCAGATGCAGCCGATGTGATCGGTGGCGTCACGATGCTGCCCTTATCCAGGCGCTTCAAAGTCGACGGACATGTCCAATCCGGGCAGTTATTGCGCGCCTGACCCAAACAGGCCATTCTGCTCAACGCGGCCGCGCCAGGGGCGCTCGTCCGCCAGATGGAGTCGATCAGCCGTGATCCTTTCGCCACGTTTAAGGCGTGCGGCCGTGGCCGCAGTGGCCGCACTCGCCACCACTTGGCCGGCAATGCTCTCGGCACGGGCGGAGGCACCCTCGAATTTCTCCCGAATCTCTCCTTCCGGCAGCTATCTGGCCGCCCGGCACGCGGGCGGTGAGCGGGATGCCGCCGCCGCGGCGTCGTACTATCGCGCCGCGCTCCGGGGTGACCCTCGCAACAACGAACTGCTCGGCCGCACCTTCCTGGCGGTGCTGGCGAACGGCGAGGTCGATGAAGCGGTCAAGCTAGCCGAGCGCGTTCTGCAGATCGACAAGACCGACCGCATCGCCCGACTCGTGCTTGGCGTACGTGCGATCAAGCAAAAGCAGTATCCGATCGCGCGCCGGGAACTCGCCCAGTCGATCCGCGGCCCGATCACCGATCTTGCCGCGACCTTGCTGGCGGCATGGACGATGGCGAGCCCGACCGAGGTCAAGGCCGCGACCGACTCCATCGACAAGCTGGCCGGTCCGGACTGGTATGCCATCTTCAAGGATCTGCACTCCGCGATGATCCTTGATCTCGCCGGTCAGAAGAAGGACGCCGCCAAGCGCTTCGAGCGTGCCTACAAGCTCGACCCAACCGCGCTGCGCGTGGTGCAGAGCTATGGCAGTTTCCTGTCGCGGCAGGGAAATACCGCCGAGGCGCTGAAGATATTCGCCACGTTCGACGAGGCGCTGCCGCGTCATCCGCTGATGCTAGAGGCGACGGCCGAGCTTAAGGCCGGCAAGAAGCTGCCGCCGATGATCGACACGCCGCAGGCGGGGGCCGCCGAGGTGCTCTATGGGCTCGGCGCCGCGCTCGGGCGTCGTGGCGGCGAGGATCTCGGCCTCGTCTACCTCCAACTCGCGCTCTATCTCGCGCCGTCGCATCCGCTCGCGCTGCTTTCGCTGGGCGACCTCTATGAGGCGATGAAGAAGCCGGAGCTTGCCAACAAGATTTACGAGCGGGTTCCGTTGAACTCGCCGCTTCAGCGCAACGCGCAGATCCAGCTCGCGTTGAACCTGGATGCGCTCGATCGCACCGATGAGGCGAAAGCGAGTCTCGAAAAAATCATTGCCGCCAATCCGGGGGACCTCGAAGCCATCATGGCTCTCGGCAATGTCCAGCGCGGGCGCAAGCAGTTCGCAGAATGCGGAGATGTCTACTCCAAGGGGGTGGACACTCTCACCAAGACCGAGAAGGCGAACTGGGTCATCTTCTATTTCCGCGGCATCTGTTACGAGCGCTCGAAGCAATGGGCGAAGGCCGAGGCCGATCTCAAGAAGGCGCTCGAGCTTTATCCAGACCAGGCGCACGTCCTTAACTATCTCGGTTATTCGTGGATCGACCAGGGCATCAACCTCGACGACGGCATGCGCATGATCAAGCGCGCGGTCGAGCAGCGTGCCGACGACGGCTACATCGTCGACTCCCTGGGCTGGGCCTATTACCGGCTCGGCAACAACGAGGAGGCGGTCAAGCAGCTCGAGCGCGCCGTCGAGCTCAAGCCGGAAGATCCGACCATCAATGATCATCTCGGCGATGCCTATTGGAAGGTCGGACGCGTACTCGAAGCGCGCTTCCAGTGGTCGCACGCGCGCGACCTCAAGCCCGAGCCCGAGGATCTGGTCAAGATCGAAGCCAAGCTGAAATCGGGCCTTCCCGACGACACCTCTTCAGCCGCCGAGGCCGAGCACAAGAAGCCCGGCGGCGGCTAAGTCCGCGGCATGGCGTCGACTGCGCGCGCCGAAAAGGCGCCCGCCAAGGTCAATCTGACATTGCGCGTGCTGGGCCGGCGCGCCGACGGCTATCATGAGCTCGAGAGCCTGGTCGCGTTCGCCGGCGTGGGCGACGCTTTGACGTTCGCGCCCGGCGATGCCTTGACGCTTACCGTCAGCGGACCGACCGCGCCCGCCGCCGGCGACAGCGCCGACAATCTCGTGCTCAAGGCCGCCCGCGCGCTCGCCGAGCGGATCGCGGGCCTCACCCTTGGCCGCTTCGCGCTATCCAAGCGCTTGCCGGTCGCGGCCGGTTTGGGTGGCGGCTCGGCGGATGCGGCGGCGGCGTTGCGCCTTCTGGCGCAGGCGAACGGGATAGCGCTCGATGATCCGCGGCTGATGCAGGCGGCGCAGGCGACCGGCGCCGATGTACTGGTCTGTCTCGATCCGAGACCGCGGCTGATGCGTGGCGTCGGCGACGTCTTGTCCGCTCCGCTCGATCTCCCGCGGCTGTTCGCGGTGCTGATCAATCCGGGTGTTGCGGTCTCGACAAGGGAGGTCTTCGCGGCGTTGAACCTGCCGCCCACCGCGCCGCCCGCGCAAGCCGGTCCGCCCCCCGCGCCGTCAGCGCTGCTTGCGGAGATTGCCAGCGGTCGAAACGACCTGGAACAGCCGGCGATCGAGCTGGAACCCGTGATCGCCGACGTTCTGTCCGTTCTGAACAAACTGCCGGGCTGCCGGCTCGCCCGCATGTCGGGTTCAGGTGCGACTTGCTTTGGGCTGTTCGAGACCAATGCCGCGGCCACTGCCGCAGCGCGAACGGTACGGGTCGGCTATCCGCAATGGTGGGTGCGCGCGACGGTGCTCGGAGCCGCGCAGTCGTAGGGCGGCGCTGGCAGGGTTCGGGACGGGCTAGTTAGAACGGCAGATGCAGAATTCGACGGTCTCTTCCAACGCCTGCTTCATCGGAGAGGCGGGAAACAGCGCCAGCGCGTCGGTGGCGATGGCGCCGTAATGGCGCGCGCGCTGGATCGTGTCTTCGAGTGCGCGATGCTTGGTCATCAGGCCGATGGCATGTTCCAGATCGGCATCGGTCGCGTCGCCCTCCTCGAGGGTGCGGCGCCAGAACGCCCGCTCGCTCTCTGATCCCCGGCGAAACGACAGGACGACGGGCAGCGTGATCTTGCCTTCGCGAAAATCATCGCCGACGTTCTTGCCGAGCTTGGCGGCCTTGCCGCCATAGTCGAGCGCGTCATCCACGAGCTGGAAGGCGATGCCGAGATTCATGCCGAACGAGCGGCAGGCCGATTGCTCGTCCTTGGGGCGTGACGCCAGCGCGGGGCCGACTTCGCAGGCGGCGGCGAACAGTTCCGCGGTCTTGGCGCGGATCACGGCCAGATAATCATCCTCGGTGGTGGCGGTGTTCTTGGCGGCGCCGAGTTGCATCACCTCGCCTTCGGCGATGACGGCGGCGGCCGAGGACAGGATCTCGAGTGCCCGCAACGAGGCGACCTCGACCATCATCTTGAACGCCTGGCCGAGCAGAAAGTCGCCGACCAGCACGCTGGCCTCATTGCCCCACAACATGCGCGCGGCGAGCTTCCCGCGCCGCATCTCGCTTTCGTCCACGACATCGTCGTGCAGCAACGTGGCCGTGTGCATGAATTCGACGGCGGCCGCGAGCTTGACGTGGCCGGCGCCGTCATACCCGGCCAGTCGCGCCATCGCCAGGGTGAGGATCGGCCGCAGCCGCTTACCGCCTGAGGAGATCAGGTGATTGGCGACCTCGGGAATCATCGTCACCTGCGATCCCGTGCGCGACAAAATGGTCGTGTTGACGCGACCCATGTCGGCGGTGACGAGGTCGATCAGACGGTCGATGGTGGTGGGCGAATGGCCTTCAAATGGGACGATAACGGCCAAGAGGAGGGCTCCGAGCAGAAGGACACGCAAGCATAGAAACGCTATGGTGCCGCGGCAAGTACGCGAAAAAACACATATGCGCGAGCGCCGGGTTTCGAAAGAGGCGAATTGATGCCGCAGGCCGAGACGATCACGGGTCGGACGGAGGAATGGTGGCCCCGCATCGACCAGCGTCTGGCCGTATTGATCCCTTGCTTCAACGAAGAGACGGCCATTGCCCGGGTGATCGCCGGCTTCCGGGCCGAGCTGCCCGAGGCCACGATCTATGTCTACGACAACAATTCGACCGACAATACCCTGGAGGTCGCCCGCGCCGCCGGCGCGGTGGTCCGGCGCGAGACGCATCAAGGCAAGGGCCTCGTGGTGCGGCGGATGTTCGCCGACGTCGAGGCGGACATCTACGTTCTGGTCGACGGCGATGCCACCTATGACGCCTGCAGCGTGCGCGCCATGATCGCGCGCCAGATGGAAGAACGCCTCGACATGGTGGTGGCCGCGCGGGTGGAGCAGGAGGCGGATGCTTATCGCCCCGGCCATCGCATGGGCAACCGGCTGTTCACCGGCTTCTTCGCCGCGGTGTTCGACGCGACCTTCACCGACATTCTGTCCGGCTATCGCGTGTTCTCGCGGCGGTTCGTCAAATCGTTTCCGGTGTTGTCACGGGGGTTCGAGATCGAGACCGAGCTTTCCGTCCACGCGCTCGAGCTCGACCTTCCGGTGGGCGAGGTTCCGACCCCCTATTATGCGCGGCCGAAAGGGTCGAGCTCGAAGCTCAGCACTTGGCGCGATGGTTTGCGCATCCTGCTGACCATCGTCGGGCTCTACCGCTCGGAGCGGCCGCTGTCGTTTTTCTCCGCCCTCGGCATCGCTTTGGCGGCCGTTTCCTTTGTCCTTTCGGTTCCGATCTTCGTGACTTATTTCGAGGAAGGCATCGTCCCGCGCGTTCCGACCGCGATCCTGTCCACCGGGCTCATGCTATTGGCCTGTCTCTCAATCGTTGCAGGTCTGGTGCTCGACACGGTGACCCGCGGGCGGCGGGAAATGAAGCTGATCGCCTATCTGCAGCACCGCGCGCCCCGCGATCACCCGGACCGGCGCGAAATCTGAGGGAGATGGCGCATTGGGCGAGCCCCCGGACCCGTCTGAGGAAGAAGACATCGTGTGGCGCGAACTCATCCGCGCCAATGATGCCGTGCTCGTGTCCGCGGTCCAGGCGCTGCTCGATGCCGCCCACATTCCCCACCTCACGTTCGACCAGAACATGAGCGTGCTCGAAGGCTCGATCGGCATCCTGCCGCGCCGGATATTGGTCAACGAGTGCTGTATCGCCGATGCGCGGCAGTTGCTCGAGGAGGCTGGCCTCGGCCACGAGCTTCGTCCCGATGCCCGTTGAAGTCACTGCGGATGCCGTGCTCGGCGGCCGGCTGCTGCTCAAGCAACCCAGACGCGGCCACCGTGTCGGCCATGACGCCATCCTGCTGGCGGCGGCGTGCCCGGTGCACGCGCGCGAACGGGTCGTGGATCTCGGGGCGGGCGTGGGTGCGGCAGGACTGGCGCTCGCGCAGCGCGTGGATGACAGCAGAGTCACGCTGGTCGAGATCGATCCCGGTCTCGCCGCGCTGGCAGCGGAGAATGCGCAAGCCAACGGACTTGCCGGGCGGGTCAGTGCCGTCGTGCTCGACGTCGCGGCACCGGCGCGTGCCTTCGCCGCAGCGGGGCTCGCGCCTGAATCGGTGACGCGCGTTCTGATGAATCCGCCGTTCAACGATCCGGCGCGTCAGCGCGCATCGCCCGACCGTCAGCGCCGCCTGGCCCATGCCGGCCCGGATGGGACGCTGGCCGCTTGGATCAAGACCGGGGCACGTTTGCTGCGTCCGGGTGGAACCCTCACCCTGATCTGGCGAGCGGATGGTCTCGCCGCTGTCCTGAAAGCGCTCGACGCGGCCTTCGGCGCGGTGACGGTGTTCCCGATCCATTCCAAGGCCGGCGAGCCCGCGATCCGCGTGCTGGTGCGCGCGGCGAAGGCCAGCCGCGTGCCGCTGGCGCTATTGTCGGGGCTCATCCTCAACGACAGCGCGGGCGTCCCCACGGCGCAGGCGGAATCGGTGCTGCGCGGGGGCGCCGTACTGCCGCTAGGTCAAATCTGATGCCGTCGAAGTCCTGTTGCGCACCGAGTAGGCAGATGTCACTCGCTTGTGCGGCGTCGCGCGCGGAACGCAGCGGTGATCAGGCTCCCTGCTCGCCCCGAACTGAGATGGGACATCGCGGCAATGGCGCCGATCAGGACCATCAACATGTAGATCTTCATCATTTCCCCTGGGCTGGGCTGGCCGCTGACGGCCCGCCGCATCGATCCGCTTGCAATAAGCACTCCGGTGGTTGACGAAAGGTAACTTGAGACCGACATGCGGGCGGGCCTAAGACGCGACATCGCGCCGCGGCCGAGCCCGGTCCGCAGCGCTGGCCATGCCCTTTAGGGTGCGAGAACCAAGCGCCCCCAGATGTGAAATGAGAACGCAACGTTATGGCTGATCAAGATATCTTCGAGCATTTGAAGCAGTTGTTTGCGAGCGCGCGGGCGGCGCTGCGGCCGATATTGCCGAAGCGGTTGCGCGGCGACACGCCGGTCGTGCCGGTGGTGCGGCTGTCAGGCGTGATCGGCATTTCGACCCCGCTGAAATCGGGCCTCACGCTCGCCAACGTCGCGCGTCCGCTCGAACGCGCTTTCGGCATGCGCCGGGCCCAGGCCGTCGCGCTGGTGATCAATTCGCCCGGCGGTTCACCGGTGCAATCGCATCTGATATATCGCCGCATCCGCGAACTTGCCGCCGAGAACAAACGACCGGTGATCGCCTTTGCCGAGGATGTCGCGGCGTCGGGCGGCTACATGATCGCCTGCGCCGCGGACGAGATCATTTGCGATCCGTCCTCGATCGTCGGTTCCATCGGCGTGGTCGGCGGCTCGTTCGGTTTTGCCAAGCTCATGGACAAGCTCGGCATCGAGCGCCGGCTCTATACGTCCGGCGAGCACAAGGCCATGCTCGACCCGTTCCTGCCGGAGAACCCGGAAGACGTTGAAAAGCTCAAGGCGGTGCAGCGTGAGATCCACGAGGGCTTCATCGACCTGGTCAAGGGAAGCCGTGGCGCGCGGCTCAAGGGCCCAGAAAAAACCTTGTTCTCCGGGGAGTACTGGACCGGCAACACCGCGATCGAGCTCGGCCTGGCCGACGGGATCGGCGACTTGCGAACCACATTGCGCGAGCGCTTCGGTGATGATGTCATCACCCCGTTGATCGCTCCTGCGCGCGGCTGGTTCGGCCGTGTGCAGCCTGGTGTCTCTGGTTTTGATCGCTTGTTGCGCGGCGGGGATTTCGCCGAGGATGTGATCTCGGCGCTGGAAACACGCGCGCACTGGGCGCGCTACGGACTGTGAGGACGTCGAAGGAGATATCCATGCCGCCGCTCATCTTCTCGCCGCTGCTCAAGCTTGCGTTCGGTGCGCTCGGCGCCGGCGCGATCGTTCACTGGGCGGTGAAAGAGGTGCGGCGCATCAACGACGACCTCGATCGCGTGAAGCGGGCCTCCACCATCGATCCGGTCGCGCGCCAGGCGTTGCCGACCCTACGACGCGATCCCCGCACCGGTGATTGGCGCCCGACCTGACGGTCGCTCCGCGGCTTTGCCCGACTTGGGATTGTTGCTGGGTGCGAATGCCACTTGCAGCAGCAGCACATGGCCTAAGGCAGCGGTTGCCAGAAAGGCGAAGGCGAACGCCGTCACGAGCGATTGAACGATCATGACACCCTCCAATTGAGGTCCCGATCTTTCGTCGCGCCGGCGCGCGAACGGGTTCACGGGCGGTTGGTTCATGGGAGGCAGATGCCGAAGTGCACTTTCGGCCGCCTTCGCGGCGTCAATCGCCCTTGATGCCCTTGGCGCGGATCAACGCACCCCAGCGGGCGATTTCCTGCGCGAGGTCGCGGGCGAATTCCTCCGGCGTCCCCGGAGAAGGCGTGACGCCGGCCTGCGCGAGCTTGTTGCGGACATCCGCGTCGCTGAGCGCGGCATTCAGGGCGGCGCTGAGCCTGGCGATCACCGCGGGTGGGGTGAGCGCCGGCGCCAGGATACCGGCCCATTGGTTGGCAACGGTGTCGGCGAAACCTTGCTCCACGAAGGTCGGGACTTCAGGGAAGATGTCGGAGCGTTCCTGCGAGGTCGCCGCGAGCGCCTTGAGCTTCCCCGCCTTGACTTGCGAGATGATGGTCGGGACGTCGCCGAACAGCCCGTCCACCTGGCCGGCGAGCAGGTCGGTCACCGCCTGCGCCGCCCCACGGTAGGGCACCGCCTGGAATTTGACGCCGGCGGCCGCCTGGAAAAGCTCGAGCCCGAGATGGGAGATGGCGCCGAGCCCGGTGATGCCGATGGTGATTGCGCCGGGTCGTTCCCTTGCCAGGGCGGCGAGCTCGCGCGCGGAATTGACCTTCATCGCGGCGTTCACCACCAGCATGGTCGAGTTGAACACCGCCATGCCGACCGGCGCGAAATCCTTGATCGGGTCGTAGGCCAGGTTGCTGCGCAAGGCCGGGTTGATCGCGACCGCGCCCACCGTGGTGAAGAACAAGGTGTAGCCGTCGGGGTCGGACTTGGCCACGTACTCGGCCGCGATTGCGCCGTTCGCGCCCGGCCGGTTCTCGACGATGACGGGCTGTCCGAGCAGCGTTCGCAGCCGCTCGGCGAGAAGGCGCGCGACGAAATCGGTGGTGCCGCCGGCGGTGAACGCGACCACGAGCTTGATCGGTCGGTTGGGATAATCCTGCGCCCGCGCGCTGCCCGTTGCCGTCGCGGCGAGCGCGGCGGCGAGCAAGGCGACAAGCCTGCGGCGGGCGACGGCCATGGCGGCGAACAATAATGACGGAGCGCGCGATCGTCACCGCGCGTTGCCCGCATGCGACCGGCGGCCGCGTTCTTGACCCTGCGGATCGCGGCCGATAGGTCTAGCGCGCCTACCGATATGGGGTCACCCGATATCGGGACGAATGCGCGCAGACCGGCGCTCGCCCGGCTTGCGGCTCCTTCCGGAACCCCATGAGCAACGATCTTCCCGCCCACATGCGCCCCGAGCGCTCGTTTCAGGGCCTGATCCTGGCGCTGCAGCGCTATTGGGCGGATTACGGCTGCGTGATTCTGCAGCCCTACGACATGGAGGTCGGGGCCGGCACCTTCCATCCCGCCACCACCTTGCGCGCGCTCGGGCCAAGGCCGTGGAACGCGGCCTATGTGCAGCCCTCGCGCCGGCCCAAGGACGGCCGCTACGGCGAGAACCCCAACCGCCTGCAGCACTACTATCAGTTCCAGGTGATCCTGAAGCCGTCGCCCGATGACATTCAGGAGCTTTACCTGAAGTCGCTCGTCGCCATCGGCATCGATCCCAAGGTCCACGACATCCGCTTCGTCGAGGACGACTGGGAATCGCCGACGCTCGGCGCCTGGGGGCTGGGCTGGGAATGTTGGTGCGACGGCATGGAGGTCTCGCAGTTCACCTACTTCCAGCAGGTCGCGGGCTTCGAATGCGCGCCGGTCTCGGGCGAGCTGACCTACGGTCTCGAACGGCTGGCGATGTACGTGCAGGGTGTCGACCGGGTCTTCGACCTCAACTTCAACGGCCGCGAAGGCGACAGGAAGGTCACCTACGGCGACGTCTTCCTGCAGGCCGAGAAGGAATATTCGCGTCACAATTTCGAGTTCGCCGACACCGAGATGCTGTTCGCGCAGTTCAAGATGGCGGAGGCGGCCTGCCGCAGCTACATCGACGCCGGCTGGACCACGGTGGGCAACATAAGGCACCACCTGATGGCGCTGCCGGCCTACGACCAGTGCATCAAGGCGAGCCACGTCTTCAACCTGCTCGACGCCCGCGGCGTGATTTCCGTCACCGAACGGCAGAGCTACATTCTGCGCGTGCGCGAGCTCGCCAAAGCGTGCGGCGAGGCGTGGCTGGCGACCGAGGCGGGCGGCGCTGGACAAGCATGATCCCGAAAAGTTGCAGACTTTTCGGATAAGATCATGCGACCAAAAAAACCTTCATGATCCCGAAAAGTTGCAGACTTTTCGGACAAGATCATGCGACCGGATCAACGCTTAAGCGAAATCGGGACTCGGTCTGAAGGATTTTGCTTACGGCTTGTTCGATCGTCCCGCCGCCTCTGGGCTCG
>Ga0207662_10000422_pt1 | contig 18689 bp, 15 predicted proteins | sample KBSS33LmetaG_FD_184338 | JGI IMG/M metagenome (GOLD analysis project Ga0207662, IMG submission 184338) | Switchgrass rhizosphere microbial communities from Kellogg Biological Station, Michigan, USA - KBS S3-3L metaG (SPAdes) (version 2) | ecosystem: Host-associated > Plants > Roots >... | reverse complement strand
CGTCGCTGATTTCTACGAAGTCGGGTCGCGCCATCGTCGCGTCGGCCAACAAGGATGGTCTGCTCTCGATTCTCGATCGAACTAAGTTGATGCGCGGGCTCAACATCGGTGACCCTGCGCTGGCCATGCCGCTTCTCTCACAGACACCGACTACGACGCGCACCACGACACCGACCCCGACGCCGGTCCCGACCTCGACCCCGGATCCCACGCCATCGCCGAGCGCCACTCCGACCGGGACGCCGACGCCAGAGCCGACACCGACGATCGAGCCGACACCGACGATCGAGCCGACACCGACGATCGAGCCGACATCCACGCCCGGGCCCACGCCGTCCCCGACTCCGATCCCGTCTCCGTGGCCATCCATCACGTCGATCGCTGACGCGCGCACGATGCCGGACGGGTCGGTCGTCACGGTCTCTGGACTACTGACCACGGACCTTGGCGCCCTCGAGAGTGGACGTGCCGCGTTCATCCAGGACGCGAGTGGCGGCATCGCCATCTATCTCGACGCAGCCGTCGCAAGCGTGCTTGCACGGGGGACGGCGATCGTCGTTCGTGGGTCCGTCGATGACCGCTTCGCGCAGAGGACGCTTCGAGCCGCCGAATCTGATGTGTTGATGGTCGGGCCTGGGGCCATGCCGTCCCCGTTCGGGGTGGGGACCGGGGCTGCCACCGAGGGTCTCGAAGGTCGCCTGCTCCGTGTTTCGGGTGCGATCACCGCCGGACCCGACGCTCTCGCCGACGGGACGGCCGTGACCGTCGATGACGGGTCCGGCCCGTTGCGGGTCATCGTCACGCCCAGCGCGCTCGCATCGCGGGAGCTTGCCGTCGGTTCGGTCGTCACTGCGGTCGGCCCGCTCGGGCAACGCGATAGCACGGGAACGGGTGCCGCCGGGTACCGGCTCTTCGTCGTCGCACCAGAGGATCTGTCGATCGAGCCGGCACCCACGCCGACACCCAGCCCAAGCCCCACCCCGACACCGACACCGACACCGACGCCGACCCCGACGGCTAGCCCGACTCCGACGTCGACGCCGGGCCCGACGTCGACGCCGGCCCCGACTCCGTCGCCCAGCGGTGCGACGATCGCCGCGGCCCGCGCACTCCCGGTCGGGACGACCGTCGCCGTTCGCGGCGTCGTCATCGCGGAGCCAGGTCGCCTCGGCACGCCGTCCCTGTTCGCGATCGCGGACACGACCGCCGGCATCGTCGTGAAGCTCCCTTCAGGCGTCACGCCTCCCACGAGAGGGCGAGCCGTGGCCGTGACTGGTCCGCTGGCGGATCCCTACGGCCAGACCGAGATCCGCCCCGCGGTGAGCGGTCTGACCTTCGAAGGCACGGAAGCCCTCCCGTCGCCGATCGACATTCCGTCCTCCGGGCTGAGCGAGGCGACCGAAGCGCGGGTCGTTCGACTCACTGGAACCGCCCTGGCCAGACCGAGCAAGTCGACGAGCGGCGACATCACGCTCCTCGTCGAGACGTCGACCGGGGCGGAGGTCCGCGTCCAGGCCGACGGCTCGAGCGGGCTCACGCAGACATCATTCGTGAAAGGCGCGCGCTATCGGCTCGTCGGGATCGGCGGACAGCGTGCGAGCCGCAAGGGCGAGCTCGATGGCTATCGCGTCTGGGTTCGGGATAGCCGGGATGTGACCCTCCTGGCGCCCGCGCCGACACCGAGCCCGTCCGGTGGCCCGTCGGGTGGCTCTGCCACGCCCGGCTCGATCATCACCGTCGTTCCGATCGCCAGCGCGCTCCGAACGACCGACCGGAACGTCGCCATCGAGGCGATCGTCACCGCGGGCGCAAGCCTCCTCGACAGCTCGGGACGCCGGATCGTCGCACAGGACGCGTCGGCGGCGATCGAGATCCTTCTTCCCAAGGATGGTGGCGCCCCGCCGATCGGCACCCGGATCCGAGCGGTCGGCAAGGTCGGCCAGGCGTACGGTGCCCCGCGACTTCGAGCCGACAGGATCGAGCGCCGCGGCTCCGGATCGGCGCCCGCCCCGCTCCGTGTCCAGGGTCCGCTCACGGCTGCCCACGTCTGGCGGCTCGTCACGGCGACCGGCCGTGTCGACAGCGTCCATAAGCTCGGCGAGCGCTGGCGGGCCGAGATCGCCGTCGGATCGCAGATGCTCGTCGTCGTCGGGCAACCGGGCGCTGGCATCCCGAACACCGCCCTGGCGGAGGGGCGCATCGGCGAGGTCACCGGGATCGTACGCCCCGCGTACCCGAGCGCTTCGGACAAACGACCGTCGATCCTGCCGCGTTCCGCGGCCGACATACATCAGACCGATGCTGCGGCGAGTGCGCATACCGGCGCGAGCTCGCCCGCGGACATCGCGCCCTCCGCGGATGCGATTGCGACCGGTCTCCAGGCACCCACCGACGCGATCGATGCCGACCTGGCAGACCTCGAGTCCGTGCTTGGGACCACCGTGCGCGTGGGCGGGCTGGTCGTCGACGTTCGAGCCGACGGCTTCACGCTCGACGACGGCACGGCGACCGCACCGATCATCCTGATCGGGGAAGCCACCTCGCTCCTTGGGCTCGTCGAACCCTCCGATGCGGTCAATGTCACGGGCCGGGTCGAACGACAAGTGGACGATGGACTCGCCGTGATCGTCGACGACCCGGCCGGCGTCGTGCTGGGGAGCTCGCTCGGCGGCAGCGCTACCAGCGATCCCTCACCAAGCCCATCAGCCATGCCGTCGGCAACGCCCGACGAGGTCCGGACGGCGGCCTTCGTCGACACGACGCTCCTGCCTGGCGCCGGCGTAGGCGTGGCCGGTCTGCTGGCGATCGCCATGGCATCGGTGGGCATGTCGGTCGTCCGCCGACGGCACGGTCGGAGGCTCCTCGCGGCCCGCGTCGCGGCCCGTTTGGCGGCCCTCGCGGGCGTCCCGGCGGACGTGCGCGAGGCCGACGGGACGACGACCCGGCTCCGGAGCGTGGACTAGGGCGCCGTCGAGCGTGGCCGAACGGGCCGTCCGCATGCACGATTCGTGCGTGGCCGTGCTTGACGCTCGCAGAATCGCCGGACTATCCTCGCCCGAGTTTCGCGCCAGCGAAGCAGCTACGTGAGCGAGGAGGGGTCTTGCCGAACGCGGATACCCGCGTCGAGACGCCTCGAGACCGCAGGATCGCGGTCCCAGAAGGCGAACGGCAGTACCACATCGGACTCGGACCGGGCGATCTGGCCGAGTACATCCTCCTCCCCGGGGACCAGGACCGGACTTCACGGATCGCCTCGCGCTTCGATTCCATCGAGCTCGAGCACCGACACCGGGAGTTCGCATCGGCGACCGGCATGTACAAGGGTCAGCGGGTGTCGGTCGTGTCGACCGGCATCGGCACGGACAACGTCGAGATCGTCGTGGCTGAGGTCCTGGCGATCACGCAGCGTCCGACCCTCATCCGGGTCGGCTCGTGCGGAGCCCTCCAGCCGGGGATGCGTCTGGGTGACCTGGCCATCACCACCGGAGCGGTCCGTCTCGAGACGACGACGAGCTGGTACGTCCACGATGGGTATCCCGCGGTCGCCGATTACGAGGCGGTCACGGCGCTCATCGAGGCGGCGGAACGGCTCGGTCACCGCTACCACGTCGGTGTGACGGCGACGGCACCGGGTTTCTATGGGTCGCAGGGGCGACCGATCCCGCAGTTGCCCATCCGCTACCCTGACCTGGCGGAGGACATGGCGCGCCAGCGTGTCATGAACTTCGAGATGGAGGCATCAGCCCTGCTGGTGTTCGCGTCGCTTGCCGGCTGTCGAGCCGGCGTCGTCTGTGCGGTCTATGCCAATCGGACGACCGGCGAGTTCATCGACGGAGCGATGAAGGATGCCGCAGAGACGGCCTGCGTCGAGACCGGCCTCGAGAGCTTGCTGGTGCTGGCACAGATCGACGCGCAGAAGCGCACTGCTTCGACGGACCGCTGGCGGCCGTCGTTGTGGACGACCTAGCGACACCGAGGAGCGGATACGGGACAAAGGTTCCCGTGACGCTCGGCCCAACGAGGAGGAGCCAAGAATGGCTGAGGCCTACTGCGTGAAGGACAAGCGAAAGGTCGAAGTCCAGAATCCGCAGCGCATCACCATGAAGAACGGCAAGCCGGCCCTGCAGGGGACCTGCCCGATCTGCGGCAACAAGGTCTTCAGGATCGGCGGCTGACACCGGCATCATCACCACACAAGGAAAGACGGCCCCCGCCGCGAGGTGGGGGCCGTTCCTTGTCCGGATCGGTGCTGGCCGACCGACACCGACACGCAACGAACGCCGAGGTCCGGGTGCCCGAGTGCCCTTGCTAGAATGGACTCGTTCCCTGCAGAGATGAACGCGCGCGTGTCGCGCCCCGCACCAGCGGTCCGCTGAAGGGCCGCAGGAGGTTTCCCCTGATGGCAGTCCGTGTCGGCATCAACGGCTTCGGCCGGATCGGCCGCCAGTCGCTCAAGGCGCTCATCGAACGCGCCCCTGACGTCGAGGTCGTCGCGGTCAACGATCTCGTCGATGCCGAGATGAACGCGCTGCTCTTCAAGCACGACTCGACCTACGGCGCCTATGACGGCGACGTCCGCGCCGGTGACAGCTCGATCATCATCGACGGGCACGAGATCAGGATCCTAGCGGAGAAGGATCCAGCAGCGCTCCCATGGGGCGACCTCGGCGTCGACATCGTCCTCGAGTCGACCGGCATCTTCACCGACGCGACCAGGGCCAAGGCGCATATCGATGCCGGCGCCCAAAAGGTGATCATCAGCGCGCCCGCGAAGAACGAGGACATCACGATCGTCCTCGGGGTCAACGAGGACCGCTACGACCCAGCGACGCACAACGTCATCAGCAACGCCAGCTGCACCACGAACTGCCTCGCGCCGGCCGCAAAGGTCGTCCATGACCTACTCAGCATCGAAAAGGGGTTGATGAACACGATCCACAGCTACACCAACGACCAACGGATCCTCGACGTGGCCCACAAGGACCCGCGTCGCGCCCGAAGCGCCGGGCAGAACATCATCCCGACGACCACCGGTGCCGCCAAGGCGCTCGCCCTCGTGATCCCTGACCTCAAGGGCAAGTTCGACGGGTTCAGCCTGCGCGTTCCGACACCGACGGTGAGCGTCGTCGACTTCACCGCGACCGTTCGCCGGCCGACGAGCGTCGATGAGGTCAACGAGGCATTCCGCGTCGCGGCCGCCGGCCCGCTCGACGGCATCCTCGGCGTGTCGGACGAGCCGCTCGTCTCGATGGACTTCAAGGGCGATAGCCGCTCGTCCATCATCGATGCCGAATCGACCATGGTCCTGGGGGGTGACATGGTCAAGGTCATCGCCTGGTACGACAACGAGTGGGGATACAGCTGTCGCGTCGCCGACCTGATCGCGTTCGTGGGGGCTCGCCTGCCGGTCGCCGCCGCCTGATCAGACCGAACCGACCAGCAGCATGGACAAACTGACCGTCCGCGACGCGGACGTCGCCGGGAAACGGGTCTTCGTCCGGGTCGACTTCAACGTCCCGATCGCCGACGGCAAGGTGCAGGACGATTCCCGGATACGCGCCGCCGTCCCGACCATCGCCCTGCTGGTCCAGGCCGGCGCCCGGGTGATCCTCGCAAGCCACCTCGGCAGGCCGAACGGCAAGGTGGTCGACAGCCTCCGGCTGCGGCCCGTCGGTCAGCGGCTGGCCGAGCTGATCCGACGCAACGTGCCCGTCACTGGCGACGCCCTTGGTGTCGGAACGGAAGATGCGCTGAAGCGGATGCGCCCCGGCGAGATCGTCCTGCTCGAGAACCTGCGCTTCCATCCCGAAGAGGAAGCCAACGACCCAGGCTTCGCAGCGACGCTGGCGTCCTACGCCGACGTCTATGTCAACGACGCATTCGGCACCGCACATCGCGCGCACGCCTCGACGGTCGGGATCGCCGACCAGCTGCCGGCCTTCGCCGGTCTCCTGATGGAGCGAGAGCTGACGATGCTCTCCAAGCTCCTCGAGGCGCCCGAGCGGCCCTTCGCGGCGATCCTCGGCGGCGCGAAGGTCAGCGACAAGATCGCCGTCATCGACAACCTCCTCACGAAGGTCGACCTGCTGGTCCTCGGTGGCGGGATGGCGAACACGTTCCTGCTCGCGAAGGGCAAGACGATCGGCAAGAGCCTCGCCGAGCCCGACCGGGTGGAGGACGCCCGACGGATCCTTGCCACGGCAGAGAAGAACGGCGTCCGTGTCGTGCTGCCGGTGGACGTGATCGTGGCCAAGGAGGTCACGCGCGGCACCGAGTACAAGACCTTGCTCGCCGAGAAGATCCCGGCGAGCTGGCACATCGTCGACCTCGGCAAGCAGAGCCAGGAACTGATGCTCGACGCCCTGGCGGATGTGAAGACCGTGTTCTGGAACGGGCCGCTCGGTGTCTTCGAGATCCCGTCCTTCGCGCACGGCACCAACGCCGTGGCGCGGATGCTCGCGGACAGGGCCGATCAGGGCGCGACGGTCGTCGTCGGCGGAGGTGACTCGGTCGCGGCGATCACGCGCCAGGGCCTGGCGTCGAAGATGACTCACATCTCGACGGGCGGCGGCGCGTCGCTGGAGTTCCTCGAGGGACGGGTGCTGCCCGGGGTGACGGTGTTGCTCGATCGCGAGCCGGCGGAACAGCCCAAACCAGCCGCGACGAAGTCGACGCCGAAACCAGCCGCGAAGAAGGCAGCCGCGTCGGCGTCGGCGACGAAGAAGCCCACGACGACGAAGACCCCGGCGGCCACGAAGACGCCGGCGGCCACGAAGGCCGCCGCCAAGACGGCGAGCCGCAAGTGACGCTGATCGACGCGATCGACGCCCGCGAGATCCTCGACTCCCGCGGTAACCCGACGGTCGAGGTGGATGTCGTCCTGGTCGACGGATCCGTCGGGCGGGCGGCCGTCCCGAGCGGCGCGTCGACCGGTGCACACGAGGCGGTCGAGCTGCGCGATGGCGACAAGAGCCGGTACGGCGGCAAGGGCGTGCTCACCGCCGTCCGTAACGTGACCGACCGGATCGGTCCCGAGATCGTCGGCCTCGACGCCACCGATCAGGTCGGCATCGACGCGTTGCTCGTGGAGCTTGACGGGACGCCGAACAAGGGCGAGCTCGGTGCGAATGCGATCCTCGGCGTGTCGCTTGCCGTAGCTCATGCCGCCGCTGCCGCGTACGACCTGCCGCTCTATCGATACCTCGGCGGCGTCAACGCGCGTGTCCTGCCGGTCCCGATGTTCAACATCCTCAACGGCGGCAAGCACGCCCAGGACTCGACCGACTTCCAGGAGTTCATGGTCATGCCGGTCGGCGTCGAGACGTACACGGACGCGCTACGCGCCGGCTCCGAGATCTTCGCGGGGCTGCGCGGCATCCTCCACGACGAGGGTCACGCGACTGGACAGGGCGACGAGGGCGGGTTCGCGCCATCGCTACCCTCGAACGAGGCGGCCGTCGAGGTCATCCTTCGCGCCATCGAACGGGCCGGCTACCGCCCCGGCGAGGACGTCGCGATCGCGCTTGATCCCGCCACGACCGAGCTTGTCGAGGAAGGCACCGGCGACACGGACTCCGTCCGGTACGTGCTGGCCAAGGAGGGCCGGACCCTCGCCAGCGAGGAGCTGATCGATCTGTGGGCCGACTGGACGTCGCGCTATCCGATCGTCTCGATCGAGGACGGTCTGGCCGAGGACGACTGGCTCGGCTGGGCCCGACTCACGGAACGGCTGGGCGACACGGTGCAGCTCGTCGGCGATGACCTGCTCGTCACGAACACGTCGCGCATCGCGAGAGCGATCGAAACGCGCGCCGCGAACGCGGTGCTGATCAAGCTCAACCAGATCGGCACGCTCACGGAGACGATCGAGGCGACCGACCTCGCCCGCTCGGAGGGCTGGGCGGCGGTCGTCTCGCACCGTTCCGGCGAGACCGAGGACACGACGATCGCCGATCTCGTGGTCGCGATGAGCACGGGTCAGATCAAGACCGGGGCGCCCTCGCGTTCCGAACGGGTCGCGAAATACAACCGACTGCTCCGGATCGAGGGCGAGCTCGGCGACGGGGCACGCTACCTCGGTCGCGCCGCGCTCGCGAGGTCGTGACCCGGCTCGTCGATCGTGGGGCCGTCATCGCGGCCTACGTCGGGATCGGGATGGCGATCACGATCGCCGTCAGCTTCATCCTGATCATCCCGATCGAGCCGCTGATCTGGCTGCTGACGGTCCCGTCCGGGCTGCTCATCGGCTACTACGCGAACCAGCGCTCGGATCGCCGCGCCGGCCCGTGGTCGCGGATCCTGCGCAACGGCATCTTCGCTGGCGCGGTGACCGGACTGTCCTTCGCTGCCCTGATCCTGCTGCTGAAGGCGATCTTCTTCTTCGCCGACACCGGATACCCCGACTTCAACCGGATCGACCCATCGACGGGCCAGGTCATCCCTCCGACCTGCACTACGGGCGCCGACTGCGTCTATGCGCGCTACGTGGCGCTCGGTCGTGGGCCGGAGCTGCAGGCGGCCGGGGCGGTCGACGCCGCTTCATTCGGCGCGCTCTACTGGCAGCAACAGTTCACGGTTGCGGGAAGCCTCTTCCTCGTCACGACGGCAGGTGGTCTCGCTGGGGCCGTGTTGTACGGCCTGGCGCGGCCCAAGCCCACGGTCCCCGGTAACTCGGTGACGACTCCCGCCTGATCCGGAAAGGTCTCTCCGCCCGTGGGCCCGCCGCGCGCCGGACACGACGACGCCCCGGGGATGTGGCCCGGGGCGTCGAGGCGGCGGGGACGCGGGGCTCGACGGGCCGAGCTAGCTCGGCCCGGACTAGGACTTCGTCGTCTTGCGCGCCGTCGACTTGGTCGTCGTCGACTTTGTCGTCGTCGACTTAGCGGACTTCGCGACGGTCGTCTTCGACGTCGACGCCTTCGTCGCAGAGCGCGTCGTCTTGGCGGGTGCGGTCTCAGCCGGTGCGGCGGTCTCGCGAGCGGCGGCCGCCTCGGCTCGAGCAGTCTTGCTCAGCGCGGCCCGGGCCTTGCCCGCGGCGGTCTGAGCGCCCTTCGCCTTGGCCGACTTGCCGGCAGCGATGCGGGCCTTGGCCGCCTTCGCCTGAGCGGCCCTGCCGGTCTGCTTGGTGACGCGACCACCACTCGAGACGCCCGTTCCGCCGAGGGCCGCGTTGATCTTGATGGTCAGGCGCGACTTGCGGCGCGCGGCGGCATTGGGATGGATGGCGCCGACCTTGGCCGCGCGGTCGAGCGCCGAAAGAGCGTCGATCAGGGCCGTCGTCGTGGCCTCGCTGTCTGCGGTCGCAGCGGTGGTCAGGGCCTTCGCGACGTATGTCTTGGCGGCGCTTCGACGCGGGGCAAGCACCTCGCGGCGGCGGGTCGCCTGCCGGACGCGCTTGAGACCTGACGGCGTTCGGGCGCCCGACCAGGTGCGGGGCGTCTTGGCCAAGGGGAACCTCTCTGGTGGATCGTGTCGAGTGGGCGGATGATCAGCGACGGCACGGGGTGAGCGCCGGACGCGAGGGCGGATGGTACCACAGGACCGCTCCCGCACCCAACGACGATGAGCCTCTCAGGACACCTCGAATACGCGGCCTTCGACCACCTCGCGGTCCTCGAGCGTGGTCGTCGTCCTGACCGGATATCGGGCGAGTTCCGCGAACCCCGATTCGGCCGGCGGGAGGTACTTCCGCCCCGGATCGCCGACGAGCACCCGGACGCCGCGCGCGGACGCGGCGCGCAGCCACGGAAGTACGCGGTCGGCGAGCGGGCTCTCGTACCACGTGTCGGCCGCAAGCAGGACGTCGACCGACGGTGGCGGCTCGTCCAGCAGGTCGCGTGCCGCGTAGCCGATATGCACCCGATTCGCGCGCGCGTTCAGCGCGACGGCTGCCTCCGCGAACGGATCGACATCGACGGCACTCACCGTCGCGCCGACTCGCGCAGCGACGATGCCCACGAGTCCGCTGCCAGTCGCGAAGTCAAGGACCGTGCGTCCGGCGACCTCGTCCGGGTGGTCGATAAGCCAGCGTGACAACGCCAGGCCGCCGGCCCAGGCGAAGGCCCAGAACGGGATAGGTGCGTCATCGAGACCGAGTGTCTCCTCGGTCGCATGCCATACCGGGTCCACGGCGTCGGCGAGGTGAAGTCGGATGCCCGGCAGGCCATCGACCTCGCGCAAACGGGTGTGCCTTTGGACGAAGGCACGTCGGTGCGACAGCGGCAGGCGACGTGGGGACGACTCGACGCGGGCCATCGCGGCGCAGGCTACAGCCGGAGCGACTGAAGCACCGGCTACACTCCCGCCTCGTGACGATCCCCCAGGACCGCCTCCGCAACTTCTCGATCATCGCCCACATCGATCATGGCAAGTCCACGCTCGCCGATCGGTTGCTGGAGCTGACGCACACGATCGACCGACGCCAGATGACGAGCCAGGTGCTCGATTCCATGGACCTCGAGCGCGAAAAAGGCATCACCATCAAGGCGCGTGCCGTGCGGCTCGAATACACGGCGAAGGATGGCCTGACCTACGGGCTCAACCTCATCGACACCCCCGGCCACGTCGACTTTTCCTACGAGGTGAGCCACAGCCTCCAGGCTTGCGAAGGGGCGATCCTCGTCGTCGATGCGACGCAGGGCATCGAGGCCCAGACGCTCGCGAACGTGCATCTCGCGCTGCGCGAGAACCTGACCCTGATCCCGGTGCTGAACAAGATCGACCTCCCGTCGGCAGACCCCGACACGATCATCGAAGAGCTCGAGAACGTCCTGGCCATCCCGCGCGAAGAGGTGATCCTCGCGAGCGCGAAGGACGGAACCGGAGTACCCGACATCCTCGAGGCGATCGTCGAACGGATCCCGGCGCCGAAGGGCGACCCAACAGCGCCGGTCAAGGGTCTGATCTTCGACAGCCACTACGACGCCTACAAGGGCGTGATCGTCTATGTCCGGCTCGCCCAGGGCACGCTCAGGACCGACGACGCGATCCGGCTCATGGGCAGCGCGGCAACAGCGGAACCGCTCGAACTCGGCGTCTTCCGGCCCCAGCTCGTGCCCGTCAAGCAACTGACGGCGGGCGAGGTCGGCTATATCGCCACGGGGCTCAAGAACGTGCGCGAGGCGCAGGTCGGCGACACGGTCACGACCCAAGCTCGACCCGCGGACCGCCCCCTGCCCGGCTACCAACCGGCGAAGAGCCTCGTGTTCGCCGGTATCTATCCGGTCAGCGGCGAGGACTATCCACTGCTCCGCGACGCGCTCGACAAGCTCCACCTCAACGACGCCAGCTTCACCTTCGAGCCGGAGAGCTCCGTCGCCCTGGGGTTCGGGTTCCGCTGCGGATTCCTCGGCCTGCTCCACATGGAGATCGTCCAGGAGCGTCTCGAGCGCGAGTTCGACCTCGAGTTGATCGCGTCCGCGCCGTCGGTCGAATACCACGTCCAGCTCCAGCACAGCCGTGGGACCGTCGTGGTCGACAACCCCGCGCGCCTGCCGGACCCGTCGGGCATCGAGTCGATCGAGGAGCCCTGGGTGAAGCTCAGCGTCGTCACCCCGAGCCAGTACATCGGCGCGTTGATGGAGCTGTCGACGAACCGGCGCGGGTCGTTCGTCGACATGGGATATCTCGACCCGACCCGTGTCGTGCTCCATTTCGAGATGCCGCTCGCGGAGCTGATCGTCGATTACTTCGACCAGCTCAAGAGCCGGAGCCAGGGCTACGCGTCCATGGATTACGAGGAGCTCGGCTATCGCGAGGCGAACCTCGCGAAGGTCGACATCCTCGTCAATGGCGAGCCCGTGGACGCGCTCAGCATCATCGTCCACCGCGATCGCGCGCAGTCGACGGGGCGCGCCCTCGCGGAGCGGCTCAAGCAACTCATCCCGCGCCAGATGTTCGAAGTCCCGATCCAGGCGGCGATCGGAAGCAACGTCATCGCACGCGAATCCGTTCGGGCCATGCGCAAGAACGTCCTTGCCAAGTGTTACGGTGGCGACATCACCCGCAAGCGCAAGCTGCTCGAGAAGCAGAAAGAGGGTAAGCAGCGGATGAAGCGGGTCGGCTCCGTCGAGATCCCCCAGGAGGCATTCCTCGCGATGCTGCGCATGGACGAGGCGTAACACCCGGTGGAAGCGCTCTTCGACATCTCACGCGGTCTCATCGTCATCGGACTGACGTTGCTGCTCGTCCTGCTGCGTCTCGATGCGGAGAAGTTCGGCGTTGCCGAGTACTACGAATCGACCCGGGATGGGGAGCGGCCGCGCGTTCGACGCCGGCTGGCCTGGTACGGCCTCGGGACCGGGCTGGTCATCGCCATCGCGTACATCCACCCGTCGCCCCAGGGCGACCTCTACCTGGGGACCGGCGATCGCCTCGGGGCTGTCACCGGCGGGCTGATCTTCGCCGGGCTCGGTGTCGCGCAGGCGCTGGCGTTCGCCACGCTTCGCTATCAGCGGATCCGCTTCCCGGACATCCGCTCGTACCCGGGCGCGCTGCTGAACTCCACGGCGACCGCGTTCATCGACGAGGCAACGTTCCGTGGCGCGATCTTCGGCTCGCTGCTGGCGGTCGGCCTGGACGCGAACCTGGCCAACATCATGCAGACCCTGTTGTATGTACTCACGACGCGACTCGGGGCACCCGGCCGGGACCGCTATCTGCTGGTCTTGACGCTCGGGATCGGCCTGATCGCCGGATGGCTGACAGCCGTCACGGGCGGGATCGCCGCCGCGTTCCTCGGCCACGCCGCCACCCGCTTCGCGGTGTTCCTCGCTACGGGCCACACCGGTCAGACGCTGCCCAAGGGGCGTGAGGTCGAAGAGATCGACCGCCGCCGCCGGCCGCCCGATGGCTGGCGGGTCATCGGGTCACGGGAGTCCGCACAACACGACTGATGAGCCCGACCGCCACGTCGGCCGAGCGATCCTCGGCGGTGCGCCCACCGGTCGCGCTGTACATCCATTTCCCCTTCTGCGTCTCGCTCTGCCCCTACTGCGACTTCGTCGTCATCGCCGGGTCGGCGGCGCGTGGCCCGCGGAACCGGATCGGCCAGTTCCTGGACGCCGTGCTCGTCGAGCTCGAGTTGCGGGCCGACGCGCTCGATGCAGGGTTCGGCCCGCCCGGGAGTCGCGGTCGGCCAGCGCTCGGGTCCGTCTACCTCGGGGGCGGCACGCCATCCTTGCTCCCTGCCGACGACGTCGCCGGGCTGGTCTCCCGCGTTCGCGAGCGGTTCGGTGTCAGCCACGACGCCGAGATCACCCTCGAGGCGAATCCGGGACCCGACGAGCGCGGTGACCCAGCGGCACTCCGGAAGGCGGGGATCACCCGGATCTCGTTCGGCGCCCAGTCGTTCGACGACACCGAGCTGCGCAAGCTCGGCCGTCGCCATCGGGCGCGGCATGTCGTCGATGCAGTCGAGGCCGCCCGAGCGGCGGGCATCCCGTCCATCAACGTCGATCTGCTGTACGACATCCCCGACACCGACATGACGACCTGGATGCACACGCTGGACACGGCGCTCGAGGTCGCCCCCGACCACCTTTCGCTCTATGCGTTGTCGCTCGACGACCCAGTGGCCGAAGGTCTGACCGGCCCCGAGGGCGACCACCTCGTGACGACGAAGGGCGCCCGACGGTGGCGCGACGCCGTCCGGCCGGGCCAGGACGAGGATCGGGCGGCCGGCCAGTACCACCACGCCGTCGTCGCCCTCGAGGACGTCGGCTATCGCGGGTACGAGATCTCGAACTGGGCACGTCCGGGTCACGAGAGCCGCCACAACCTTGCGTACTGGCAACGCCGCCCGCACGAGTCGCTGGGTCCGGGCGCCCACGCATTCGATGGTCAGGACCGGCGCTGGACGTCCGCGCGGCTCGATGCATACGTGGCTGCGCTCGCCGCAACGCCGCCGGCCCTGCCACCCGGCGGTGCGGAGCGCCTGGACGATGCTTCCGCGGCGATCGAGGCGTTGATCCTGGGCCTGCGGCTCGACACGGGAGTGCCCCTGAGCGCGGCCCACGAACCGCCCCTCGCCGACGTCTTCGGCTGGGCCCTGGCCGCGGAACTCCTGACCGTGACCGACGACGATCGCGTCGTCCTCACGACCCGTGGCCGGCTGCTCTCGAACGAGCTGTTCGCGCGGCTCGTCTGACGCCGGGTCGTCGACGACCCGGCGGCTCCGGTCAGGCGGCGCTCTCGTCCACCACGTCGGCGGCAGCTTCGATCATCACGGAGGCGACGGCGCTGTAGGCGGTCGCCCACGCATCGGCGGTCTCGTCATCGAAGGCCTCACCGAGGCCTCGATCGAGCGCCCAGAGCAGTGCCGCCTCGACGGTGTCGTAGTGGCGTTGACGCACCCCATAGCCGGCATGGACGCGGCCGAGCGCCTCGAGGACCGGGACGACCCGCTCGAAGTCGTCGAGGCTCGAGACGAGCAGGGCGAGCGTCTGCATCAGGATCCCGCGCTGTGCCTGCATGTCGGTCTTCGCGAAGAGGCGCTTGATCGCGGGATCCGACTCGAAGAGGCGGTCGTAGAAGAGGCGCGCCGCATCGTCCGAGATCGGTTCGACCGCCGACCAGCTCGTCCGGATCAGATCGATCTGTCGCGGGGTCATGCGATGGGCTCCTGGTTCACGACCATCCCTCCGCGGAAGCCGCATCGAGACAGCTTCCTCTGACCGCCGCACACGGGACATGGACATCCGTCGATGCCTTCGATCGGCAGATGTCGGATGCGTGCGGCCGCCGGTCGCGGATCGGCGGTCCGGGCGCGTTGACACTCGCCGCAGCGCGCTGCTACGATGCCAGCACATCTGTTAGCACTCTGACCCATAGAGTGCTAACGCCACGGGAGAACGAGTTTGGCGCGACGCGTCCGCAGCCCACTCGGCCCGCTGGACCTCCGCTCGCAGGCGATCCTTCGGGCCGTCATCGAGGAATATGTCTCGACGGCACAGCCGGTCGCGAGCCAGGCGCTCGTCGACCGATACGGCCTTGGCGTGTCGAGCGCGACCGTGCGGAACATCCTCGCGGAGCTCGAGGCAGCCGGCCTGCTGACGCATCCCCACACGAGCGCCGGTCGCGTCCCGACGGATGCCGGCTATCGGTTCTTCGTCGAGTCGATCGCCGATGCCGTCCCGCTGCCTGCTGTCGAGCAGTTGATGATCCGACACCAGTTCGGGCAGGTCGAGTTCGCGAGCGAGCACTGGTTCCGCCTCGCCGCGACGACCCTCGCCGGGTTGACCCGCGCCGCGGGGATCGCGACGCCTGCGAAGCCGCACGCCGCGCACATCCGGCGGATCGATCTCGTCTCTGTGAACGAGCGGATGGCCAGCCTGATCCTCGTGCTGCGAGAGGGCGCGATCAAGCAGGCCGCCGTCACCGTCGATGAGGCCGAGCCGGTCGACCAGACGACGCTCAACGCGGTCGCCGGCCTGCTCAACGAGCGCGTACTGGATCGGACGGCGACGTCCGCCGAGCAGATCCTCGCGTCGCTTGACGAGGCGGACCGGACGCAGCGGCTTGCCCAGCGCGTCGGCGAGCGGATCGTCCGGATCCTGCGCGAGTACGACGCAGCTGCCGTGGAGGAAGTGTTCTCCGACGGTCTGTTGAACGTCATGGAGGCGCCGGAGTTCGCGCAGAGCGACAAGCTCCGCCAGGTGTTCAGCGCCCTCGAGAACCGCGCGTACCTCGGCGAGCTCGTCGGCAGCGTGGCGGGCTCTGGGCGGATCCGCATCGTGATCGGCGCCGAGAACTCGCGCGAGGAGATGCACGACGTGACGCTCATCCTCGCTCCCTACGGGCGCCCGGGCCGCGCGATCGGCGTGGTCGGGGTCCTCGGCCCGACCCGGATGAGCTATCCCAACGCGATCGGCACGGTGGCATTCGTGTCCGGTCTCATGGACGAATTGGTGGACCATCTTTATGCCTGAACCCCGCGCGCCCCAGGGGGCGCATCGCACGCGCGCCGAAGCGCGCGCTGACGACATCGACATCCGGCCGACGAAGCTGCTCGCCGACATCGAGGAGCTACGTGGCGAGCTCGAGGAGACCAGGCGGCAGGCCGACGAGTACCTCGTCGCCCTCCAGCGCGAACGGGCCGAATTCCTCAACTTCAAGCGCCGGACCGCGGAGGAGCGTGAGCGCGACCTCGGTCTTGCCGGGGAGGACCTCATCCGCAAGGTGCTCGCCGTCGCCGACGACTTCGATCGCGCCATCGACGCCCGGCCCGAGTCGATCGCCGAGGAGGCGTGGTTCGAGGGCGTGGCCGCCATCGACCGCAAGCTTCGTGCCCTGCTCGAAAGCGAGGGCGTGAGCACGATCTCGGCGGAGCCCGGGATGACGTTCGACCCACGCGAGCATGACGCTATCGCCAACGTGCCCGGCACCGGTCGGCCCGAGGGCGAGATCGTCGAACAGGTCCGCCGCGGGTATCGACTCCGCGATCGCGTCCTGCGGCCGGCCCTTGTGGCCGTCGCCGCTGGTGACGCGGGCTCGGCCGACGCGGAACTCACCGACTAAGACAAACGACCAGACCGAAGAACCGAACCTACCCGACGAGGAGCAGACACAGACCATGGCCAAGATCATCGGAATCGACCTCGGCACGACGAACTCCGTCGTCGCCGTCATGGAGGGCGGCGAACCGACCGTCATCGCATCCGCGGAGGGCGGACGGACCGTCCCGAGCGTCGTCGCGTTCACCAAGACGGGCGAGCGGTTGGTCGGTCAGCTCGCGAAGCGCCAGGCCGTCACGAACCCAGCCAACACCGTCTACTCGATCAAGCGGTTCATGGGCCGCCGCTGGGACGACCCCGAAGTCAAGCGTTCGCGCGAGCTCGTGCCATACAACGTCGAGAAGGACCCGAGCTCCGACGGGATCACGGTGAAGCTCGCCGACGGCAAGACGTACTCGCCTCCCGAGATCAGCGCGATGATCCTCCAGAAGCTCAAGACCGACGCGGAGGCGTACCTCGGCGAGAAGGTGACCGAGGCGGTCATCACGGTCCCGGCCTATTTCGACGACACGCAGCGCCAGGCGACGAAGGACGCCGGCCGGATCGCCGGTCTCGACGTCAAGCGGATCATCAACGAGCCGACGGCATCGGCCCTGGCCTATGGCCTGGACAAGAAGGGCGACGAGAAGATCGCCGTTTACGACCTGGGCGGCGGCACGTTCGATATCTCGATCCTCGAGCTCGGTGAGGGCGTCTTCGAGGTCAAGGCCACCAACGGCGACACGCACCTGGGCGGCGACGACTTCGACCAGCGCGTCATCGATTGGTTGCTGGCCGAGTTCAAGAAGGACCAGGGCATCGACCTCTCCAAGGACCAGCAGGCCCTCCAGCGGCTCAAGGAGGCCGCCGAGAAGGCGAAGATCGAGCTGTCCTCGACGTCGACCACCGAGATCAACCTGCCCTACATCACGGCCGACGCCTCGGGCCCGAAGCACCTCGTCATCTCGTTGACGCGGGCCAAGCTCGAGGACCTCGTAGCCGACCTCGTGTCGAAGACAGAAGGGCCGGTCAAGGCCGCGCTCAAGGACTCCGGGCTTAAGCCCGGTGACATCGATGAGGTGATCCTGGTCGGTGGCATGACCCGGATGCCGGCCGTCGTCGACGCGGTCAAGAAGATGTTCGACGGCAAGGAGCCGCACAAGGGCGTCAACCCGGACGAGGTCGTGGCCATCGGTGCCGCTATCCAGGCCGGCGTCCTGGCGGGCGACGTCAAGGACGTCCTCCTGCTCGACGTCACGCCGCTGTCGCTCGGCATCGAGACGCTCGGTGGCGTCATGACCAGGCTCATCGAGCGCAACACGACGATCCCGACGTCGAAGTCGCAGGTGTTCTCGACCGCGTCCGACAATCAGTCGCAGGTCGAGATCCACGTCCTCCAGGGCGAGCGCGACTTCGCGGCCGACAACAAGACGCTCGGCCGGTTCATCCTCGATGGGATCCCGCCGGCCCCACGGGGCGTGCCGCAGATCGAAGTCACGTTCGACATCGATGCGAACGGCATCCTCGATGTGAAGGCGAAGGATCGGGCGACGAGCAAGGAGCAGCAGGTCCGGATCACGGCATCGTCGATGCTGTCGAAGGACGCCGTGGACGAGATGGTCCGTGACGCCGCCGCCCACGCCGACGAGGACAAGCAGCGGCGCGAGGACGTCGAGACCCGCAACCAGGCCGAGGCGCTGTCGTTCCAGGCGGAGCGCACGCTCAAGGATCTGGGCGACAAGGTCCCATCCGAGGACAAGCTCGAGGTCGAGAACCAGGTGTCGTCCCTGCGGGAGGCACTCAAGGGCTCGGACATCGCACCGGTCCAGGCCGGGATGTCGGCACTGGCCGAGACGCTGCAGCGCGTCTCGACGGCCGCGTACCAGGCGTCCGCGTCCGAGTCCGGCCCGACCAATGGGTCCGGCGAAGGCGACGGGGCCACGGATGGCGCGGGTGCCGGTGATGGTTCCGAGGAGGCTTCCGGCTCCGGCGAGGCCGAGGGCGAGGAAGCCGTCGAGGGCGAGTTCAAGGAGGTCTAGGCCTCTGGGTTTCGGGCGGGCGTGCGGCCGCGTGGCGGCGTCGTCGGGCCCGCCGCCCGATTTCTGTCAAACGCTCTTCACACGAGCACTCGTCAGAGGATCTTTGACAAATGCTCACCGTGAGGAGCGTTTGTCATGTCTCGCCGCGTCGGGCACGCAC